>Ga0326727_10006242_pt1 | contig 32910 bp, 30 predicted proteins | sample MB2enrmetagenome_FD_207643 | JGI IMG/M metagenome (GOLD analysis project Ga0326727, IMG submission 207643) | Lab enriched peat soil microbial communities from McLean, Ithaca, NY, United States - MB29MY | ecosystem: Environmental > Terrestrial > Soil > Wetlands > Peat | place: USA: New York...
GCGCTCTCGCGCGCACTCGTCGCGAAACTCGACGCGCGCTTTCCGGCCGGCGACACGAGTTACTACGACGAGCGGTTGGCCTTTCTCGGCGTGATGGCCAATTACGGGCGCGCAGCGATTCTCGCGTCGCGCTATCTCGACGGCGCCTACACCTCCCGAACGCATCGCGGACAGCCCGGAGCGCAACCGCCGTTCGAACCCGTTCCGCGCGCGACGGCACGGCGCGCCTTCGACCTCATCGCGCACTACGTGTTCGCACCGGACGCGCTGCAGTTCCCAGCCGGGCTCGTCCACGACTTGGGTTCGGATTACTTCCATGGATGGGGCGAGAACGCGACGGTTCGACCGGATTTTCCGGTGCTGGCCTACACCAACAGCATCGCCGATTCGGTGCTCAACAGCATGTTCAATACCGCCGCGCTGGGCCGCGTCTACGACAACGAATCCGACGCGGGAAGTACCGGCACCGTGCGGCTGCAGGACCTGTTCGAATGGTCGCGCGCGGCGATCTTCGCCGACGTCGCCGGACGTACCGGAGGCGTCTCGGCTGCGCACCGCGAGTTGCAGCGTCACTTCGTCGATCTGCTCGTGTCCTACCAATCCGCGCCGAGCGCATTGCTGCAAAATGCCGGCGCTCCGCGCGAGGCGCAGGCGCTCGCGCGCTACGAACTCGAGCAGGTCGCGACGCTGACCGGCCGGCGGCTCGACGAAGGGGCACTCGACGTCACCTCGCGCGCCCACCTCGAAGACCTGCGCGCGCGAGCGCTGCGCGCGCTGAACGGAATAAACGTCGAAGCGCCGTAAGATACGGCGCTTCAGGTCATCGGTCGCTTTTCTCGTCGGCTTCGCGCTTGGCGTCCTCTTCGTGCCAGCTGCGCAGTAACTCGTAGCGTTGCCGGTCGTCGACATCCGAAGCCGGCGCGATGCCGAGCTCCTCCGCCATGTCGGTAACGTCTTCGTCCATTCGGGATACCCCCGCGGCTAGAATAGATTCCAAAGGAACTGGTTGTAGACTTCGTGGTGGTATTGTACCTCAGGAGCCTTCACATAGGTACCCAGTAAACGAGGGCAGCGATCGGCGCTGGCCTGCTTGAGCTCCGCGTAGCGCTCTTTGACGTCGTCGCCGAGCAACGCCGTGGTCCACTGCGCCGCACGGAAGTGCTCGAGCGCCGTATAGATGTTGTCGGGCAGGTAGCGCTCGGCCTGACGCAGGTTTTCGATCGACCCGATCGAGCCTTCGAGCCCGGTCTTAAACACCGACAGCATCACCATGTACGGGTTGGCATCCGGACCGACCGAGCGCACTTCCACGCGAGCGCTGCGTTCGTTGCCGATCGGGATGCGCACCATCGAGCCGCGGTCCACCGCCGAGGCTTTGATCTGGTTGGGCGCTTCGAAATGCGGATCGAGACGCCGATAGGCGTTGACCGACGCGTTGAGCATCAAACAGATATCGTTGCCGTGTGTAAGGATACGGTCAACGAACGACCATGCGAACTGGCTGATCTTCTCCTCGCCGGCCGGATCCCAGAAGAGATTCTTGCCGTCTTTGCTGATCGAGACGTTCGTGTGCATGCCGCTGCCGTTCACGCCGACGACCGGTTTGGGCAGGAAGCTCGCGGTCATCCCCATGCGGGTAGCAACCTGGCGGCAAATCAGCTTGTAGAGCTGAATCTGATCCGCGGCCGCAACGACCTCACCGTAGCTGTAGTTGATTTCGAATTGCGAGGGCGCTACTTCCGGATGGTCCTTTTCGTTCTCGAACCCCATCGCGCGCTGCACTTCGGCGACCGTATCGATGAAGGAACGCAACGGATCGCCCGGCAGCGAGTGATAGTATCCGCCGGTGTTGACGTAATCGAAACGCTCGGTCTCATAGAAACGCTGCTCGGCGTCCACACCGTCGAAGAGAAAGCCTTCGATCTCATTGGCGGCGTTGAGCGTATATCCGTGCTGCTCGTATGCCTGCACCGAAAGCTGTTTGAGCCGGCCGCGGATATCGGCCGCGAACGGCGAGCCGTCGCGGTTGAGCACGTCGGCGAAGACCAGTACCTTTCCCGGACCAAACACGTCGGACGGCGCCCAATAAAAGGCGGCCCAATCCAGCGCAAGGCGAAGATCGCTCTCGCGCTGCGCCGTGAAGCCGCGAATCGAGGAGCCGTCGAAGGTAAGGTTGTCGTGCGACTTGAGCAAGAACTTCTTGTCGTAGTCGAGCATGTGCATGCGGCCTTCGAGGTCGCTGAAGAGAACGGTGACCGCCTTGATGCGATCCTCCTTCTTCAGGTACTTCAGGCGCTCTTCGGCCAGCGCTTCACCCGAAAGACGCTCCTTGCGTTGCTGCTTGGCCGCGAGATTCTTCTCTTCGAGATCGGTGTAAGAAAGCTCGAGAAATTCGCGCAGATCCGGCATGGCGTCGTTGATACTCCTTCACGTTGGGGGAAGCTACCCGTGCGGTTATACAAGACGCCCCCCGAGCCTTTCGACTTTCGGTTAAACCGGATGCCCTCCGAGCGCGGTGGCCAGCGCGGTGGCATTCCGGGAGACCATGCCGTAGATCGAGAGCTGCGGGTTGGCGCCGATGCTCGTGGGGAACGCGGACCCGTCGAAGACCGAGAGGTTCTCGATCTGGTGATGGTTTCCACGACCGTCGACAACCGAGGTTTTTGGATAGGCCCCCATCCCGCAGCCGCCCATCACGTGCGCGCTCACGACCTTCGCGCGCAGAATCTCCATCGGAAACGAGGCGATCGCCGCCCGCGCTTCGTCGAATGAGGTGTAGCTGCGCGCGTCTTCGTGTACCGGGAGCACCGAACGCGCGCCGGCCGCAAATTGGATCTGCGCCATCGTCGTCAACGCGCGCCGCGCGCCGTCCCAGATATAGTCGTCGAGCGAATAGTCGAGCACGGGCGATCCGTCGTCGAGAAGTTCGACGTTGCCGCCCGGACTGCGGTCGTCGAATCCGTCGCGCATCAGCGCGATGATCGTGTTGGCGTACGGCATCTTCGCCATGATCTCCGCGTGCTGTTCGCCGAAGCCGGGGAAGTTGGTCGCCATGAGGATCGGGTGGAGCGGCGGCACTTCGAGCTTATAGCCGATCGGGCCGTCGACCGGCGCGATCTCCAGAAAATGATCGGAGTAGATCGATTGCGGAGCGCCCGAGAATCCGTTGACGGGCGTCGGCATGAGCGCCGCCGAGATAACGACCGGATGCAAGAACGTGCGTTTTCCGACGCGGCCGTATGGGTCGGGAAGCTTGCTGCGCAGCAGCACGGCCGGCGAACCGATCGCACCGGCCGCGAGCACCACGTGGCGCGCGCGAACGGCGATCCCGCGACCGGACGGCCGCAGCCCGCCGCCGTCGAGCGCGACGGCCTCGACGCCGCTTGCGCGCCCCCGCGCATCGACGGTGATCCGCTCCACTCGCGCGCGGCTGATCAAGATCGCGCCGTTCGCGAGCGCACTCGGAATCGTCGTCACGAGCATCGACTGCTTGGCGTTGGTCGGGCAGCCCATCCCGCAATAGCCGAGGTTGTAGCAGCCTTTCACGTTGCGCGGGATGACCTTCGAGGGCACCCCCACCTTCGCCGCGCCGCGCTGCAGGATCGCGTTGTTCTCGTTCGGCGGTTCGGCCCACGGATGGACGTTGAGGCGCTTCTCCATCCGTTCGAACCACGGCGCCATCGCTTCTTCCGTGTAGTCGCTCAGGCCGAAGCGGTCGCGCCAATGGGCGAGCGTTACCGGCGGTGTCCGGAAACTGCTCGTCCAATTCACCGTCGTCGAACCGCCGACCGAGCGGCCTTGCAGAATCGTGATCGCTTTGTCTTTGGTCTTGCGGCCCGCCGACTCTTGATAGAGGTTCGGATACGACTCGCTCTCGCGCATGTGGAAGTTGGAGGAGCTCCACAGCGGCCCTTCCTCGAGCAACAGCACGCGCAACCCGGCCTGCGCGAGGATCTCGGCGGTCGTACCGCCGCCCGCGCCCGTTCCGATGATGACGGCGTCGACGTCGTACTGCCGGTCTTGCGTGAAGGTCGATGCGTCGTAGGCCTTCCAGCCGCCGGCGATCCCCTCGGCAACAGGATCTTTGATCATCGCTATCTCACCACCGGCGGCCCGGGGTAGCCGATCGCCGACCACGAGACCGGATTGCCGTACCACGCCGCGAGCGTGAGCTGGTGCAGGGCGTCGTAGCCGGCGCGCAGCTTCACGATGCCGCTGTAGCGCCAGGCCGTAAGGAACCGAGCGATCTCTTCCTGCGAGGCTTCGTGCCACGGATGCATGACGCCGGTCGCAAGCACGCGCAAGACACCATTCTTGAGAAGCATGAAGAGCTGCGCCAGTTCTCCTTGCACGTGCGGCGGCAATCCGGCAACCGCCGTGTCAAAGCCCTCGATGAACGCATTCGTTCCCGTGCCTCCGGCCGGAAGCGCACCCGCGAGCATCACCGGGCCGATCGCCGCCAGGATCGCGCGCTCCTCGTCGTCGAGGACGCGAAAGCGGTAGGGATCGTCGGGCGGCGTGTCGCCGCGCAGCTGGTACAGCGCTCCGGCGCCCAGGAGTAGTACCGCGGCGGCGGCCGTGCCGCCGATCCATTGCCGTCTCTTCATGAGTTTTAACGCTTCCTTAAAAGGCTTTCGTGCGCCCTCTTCGTAGGCTTAGGTTCGTGCACGAATCGATCGTTGGGGAATGCCGCCGGGCGAGCAAGCTGCTGACCTCCGGCTCGTACCGGGAAGCAGCGCTCGCATTCGAAGGCGCCGCGCGGCGCGCGCCGAGCAACCCCATCCCCGCGCTGGGCCTCGCCGAAGCGCTGGCGCGCTCCGGAAACCGCGAACGGGCCGTCGCCGAGCTCGACCGCGCGCTCGAACTCGATCCCGAGTTGATCCGTGCGCACGTGATGTACGCCGAGATCCTGCTGGCGGCCGGCGATATGCGCGGCGCGCTCGATCACGTCAAGGCGGCCTACAAACCGGTGCAAGGCTCGACCATTACGTACACCGGTGCGGCGCAGCCCGTGCGCACGCTCGCGATCAACGCGGCGGGCCTCGGCGGCCTCACCAACGTCGAACCCGTATTCAACCCGGAGACCTTCGAGGTCCAATCGATCATCGCGGAATACTGGCCGCTCGAGAGCGGCTTGCCCGATCACGACGTCGCGATCAATTGCATCGCCGACCCCGACGCCTGCGGCGCGGCACTCGATATCGCGGAACACTTGCTCGCCGACTACCCCGAAGTCATCAATCCGCCGCACCTCGTGCGCGCGACCGGTCGCGTGCGCAACGCGCAACGCTTTGCCGACCTCGAAGGCGTGCGGGCGGCGCGCGTTGCGGAGTTCCCGCGAGCCGAACTCGCCGCGCCAAGCGCGGCGCGCAGGCTCGAGGAGGCGGGATTTTCGTTTCCGCTGCTGCTGCGAGCGCCGGGCTTTCACAACGGTGCAAACTTTCATTTTGTCGAGGATGCCGGCGGGATGCTCGCCGCGATCGCCGCGCTCCCCGGCGAAACCATGCTCGCGATCGAGTACCTGGATTACCGCTCGCCGGACGGGAAGTTCCGCAAATATCGGGCGATGTACGTCGACGGCGCGGTCTATCCGGCGCACTTGGCCGTCTCGCGCGACTGGAACGTCCACTACTTCTCGGCGCAGATGGGCCCGGCTGAGCGGGCCGAGGAGCGTGCGTATCTCGAAGACCTGCCGGCGGCGCTCGGCGAGCGCGCAGCATCCGCACTGGCGCGCGTCTTCGCCTCGCTCGGCTTGCACTACGCCGGCGCCGATTTTTCGATCGACGCAAACGGCGATGCGATCGTTTTCGAGGCCAACGCCGCCATGACGGTCTTCATGCCGGAAGAGACGCCCGCTAATGCCTATCGCCGGGCCGCCGTCGAGAAGATCTACGGAGCGACCCAAGCGATGCTGGTCAGGCACGCTCGACCCCGGCACCTCTGAGCTGCTCGAGAACGGCGGCCTTCGCGTGCGCTTCGGTGACGTCGTCGTCGAGCACGTACCGGAAAATAGCGGAAAACCCGATGCTCATCGCAAGCGCGGCGTGCTCCGGCGGAAGCAGCTTGCCGAGAAACCCCTCGAACTGCGCGAGCACGTACGTAAAGGCCGGCCGCATGCGCTCCTCGTCCATGAGTGCTTGCGCGTACAATTGACGCCACAGGTGGCGGGGGCGACGCTCCATCACGTCGACGATCGTCGCGGCTAGGCCGTAGGCGCTTTCATGGGCGGCAGCCGCTTCGATCGCATCCTGCGCGTCGCGGACGAGCACCGCGAGCAGAATGTCGGACTTGGCGGGAAAATAATTGTAGACCGTGCCGACCGCAACGTCGGCGGCATGCGCGATCGACTCGACGCGGGTCGAATCGAAGCCCTCGCGCGCAAACATCGCGGCGGCGGCATCGACGACCGCCGTCCGCACGGCGTTTTTCTTGCGCTCGCGGCGCCCGCTCATGCGTGCTGTTCCTTCCACCGTTCGACTCGCGGGTCCATCACCGCAAACCAGAGCGGCGGAACGAGCGCGAGCAGATACATCGTCGCGTAACCGGCCGGAAGCTGCGGCGCGTCCTGTTCGTCGAAGGTGCGCAAGAGCTGCCAGCGGCGGCCGGCATTGGCGTGATGGTCCGAATGCCGCGCGAGGTTGATCAAGAACCAATTCGTCACGCGATGCGGTGAGTTCCACGAGTGATGCGGCCGCACGCGCTCGTAGCCGCTGCCGTCCGGCCGCGCCTGCCGGGTGAGGCCGTAGTGTTCCAAATAGTTGATGACCTCGAGCGACGAGAACGCGACGACGCTCTGCACCGCAAAGAACACGACGCCGATCCAGCCGAAGAACGCCGCCACGGCCGCATACGTGATCGCGAGCGCCGACGCGTACCACAGCATCCGGTTGCTCGCGCCAATCGCGGGTTTAACCGCCCGCGCGAGGCGCCGGCATTCGAGATCCCACGCCGAGGCGATCTGCGCCGCGACCGAACGCGGCAGAAAGGCGTAGAAGCTCTCGTGGAAACGCGCGGTCGCGGGATCGCGCGGCGTCGCCACGTAGCGATGGTGGCCGAAGACGTGCTCGATCCGAAAGTGCGTGTAGCTCGTGAGGTTGAGCAGCACTTCGCCAAGGAAGACCTCGAAGCGATTGGCTTGATGGACGAGTTCGTGCGCGTAGTTGATGCTCATCGCGGTGTTCATCAGCCCGACGCCGACGGCCAGGCCGAGCCGCTCCGGCCAGCTCCACGACGGGGCCGCAGCGGCCGCGATCGCATACCCCGTCACGGCCAGCGCCGTGGGCACCCAGATCCAGGTCACGAGCCGGTAGACCGGGGCGCGCGCGAGCTTCGACTCGAGCTCCGGCGGGGGATTCCAGAGCGAACGCCCGAGCAGCAGATCCAGGATCGGGAGTGCCACGAACGTGAGCGCGGCCGGAATCAGGACCCACGGCCCCCGCAACGACGCCGCTGCGATCACCGCCGGCGCGTAGACGTACCCGAGGCAAAAAAACGCGAACCTCAGCATAAAATGAATAAACTACAAAATTGAACTCTACTCCCGCTTTACGCGCCAAGCGGCGGAAACGATTTTCCATCGCCGGGGGTTCTAGGCCGTCATGAGCGTGTTAGTGGTTACCGGCGCGACCGGAGGCATCGGATCGGAGATCGTGCGGCGGGCGCGCGAAATGGGGCGCCGCGTCGCCCTCATCGCTCGGGACCCCGCGCGCCTCGAGGCGCTCGCCGCCGAAACCGGAGCGGCGGCCTACCCCTGCGACGTATTGGATGAGGCACGGCTCAAAGCGACCGTCGAGCAGATCGCCGCGGACCATGGGGCGCCCGACGGCCTTGCGCACGCCGTCGGCTCGATCGTTCTGCGGCCGTTGCACGCCGTGAGCCTCGACGACTGGCGCGCTGCCTACGAGATCAACGCGACCAGCGCGTTTTTGGCAATCAAGGGCGTCGTGCCGCATATGATGCGCGAAAAGCGCGGCAGCATCGTCCTGTTTTCGACCGTGGCCGTGCAGACCGGCCTCCAAAACCACGAGACGATCGGCGCCGCCAAGGGCGCGATCGAGGGACTCACGCGCAGCGCCGCGATCTCCTATGCGCGCTACAACATCCGCGTCAACGCCATTGCTCCCGCGCTCACGCGCAGCGAGCTCTCGCGCTCGCTGTGGAGCAACGAGGCGATGCTGCAGGCATCCGTCGCCATGCATCCGCTCGGCCGCATCGGCGAGCCGGCCGACATCGCCGCCGCCGCGCTCTTCGCTCTCTCCGACGGGGCGGCGTGGATGACGGGGCAGATCGTGGGCGTGGACGGGGGGCTATCGGCCGGCGTGCAGCCGGCGCGCACGAAGCTCTAACTACTCCTCGCCGTCGAAGTAGTCGAGCGCTTCGCCGCGCATGTTCCGGCGCTCGGGATGCTGGACGGCCCACTTCCCGCTGTCGGGATAGTGCCACGACTCGCCGAAGGGGTTGTCCGCCACGACAAGGATCAGCAGGTCTTCGGCGCCGTCGTTGCCGAGCTGATGCGCCTCGCCGGGCTTGAAAATGAAGGCATCCCCGGCCACGATCGGCTCGGTGCCGGCCTCATGGCGGACCCACCCCGAACCCGAAACGACCTGGTAATACTCCCACTGCGCGCTGTGCGAGTGATAGGGGTAGGGCTTACACCCCGGGGCGACGCGCAAAATCTCGACGTCGAAGGGATGGCGCTCGAGCAAATCGGTCGAATCCCGTTTACGCCCGAGAGCGATGGAGACGTCTCTGCCGGAACCTGCGAACGTTCCGCGCGGCGAGCCCCAGGCGCGCTCTTCGATCTTATCGATATTCACCTTACGCATGCGGGCTGATTTGGAGGAAACGTGGCGAGAACCATCTCCACGGTATGGATCGCGATGCTGCTCGCGCTCTGCTGCGGCGTTGCGCCTGCCCCGGTGCGCGCAGCCAACGCTTCCTTCTGCAGCGCAATCGCCGACCGCGACACCCAGCTCTCGTGCTTGGCGGAGTCGAACGGCGCCGCGAACTGGTGCGGCGGCATCACGGCGAGCGATGCGCGCAACCTCTGCTTCGCAAAGGCCAACCACGACGTGTCGGCCTGCAACAACATCGCTGCCTCCGACAGCCGCTACTTCTGCCAGGCGACGATCGGCAGCAACGACATCACCTGCAACAGCATCGGCGGCGCCGACCAGCGAGGCTACTGCCACGCGCTCGTCCTGAACAGCAGCGACTACTGCCGTCAAATCGCAAGCAACGACGCGATGAACTATTGCCTCGCGGCGACGCTCAATAGCGCCGGGTACTGCGGAGCCATCACCGCTCCGGACCTGCGTAACTACTGTTTGGCGCTGCGTTCCTGATGGACGGCCTGACGATCTCGGTTGCTTGGGCGATCTCGCAGTATCGCGAAATCGCCGCCGTCATCAACGGCCGCCTGCGCGGCCGGCAAATCGTACGCACGCCGAACGACCCGCCGGAAGTCACGAACTACTGGCGCACGATCGGCGTCGGCCGGAACGTGGACGTGTACGCCTAGCACCTCCGTCCACCAACACTCCGGACAAAAGCCGCGTCTTTACGGTATATGGATACCGTCACTCAGGAACTGATCGAAGCCGCGCGCGCAGCGCCGGACGGGATCGAACCCTTGCTCGAAGCGGTTTGGCCAAGCGCTTTTCGCATCGCCTGGGGCATGCTGCGCGACCGCGGCCGCGCCGAGGACGCCGCGCAGGAGGCCTGCATCGCGATCGTACGAGGCCTTCCGTCGCTTCGCAACCCGCGCGCGTTTCGCGGCTGGGCCTACCGCATCGTCGTCAACGCCGCGATTTCGGCGAGCCGCAGTGTCGAGCGAACTGTCGGGCTCGACGCCGCCGTCACCGTCGGCGCGACCTTCGACGGCACATCGGTCGATCTGCAACGCGCGCTCGGCCGCTTGAGCGTTACGCAGCGCGCGATCGTGCTGCTGCATTACTACGCCGGATTGAACAGCCGGGAGATCGCGCAAGCCATGAGCATCTCCCCGGCAACGATCCGCTTTCACCTCATGCGCGCGCGCTCTGCGCTGCGCGACGCACTCGGCGACGGCTCTGCCGCTTCGCCTCAGGAGGTTCTTTCACATGGACGCTGATGCCCAGATCGCATCCGCCATCGCGCGCCTGATCGACGCGGCGCCCGTACCCGAGCTTCCGCTGGCGCGGATCCGCAGCGGGATCGAGACCGCGCGGCCGGCGCGCACGCCGTCCGCACGCTCGCTCGGTTTCGCGGCCGCTGCCGCACTTGCGCTCGTCGCCGCGCCGCTCGTCGCGCCGGCAATCGTCGACACGGTCTCGAAAGAGTATCCGGCGCTGCTGCGCTTTTTCCACCTGCAGCCGCCGCCGCCGATTCCGCCGCAGATCGCCGCGCAACTCCGCTCGTCGTCGCGTGAAGTCACCTTCGAGCAGGCGCAAACGCAGGTGCCGTTCGCGCTCGTCGCGCCGGCCGGCCTGCCCGCCGACGTCGACGAGCACAGCATCTCGCTCGCGTCGACGGCGTCGTACACGTCGAAGACGCGCACCTGGAAGCAAACGGGCCAGAAGGTCGCGTTCATCTATCACCGGCGCGATGGGCGGTCGTTCACCATCATGGCGGATCGCTACGATCCGGCCGAGCATCACCCCGCGTTCATCTACGAAGAGATCGACGGGCCGCACGGCGCGACGTTCGTCAAGCAACAGAACTTCGCATGGCGCAACGGCTCGCAGGTGGCGCTGATCGCCGCCGGTCCCGGCATCAGCGCCGCCGAGATCGAAGCAATACGAGCGGCCATGCACGGTGAACCGCTCGCGCTCTCGGTGCAGAGCCCGGCGAAGGGATTCGCGACGATCAAATACCGCGCGCTATCCGCACCCGCCGGCGCATCGCCCGGCGACCGCTAGTGTAGCGGCTCTTGCTCCCAATCGCTCGCACGGCGGTGTTGCGCAGGGGCAACCTCGCCGTGCGTCTGCTCGTGTCGCGGACAGTAGCGGATCTCGAAACTCCGGTCGCTTTTCGTCGTGGTTCGGCAACCGCAAGCAAGCTCGACGGCGAGCGTTTCGGATTCACGAACATCGGGTTGCGGATGGAGCATGGCACACCCCCTGTGAGGGACTCCATTATCTCTCGCTACCACCCCCCTGTCCAGCAAAAACGCAACGACCGTCAGGTATTTGCCTTGACGAACAGCAGGTTGTCCGCAAATCAGACCCGCCATCGTGCAACGCTTCGATTTCCTTATACGTGCCCGGCAGGCGATGGCCGCGCGAGGAATCGCAGAACGAACATCGGAGGGTACGCCTCACTTTGCCGGGCAATCGAGATGGATTCGAAAACTCGGGTTCTTCACGCTGTACTTCACGTGCTCGTAGTTCGTGGCGGCATTCGGGTCGACCGCGATCAACAGTTTTGACGGCTTCGCGGTTTTATCGGGCCCGTACGGAAAGTACATCGTGATCGTCGCTCCGCCGCCCGGCGGAAACTTCGGATCGAGCAGCGCCGAGGTGAGGTTCGTGCCGGCGCCGACCACGTTCACCGTGTTGTCGTCGTCGTAGGCCAGATCGATGCCGCGCCCGTTGATGTCGGAGAAGCCGGAGTCGTCGAGCGAGAGCTCGCGCGACGTGCCGTTGCTCACGTGAATCTTCACTCCGACGCCCGTCTCGGCCGAGCCGTCGTTATAGGGGGCAGCGGGGTCGACGCTGATGACCTTCACGCGCCACACGCCGTCGAAGAGCTGATCGCCGACGCATCCTTCGACGCTCGAGCGCTGCATGGAACCGCCGGCAGGGGCCGGCGATGCGGCAACGGCGCTACCGCCGCAGACCGCGGCAAGCACGACGAAACCAATAAGCCGTATCATGCCGTGCGACTTCATCGCGGCCGAAACGCACCCTTCGCCTTCCTTGTGCCGATTTTGGCAACCCTTCGGCGGATGCTATACTGACGCCGTGGCGAGTCAACCAGAGTCGAAGGGAGAGCGGCGGCGCCTTAAACGCGACCGTGATTTCGCACGCAACGTCGCAACCGTTCTCTCCGACGATCGTGCGATCGGCGAGCAGCTCGCCGATATCGCGCGCCTGATCCGCGAGGCGATCGACGCCCCGGCGATCGCCTTCTCGCTCGATGACGGTCGCACTCCCCGTCGCGTATTCGATTTCTCCGACGCCCGCGATCGCGGCCCGTGGCCGTCCGAGCTGGGCGTCTCCATCGACTTCGGAGGCCGAACGATCGGTACGATCGCGCTGCGCTCGCGCGCGGCCGGCGCCTTCGGTGAAGACGACGCAGCGATGCTCGACACCGCCGCGCTGCTGCTGGGCGCGCGGCTCCACGACGAATCGCAGCAAGCGGCCAACGTCGAACTCGCGAAGCTCGCGGAAACCGACGCGCTCACGGGGCTCGCCAACCGGCGCGCGTTCGACGAATCGCTGGCGCGTGAGTGGCGGCGGTGCGCGCGGTCACGCAGCGCCATCAGCGTCGCGATCCTCGACATCGACTATTTCAAGCGCTACAACGACGCCTACGGGCACGTTGCCGGCGACGCGTGCTTGAAGCAAGTGGCGCACGCGATCGCACTGACGGCGCAGCGCCCCGGCGACGTCGCGGCACGCTACGGCGGCGAAGAGTTCGTCGTGCTCATGCCGGAGTGCGGTGCCGAAGGCGCGCAACGCGTCGCCGAAGCCATCTGCGAAGCCGTGCGCTCGCTTGGCATCGCACACGACGGCTCGTCGCTCGGCATCGTCACGATGAGCGTCGGCGTCGCCACGATGCTGCCCGACGCCAACGCTCAGCCGCAGACGCTGGTCGATCGCGCCGATAAACTGCTCTACCGCGCCAAAGGCGGCGGGCGCAATCGAGCCGCGAGCGAGGGCCACATCTCGGTCGCGCCCGAGGCGCACGCCCGCATCGTCACCCACGACAACCTTCCGCTGCAACGCACGCCGATCATCGGTCGGGAGCGCGAGCTCGGCGAGATCGCCGCGGCGATGCACGACGCTCGACTCGTGAGCATCGTGGGAACCGGCGGCATCGGCAAGACGCGTATCGCGCTCGAACTGGCGTCGCGTTCGCTCTCCGAACACGCCGACGGCGTGTGGTTCGCCGACTTGGCACCCATCGCGGAGGCGCCGTTGGTAGCCTCAGCGGTGGCTTCAAGCATCGGCATCGAGCTCGCGGGCGGACGCGAGCCGGTCGCCGCGCTCGCAACGCTGCTGAAAGGACAAGCGCTGCTCCTCGTTCTCGATAACTGCGAGCATCTGATCGGCGAATGCGCGCGTCTTGCCGATGCGATTCTGCGGGCCTGCCCGCGCGTGCGCATCCTGGCAACCAGCCGCGAACCGCTCGCCGTGGAAGGCGAGGGCGTCTACCGGCTCGATACACTCGACGAAGCGACGGCGATTGCGCTCTTCGAAGCACGCGCGCTCCAGGCAGGCGCACGTTTGGCGCCGGAGATGCGCGAGGACGTCCGCGAGCTCTGCCGACGCATGGACGGCATCGCGCTCGCGATCGAACTCGCGGCGGCGCGCGTTCACGCGATCTCACCGGCCGCGATGTTGCAACGATTCGACGAACGCTTCCGCCTGCTCGCGGGCGGCCGGCGAACGGCGCTGCCGCGCCAACAAACGCTGCGTGCGCTGATCGACTGGAGCTACGATCTGCTCGCGCCCGATCAACAAGCGTTTTTCCGGCGGCTCGGCGTCTTCTCGGGATCGTTTACGTTCGACGCGGCCGGCCGGGTGGCCGCACATCTCGGCGCCGACACGATCGACGCGCTCGACGTGCTCTCCTCGCTCGTCGAGAAGTCGATGGTGGTCGCGCTGCGCGCCGAGGTGTTCGCCGCATCGGTTCAGCGATACCGGCTGCTGGATTCGCTGCGCGACTACGCGCGCGAGCGACTGCGCGAAGCAGGCGAGCTCGAAAGCGCCGGGCGCGCGCATGCGGGGCTGTTCCGCGACATGAGCGACGCGCTGATCGAAGGCATCGGCGTCGGCACCGAAGAGAGCTGGCTGGCAACCTTCGAGCCCGAGCTCGACAACTTTCGCACCGCGCTCGAGTGGTCGACGGCGAACGAACCGGCGTTAGCCTCGCACATCGCCGGAAATCTACGCTCGTTCTGGCAGTACCGCGGATTGATCTCCGAGGGCCGCGAACGGTCGGAAGCGGCGCTCGCGGCGCTCGCCGACCGCGACGCGCCCGAGGCGATTCCGGCGTTGCTCGCGGTATGCGCGTTTGCCGGCACATCCAAGGAGGGCAACGCGCGCGCGATCGAAGCCGGTGAACGGGGACTCGCGATCGCCGAGCGGATCGGTGACCCGTGGCAGAGCGCCGAAGCGCGCTGGATTCTGGGCATCCAACGCTTTCGCATCGGCATCGAATCCGAACGCGGTCTCCAAGAACGCAAAGAAGCCTCGGAATACATCGCCGCGCATACCAATCCGGTTCGAGGCGCGATCGTATTGCTTCCGTATGCGTACGCGCTCGCAACGCACGACGCGGCTCGCGCGCGCGCGCTGATCGACGAGCAGCTGACCGTCCTTCGCGCGCAAGGATGGCTGCGCCCGGCGCTGGCCGGCGAGGCCAACTTAGCCGAACTGGATTTTGCGGCCGGCGAGATCGATGCCGCGATCGAGCGCGCGGATCGCGTGATCGCCTGGCGTCGCGCTCGCAAGGACCCGGTCTTCCTCGCCATCGCGCTCTCGAACGTCGCGTCCTATCTCACGGTAGCCGGCCGCTACGATGAAGCGATCGCGCCTGCGCGCGAAGCCGCGGGAATCGGGCTGGCCTACGGCGTCGATACGCTGGTGGCCTATGGAGTGCAGGCGCTCGCCCTGGCTGCCGCCGCCGGCGGTGAGCCGGAAAGCGCGGCCACGATGCTCGGTTCGGTCGACGGCTTCTACGAGCGCTTGGGCGCCGCGCGAGAACGAACCGAAGGCATCGTCGCCGCGCGCGCTCGCGAGATCCTCGCCGGGCAACTGCCGGGCGAACGGCTCGAAGCGTGCCTCGCGCGCGGACGCGAACTCCCGCTCGCACGCGCCCTCGAACTCGCGTAGCGCGCGCTAGCGAACGGCGAACCCGAACCCGAGATAGTGCGGCTTGCTGTTGCCGGCCGCGTTGAACGCGGTGCCGAGCTCGAGGTTCATCATCGAGGTCTCGCTCAGACTGCGCTGGAGCGAGAAAATGCCGCTGGTTTGACTGCGCGCGTTCCACGTGGCGTGCGATTGAAAGCCCAGTTCCATCGTCGCCCAGGTACGGCCGTTCAAACCGTGCGTCGCGGAGAACGCGCCGAACGCGGAGGAACGCTGGTTACGCGTGAACGCCGTCTCGAAATTCAAGTAGCCCGCCTGCGCCGCGAAGTCGTTGCGGCCGGAGGCGCTCCAATTCGCCGCCGCGTGCGCGTCGAAAATCGGGATCAGATGGAGATTCGCGAGCGCTGAAAGCGGCGGATGGCCTTCCGCGCTGAGCGAGTACAGCACGCCGCCGGCACGCGCGACCTCGAAACGAGCGCCCAGACCGGGATGCGTCATGTAGTAAACCCCGCTGCCGCGCTCGCCCGAAACCGCAATCTCCGACGATGCATCGTAGAAGAGCTCCGCGCGCGGAACGAGGCCGTATCGGACGCGCACCTCGGGAAACGCGGCAAGCGCCGTCCCGCCGACTTTCGACGCGTTCTGATAGTACGTGGTCTCCACCGCGACGCGGCGGTGTTTGACCACGCACGGGCTCACCCGCGAATGCGTCGGGCTGGCCACGGCGCGCACCGAAGCGCCCGCGCACGTCGCGTCCGCCTTCGCGGCGAACGACGGCTGCGGCGTCAGTAGGACGGCGGCAAGGAGCCCTAGGAGCGGCAGGAGACGAAGCATCGCGCACACGATATCACAGGCCCGAAAAACCGTCTACTTTTTTGCGCATCTTGGCCGCACCATCGCCGGCTGCACAGGGCGGCAAAACGCGGCCGCTCCGCCTCTCCGCTCGACCGAGGGCGCGGCCGCCCGTACGCTCGCTCCAAGCGCGCAGCGCGGGGAGTGACCGAGCCCGGCGTCTAACGACCTTCCGCCTAGGAGGTCGATTCCAGCATGACGTCTCGCTCTCGCACCGCGTTCTTTGCAGCGGCCGTAGCCGGGGCCCTCGCGCTCGGCAGCGCGCCCGCGCGCGCCTCGCTCGACACCGTGATTGGCCCACGCACCACGGTCGAGAACAAACCGTTTGCCGACTGCAGCGCGCGTGCGAAAGCCGCGCTGCAAAGCACCATGCAGAATGCCTTCGAGGCTGGAGCGGGTTCCGGCGAGTGGATCGGCGTCGGCCGCATCGCGGCGGGAGCCGACGCATCGTCGTCGGCCGTGATCGAATGCCACCCGACCGGTACGGGCTATGCCGCGAGCTTCACGTGTGCCGCCGAGATCCCACCGAGCCCCGATACGGCCGCGTCGCTCTGCAACAAACTCTACGCCGCCTTCAACGCCGCGCCCGCCGCGGGGGGTGCCAAGTGAGCCGCGTACCTTCGCGGGCACGAACCTTCGTCGCGCTGCTCTTTGCCGGGCTGCTGGCCAGCGTGACCGCCGCGCCGGCCGCCGTCGATCTCTCGACCGGAATCCGCTACGTGTACGAAAGCGGCACGATGGACGAATGCGCGACAAAGGCGCAAGCATCGCTCAGCGCGTTTCTCCAGAATACGCACGAGTCGGCCGCCGGCAGCATGGAATGGATCGCCGAGGGTCCGATGGGCGCCAGCGGCCCGCAGATGCTCACCGCATCGGGCACCGTGCATTGCTACGCGGCCGCCAAAGGGTATGTCGTCACCTTCACGTGCGTCGCTGAAACGCCCGCCAACCCGTATACCGCCGACGCGCTGTGTCTCGATATCGCGCATACGTTTTCCGGGAAGGCGGTTACGCCGCTGCCGACTCCCTCACCGGTTCCAACCGGATGCAACACGCAGAATCTCATCGGAGATTGGCAGTCCGACGACGATCCGAAGGTCAAGCTCAAGATGGACTCAGGCGGCGGTTTGACCGATCAAGACGGCGTGTCGGGCAACTGGATCCTGTACGGCGACAGCGCCAATCTCACGTACTACGGCGATCACAAGCTCAAGCTCTCCCCCGACGGCAAGCACTTGAGCGGCTCGGGCTACCACTTCACGCGCAAGTGCTGAGCGAGCCCCAATGAGGGGCCGGCGAGCTTACTGCGAGCGAAGCTGGAAGTTCGAGTTCGTCTGATTGATACGCATGCTCTTGCTCTGCCCGTTGACGGTGACCGTCGACGGGTAGCGCGTTCCATCCGGCAACGAAGCGAACCCGATGTGTTCCGTGACCCCGTCGGAGGGGTCCCTCAGATAGCTCGCGACGTCGTACGAGACCAGCGCCTTGGGATTGTTGCTGAAGGTGATGACGATCTGATCGCCTTGCTTGGCATAATTTGAGATAACGATCGCCGTGTAGCCCGGCACGCCGGCACCGCGCACCGCGACGTTGCCCTGCGCGTAGAGTTGCTGGAGCCGCGAGGGGTCGAGCCGCACGTAGCTTGCGGCGAGCTGTCCGACGTTCTCGGCGTAGGTTTTATAGTTCTCTTCGATGTGGTGCCGGAGGCCGTGCTGCCGCTGTGACCCACCCGACGATGACTGCGAGAGCTCGGTCTTCACGGGCGTGCCGCCCGGGCCGAACTGGACTTGATACAGCGTCTCGTCTTTCACGTCGCCGTTTACGGCGACGGTTTGATCCATCTGCCATGTGTAGCGCGCGAGTTGCTGATTGTTTGCGGCAATCATCTGTTTGACTTGCGCGACCTTCTGCTGCAGCGACTGCTGCGCGGAGGCCGCGAGCGGAACGCAGAGCGCGGCAGCGGTTACAACCGCAACAGCGCCGCGCGAAAAGCGGGCGGTAATCATGACCTACGTTTCCCTCAGCGGTCGCCGGAGTCCGCCCGTCCGCTCGTTCGTTTCGCCTGCGGCATTGGGATAACGGCGGCGACGCATCGGCGGTATCATCGAGGTTCAAGCTTACGGAGGTCGACCCGCCATGTGCCGTACCTGTATGGGGCCCATCTTCTCCGACCTGCGCACGATCGCGCCGTCGATCGGGCGAGCCGACTTCCTGGCGGCGGCAGCCGCCACCGCCGGAGCGCTGTCGGTCGGCCTGCCGGAGCGTTCGTTCGCATCGGCCGGCGGGGCCGACACGATCTTCACCGGCGGCGCCATCTTGCCGTTCGCCGGATCGAATCGTCATCAAGAGGCGCTGGCCGTAGCAGGCGGCAAGGTGCTTGCGGTCGGCACCAAGAGCGCGGTGTACGCGCACAAGACCTCGGCGACGAAGATCGTGAACCTCGACGGCCGCACGATGCTTCCGGGCTTCATCGATCCGCACCAGCACACGCTTACCGGCGCCCTCGTAGCTGCGATTTTCACCGATGTCGGATACACGAAGTACAAGACGAAACAACAGGTCGCCGGTGCGATCGAAGCGCAGATCGCGAAACAGCCGGCCGCAAGCTGGGTGTACGTCTACAACTTCGACAACCTGCTGCAAGGCGGCGATTTTTCGATGGAGGAGCTCGATAAGATAGCGCCCGGAAACCCGGTCATGGTGTACTACATCAACATGCACACGGCGACGGGAAACTCGCTGGCGTTCAAGGCCGCGAAGATTCCCGAAAGCGTGGGAACGCTGCCGGGCGGCGGTCACTTCGGGCGCGACGCGGACGGCAAACTCAACGGCATGATCTACGAAGAGTCGGCACTCAAGCCGTTCCTCGTCGGCGTGCCGAAGATTACACCTCAAAGCGCGGGAAAGGCGACCGTCGAATGGCTGCGCACCAACGCCGCCGCCGGCAACACGTCGGTGCATGAAGCCGGCGTCCTCGTCTTTGGAGACCTGCTCACGGGCTATGAGCGCGTCGCCGCCGTCTCTCCCTGCCGGGCCAGCATCAGCTTGATGTACGACTCGATGTCAGCGGGTGATGCCTACGCTCAGCACGGACGCGGCGCACAGGCGACGCAATTGCCGCAGACGCTGCTTACGCTCTACGCCATCAAGATCGTCGGCGACGGCTCAAACCAAATGCTGACGGGCTTCCAGACGCAACCCTACCTCAACACGGAGGCGAAAGGTCAGCCGAACTACGACGCGGCGATGCTCAAAACGATGGTTGCCGCCGTAAAAGCCAAGGGATGGCCGGTGTCGATACATTGCAACGGCGATGCGACGCTCGATATCGCCCTCGATGCCGTCGAGAGCGTCTACGGGGCCAACGCACCGACCGGCGTCAACCGAATCGAGCACTGCACGATCACGCGCCCCGATCAAATCGCGCGCATGAAAAAGCTGGGTGTCCAGCCCAGCTTCTTGATGAACCACATCTACTTTTACGGGGCGGCGTACCGCGATCAGATCTTCGGACCGGCGCGCGCTTCGCGAGCCGACGCCGCAGCCGATTGCGTCAAAGCCGGCCTTCCGTTCACTTTGCACACCGATGCGCCCTGTTCGAACATCGGCACGCTGCAACTCGTCCAGACCGCCGTGACGCGCCGTTGCAGCGTCGACAACTCGATCGTCGGAGCCGACCAAGCCATCACGGTCGGCGAGGCGCTCAAGGCCGTCACGATCAACGCTGCCGGGCAGATCGGGATGAGCAAGCAGCTCGGCACGCTCGAGGCCGGAAAATACGCGGACATGACGATCCTCGACGGCAATCCGCATGCCGTCGATCCCGAGAAGATCATGGGGATCAAGGTAACGGAAACGTGGGTGGGCGGACGCCAAGCCTTTAGCGCCGGCCCCTGAGGTCGCTCTTGTAGATAAGAGGTCCTCGCGCCCCGCACACGGGACCGGCTCCCCAGCCCCCGGAAGAAATGCACGATGATGCACATGGATAAGAAGCCGCGTAGCGCGCAGTCGAACGACACCGACGCGGCGGCATCGCTTCCGGCGGCGCCCGCGCAGCACGCCGTCGCACCGCCGCTGCTCCAGAGGCTTCTTAGCGCGATCCCTTCGCCCGAACCCCGCGCATCCTCGAGCAAGCGATTGCGAACCGATAGCGCCGTGGAGGAGGATGCCGACGAAGCGGCCGACGCGAGCAGACAGCTCGTACCGCGGCCGCCGTTACTGCGGCCCGCGCGTTCGCCGCAGCATCGTTCCGGACAATCGTACGATGCGTTGGTTCGAGCTCATCCGGAGATCGTCGCGCACCTTCAAACCGCCGCGTCGGAGGCCACGGCGGCCCACCGTCGCGGGGCCTTCGGACCGGAACAAACGCCGGCATCGTCCGCGAGTTATCACGCCGGCACCGGAATGGGAGACGACCCGGACACGCAAGAGATCGCCGCGGTCTTCGGCACCGCTCAGCCTACCAGAACCGGACGCTTTCCCGTCGACACGTCGGCCTCCACATCGGTGCGACACGGATCGCTGGATCCGAGCAACGCGCGCTCGGCGGTGTTCGTGAACAACGCCGGCAGTTACGCGAGCGAGAGAACGTGGGTGGGACAGATGACGGCGCGGCTCGGCAGCGACGAACGATTCGGAAGGCTCGCGCAGGCCAAGTCGCGCCAGGAAATCATGGAGCTGCTCAGACCGCACGTCGCAAGCGTCGAAGAACTCAGGAAGCTCACCGATCAAGCAAACCGCCGGCGCGTTCTCAACGCGCTCGAGCAGGGCCGCAGCGACGTTTGGGCGCCGCAGATCCTCATGGCGCAGCGCTCGGTGGAGCAAGGCCGGCGGCCGGCGCAATCCCTCGTCGCAGCTGCAAATCCGGCGACTCCCGTCGGTGCTGCGGGCGTGCAGCACAAACGCCACGAGCAGGGGCAAGCCGATTCGTTCGCGATCCAACAAGAACTCTTCGCCCGGGGATTGCAGGACGAGGATAGCGGCGCGAGGATGGGGCAGCGCGATCGGGGCTTGAACGAGGGCATTCGCCGATTGATCGATCGTGCGGTCGGTGACGACGGCAACCTGCTCCCCGGCGCCGGCATCAGGGAACGCGACGAAGACGAAGAGGCCCAGTATCGACGGCGCTCGATTCAGCGGCTTCGCCTCCGCGTGCTCGCGCCCGCATTTCAGACGATGTTTGCTCCGCCCTCCCCGCGGCCGCCCTCCGACGACGACGCGTAGCGGCGCCCTCAACGTTTACCCGTCGGCTTCGTCTTCAGGCGGCTCCGGTTTGTCGCGAATGCTCAATCCGAGCGAACGGTGATACGCTTCGCTCTGCGCCAGTGCGGCCTCGAGGTCGTCGCGAACGCCTTCCCGGCGAATGAGTTGCCGGATGCGCTCGCGGCTCTCGCGCAAGTCGCGCGCGTGGCCTTCCAATACCTCGCCGGGAACGTCGGGCGCGCCGAGCGGGCGGCTCACCCATGCTTCCATCGCATCGTGGGCGGTTCGGCCTTGGCGCAGCGCTTGCGCAAGCTCCTCGCGATACCCGCTCATCGCGGGCCCGCGACCGCATTCGAGAGGATGCGATACGCTGCCGTCACTCGCGCCGCGATCGGGTAGGATTTGTTGGCCAGGAGCACCACCCCCAACCTCTCCCGCGGAACGAACGCTACGTAGGCCGCGAAGCCGTTGGTCGATCCGGTCTTGTCGAGCAGGACGTCATCACCCGGCGAGATCGGCGGTTCGATCCTCGCCGCCGGATTCGCGTCGAACAACATCCGGTCCGAGTTGCCCGCGAGCAGCGTGTCGAGCGCGGCCGGACACGCGTACTGCTCCCACATGAGGGCCTGCGTCATCGCGCCGATGCGAAAGTAGCCGGTGTGCGATGCGGCGAGCGCTCGCGCCAGCGTCCCGCCGGCAGCAGTTGCGTCGATGTTCGCCTCGAGGAAGCGCAGGAGGTCTCCAGCGGTCGTCCTCACGCCGTACGCTTCGGCGGCAAGCGGCCCGCGAGTCAAGCGGATCGGCTGGTCCGAGCTCGTGTAGCCTTGCGCGTAATGCTCCATTGCCTGCGCGGGAACGTCGAGATAGGTGTGTTTCAACCCCAGCGGAGCAAAGATCGTACGCTGCACCAGTGCGGAGAAATCGCCGCCCATGCTCTTCGCCGCAATCAAGCCGAGCAGCATGATGCTCGGGTTGGAATACGTGCGCGACGTGCCCGGCTCGTGCAACGGTACCCAGTGCTCGAAGTAGCGCATGGCATCGGCGTCGCTCTTGACCTCGTCGGGAAGCTGCAGCGGCAAACCGCCCGACGTATGCGTGCCGAGCTCGAGCAGGGTGACGCGGTCGAAACCGGAGCCGCGCAGCTCGGGAAGGTAGGCGCTCGCATCGTCGGCAAGCGAAAGCTTTCCGGTGATCTCCGCGTACGACGCGAGGGCGGCGGTAAACGTCTTCGTCACCGAGCCGATCTCGAAGAGCGTATCGACGTCGACGGGCTGCCGCGTCCCCATCGAAGCAACGCCGAAGTCGTAGATATATTCGCGACCGTCCACGACGATCCCGACGGCCATTCCCGGAATTCCGTACCGCTTCATGAGCGGTTCGACGACCTGCGCGACCGATGCTTCGCTCGCGGCGGTGGCGGCAACGTGCGTGCTGCTCGTGAACGGCGCGATGCACGCGACCGCGAGAAAAACCGCCGCCGTCATCGCCGCCCGAGCAGATGCCCGCGCGCCGCGATATGCGCGGCGATCCACGGCGCGAGACGCACGCGCGAGGGTCCGTCGACGCGGCCGGCTTCCTTTGGGCGAACGTGAGCTCGGCCGATCGGAGCCGTTTCGATCATGACGCGATTTCCTCCAACCACGTGGCCGTCGATGACTTGCTGCACGTGGAACGAACGCTGCACGAGGTCGGCACCGTCGAGAACCATCTCCACCGCGTGCGAACCGAACGGCGGGATTTCGACGTCCTCGATCATCGCCGCCTTCCCGCCGTGGGCGCTGACGAGGTGATGATACGGCGGCGCGATCGCCGCCTCGTTCGTCGCAGCCTCGGGAGCGAACGTAAAATCGGGACCGAGGGGAAACCACGTCATCAGTGCACCCTCTCTCTGACGCTTCTCCCCTTCGAGTTCGCTTGCGAGGTCCCCTGAACCGAAGAGACTACCCCCGAGGGAATACCTCGCGCGCTCCCGTAGAGACCGCCATGGCGCCAAACCGGCTCGAGCAGTTCGCGGACGGCATCTTCGTGATCTCGGCAACGCTGCTCGTCCTGAACTTCGCGGTTCCGGCGATTAACGACGCGAGCAACGAAGCGCTCGCGCAAGCGTTGATAGCGCAGTGGCCGAAGCTCTTGGCCTTTCTCTTGAGCTTCTTCATCATCGTCAACTACTGGCGACTGCATAGCGCGATGCTCCATGAGGTGCGCGTCCTCGACCACAAGACGATCTTGTTGAACACCGCGTTCCTCGTCGTTGCCGCGTTCATCCCGTACGCGACCAACGTCGCCGGGACGTATCCGACGCTTCCGGCGGCAGCCGTGTTGTATTCCATCGTGCTGCTGGCCGGCGCTATCCTCGGCTTCTTCATGTCGCGCCACCTCATCGAAAGCGGCGCGTACGTCGACGAGCCGCCCGCGCAGGCGCGCCTGACCTACCGCCGAATCCGGTTCTCGCTCTACATCCGCGTCGTCGGTCTCATCTGCGCGTTCTTCTTGCCGATCGTATCGTATCTGATCTATTGGGTGATGATCGTCTACTTCTTATCGTTCAGCGCCATCGAAGACTCGGCCGCATAGTGGCGGGTCGCCGGGCCGGCGTACGACCCTGATAGTCGGTCTTCGTCCTCGTATTTTCACATCTTCGATCTTCAACTTGAGGATCTCGCCGCGTCGAAAGCCGAACGTAAGCATTAATGTTATAAGGACTTAGTTGCGAAATCGAACGCGCTTGGAAAAGGGATTGAGTGCGCTTTCAGGGTGGCTGATTTCTATCAGCTCTTGGGGGAGCTGCCTTTGCAAGCCCTGATTAGGTGGCGTTGTGCGCACGCCCGGGCGCTTAAACTCAATAGAGGACCTTCGAATGAGCTCACAACGTTCACGTATCGCTGAAATTCGCTCGTCGGTAACGTCGAGTGAATATAGTGTCTGCTCGAGACCCCAAATGAGATAATCTCGGGCGACTGCAACGCGTGTTCCGTGCGTATTTGGAGCCACGACCTTGAGGGAAAGCTCGTCAAGAATATCGGTATGCGCAACTTGACGACCATCAGGGCGGCGGTAACGAAGATTCTGATAGAGAGCGTCTATCTCGAGAGACCCAAATCCATTTCCGGTCGCGAGGCGCGAATCGAGATCGATGAGGCGACGAGCGGCCCACTCGTGGATATGCGCGATGGTTCGCATTTCATCGACCAAGCTGTTCTCTTGGACCTTCGGTCGCCGAAGAAGTATAGCCCACCGGTTCGCTTGCGGCACGGGAACACCAGAGCGATCAACGACGAGAGGCAGACGTTCACCGCTCGAAAGTCGGCAAACTCTTACTCTAAAGGCGCGCTCAGAATTACCCATGGGCGTGAGAACGAGGCCAGGGCGAACGGGGCAGCACGATAGCGGGAGGGTTTCGAAAGGGATACGGAGTCATCCGGGGTTCCTCAAAGCACTTTGGGTGAGCTGCGCCGAGTATCGGCCCGTGATCGCGAAAACTGCAGCCATGAGGAATTCCCGGGAACGGCGGGGACGATGAAGGTGTGGCCGACAGGCTCTTAGACATGCAGGTTCTGCGTTAAGTTAAGTATCGCGATGATAAAGAAAGGCAGCCCGGAGAATTCCGGGCCGCCTTTCTCGCATCTTTCGTAATCTTTGTCGAGAACTTTCCGTTACGAAAGACCGCTAACTTAACTTAACGATTCCATTGCACCTCAGAACGGGATTTCGTCGTCCAGTTCGTCGCTGAAGGCTTCTCCGCCCGATGCGCCGTTGGACGCGCCGCCGCCGCTGCGCGCGCCGGCGTAACCGCCGCCGCCACCGCCGAAGTCGCCGCCTTCACCGCCGCCGCTCATACCGCGCGAGCTGAGCATCTGCATGTTGTCGATCACGACTTCCGTGGCTTTGCGCTTGTTGCCGTCTTTATCGTCGTAGCTGCGGATCACGAGCCGGCCCTCGACGAGCGTCGAGCTGCCCTTCTTGAGGTACGTGTTGCAGGTTTCGCCCAGGCGATCCCAAGCGACGATATCTACGTATGTCGTCTCTTCTTTATTACGCGGGTTGTTCACGGCCAGCGTGAACTTGCAGACGCCCTTGCCGCTCTGCGTGTACCGGATCTCCGGGTCGCGCGTCAAGTTGCCCACCAGGATAACTCGATTGTATGAACCTGCCATCGTATCTCTCGCTTTCGCTCGTGCAATGTCGCTGTGCTATTCCCACCCGGTGCCCGAAATGTAAACGGGCCCGATGCCACCTGGGTGGCACGGCCCGTTCATCGCGGGGTACTTAGGAGTTTTTAGTACTGGGGCGGTACGGCCTGCGGCGGCGGGGCGGCCGCGGCGGCCTGGGCCATCGCCAGCAGCGCTTTCTTGTCGAGGTGGATCACCAGGGCGCGCAGGACGTCCTCGTCGAGCTTGAGCAGACGCTCGAGCTCCTTCGAGGCGACGCCGGTGGCGCGGAACTGCATCGCCACGTAGTTGCCTTCGCGGAGATCGTTGATTTCGTAGGCCAGGCGCTTCTTGCCGAGCTTCTCGATGGCGACGATCTCGCCGCCGTTGTTCTTGACGATCTCGCCGACGGCGATCGACTTGGTCTCGACGTCCGCCTCTTCCATATTCGGGCGGAGGATGTAGGTCACTTCGTAATCGTTCACGGGTTGCTCCATCTGCGGACACCGCCCTTCGAAAGACTCAGGGTGACGGATCGAAGGGTGCGGTGGCCCACCCCTTACGCAGGGACGGGCAGTGGCAGGGAATCAAAAGACTCCCAAAACCCTGGAATCGTACACCAGGGTTACGAGAAACGCAATGGCCGGGGTCGCCGCGGGTGGTACGATAACCCTGGTCAGTTCAGGCCCTTCTCAAGATGCTCGCGTTGGATTATCCGTAATGCCCATCGCCCGTTTTGCCGTCAACCGCCGCGTGGCCGTTTCGATGCTTGCCTTGGCAATCATCGTCCTCGGCGTCTTCGCGATCCCCCGCCTCCCGGTCGCCCTGCTGCCGAACTTCACGCAGCCGGTGGTGACGGTCTCCGTCACCTACCCGAACGTCGGGCCCGAACAGATGGAGGCCCTGGTCACGCGCCCGATCGAGAACGCGGTAAGCCGCGTCAACGGCATTCAACTCATCAACTCGACCTCGGCCGAAGGGCAGACGACGGTCAGCGCCCAGTTCTATTTCGGCACCAACATCGATACCGCAGCGGTCGACATCCAAGAGCAGGTCGACCGAATCCGCAGCCAGCTGCCGAACGACCCGAACCTGCAGCAGCCGCAGATCGCGAAATTCGACAGCAACGCATTCCCGGTCGTGCGGCTCTACGTCACCGACCCCAACATGACGTTGCGCGATCTCGGTGATCTCTTCACCAACCAGCTCTCCGACGAGTTTGCGTCGGTCGACGGCGTCGCCGCCGTCACGGTCAACAGCGATCAGAACCGCGCGATCATGATCGAGCCCGACATCAACTTGCTCGCGGCCAACGGGATCACGCTCAGCCAGATCAGCGCGCGCGTCGCACAGGAGAACGTCAACCTCCCCGCCGGCATCGTGCAGGTCGGCCCCAACGAATACCAGGTGCGCAGCAACGCGCTCCTGCAATCCGCCGAGGAAGTCGGCAGCCTGGTGGTCGTCAATAAGAACGGCTCGCCGATCCGCATCCGCGACGTCGCCCACGTGAGCGACGCAATCAGCGAGCAGCGCACGTTCCAGCGCTTGAACGGCACGCCCGCGATCGGCCTGATCATCAACGCGCAGCCCGACGCCAACATCGTGGCAACGGCCGTCGGCGTCTACAAGAAGATATCGCAGATCACCGCGCGCTATCCGGGCATGAACATCGGCATCGTCTTCGATCAGCAAGGCTTCATCACGCAGTCGATCGAGGCGCTCGAACATACCGCCATCTACGGCGCGATCCTGGCCGTCGTCATCATCCTCATGTTCCTCCATTCGTGGCGCACGACGCTCATCGTCGCGGTATCGCTGCCGATCTCCGTGCTCGGCACGCTCTTCGTCGCGTACGTCGCAGGCTATTCGCTCAACATCATGACGCTGGGCGGTCTTGCGCTGGCCGTCGGACTCATCGTCGACGACGCCATCGTCGTCATCGAAAACATCTACCGGCATATGGCGATGGGAAAGACTCCGCGCGACGCCGCCGAGAGCGCGACAAGCGAAATCTTCATGGCGGTGCTCGCGTCGTCGGTCACGGTCGTGACGGTGTTCGTTCCGCTCGTTCTCATTCCGGGATTGCAGGGTTTGATCTTCACGCCGTTCGCAGTGATGGTCATGGCGGCCGTGGCGCTCTCGTTCGTCGTCGCGATCACCACGGTTCCGATGCTCGCATCGGTCATCATCCGCAACAAATACACGTCGACGAACGGCAACGGTAACGGGCACAGCAAAGGCTTCTACGCGCGCTTCAGCTCGAAGTTCGACCGCGTCTACGATCGCTTCGCGCAATGGTACACCGGCGTGCTCACCGCGGCGGTGGACCGCCCGGGGCTCGTCGTCTCGATCGCGGCCGTGCTACTCGTCCTCACGATCGTTGCGCTCAAATTCGGCGCCGTGCAAACCGAGATTTTCCCGGCTTCGAACTCGAAATTCGCTCGCTATAACCTGCAGATGCCCGTCGGCACGGCGCTCAACGTGATGAACGCCGTCACCGGCGACGTCGAACAGCGCATGCTCAAGGACCCTCGGGTCGCCGCGGTCGGCGCACAGATCGGCAGCGCGGGATTCGCGGGCAACGGAACCACGGTAACGAACCAGTCGAATCTGTCGGTCACGATGAAGGACAACGTGAGCAGCGATGACACGGCCAAGTTCGTCCAGCAATGGCAGAACGCGCTCACCGGCCAGATCCGCCGACCCGCCGGCGGCGCAGCGCCCGCGATCAGCCCCGAGCGGCGCGCGGCCTTCCACAAGCTCTACGGCGATCCGATCCCGGGACTGCGCGTCTTCGGCCGCACGGTCGACATCGTGCAGGGTACGATCTCGCGCGGGCAAGACGCGCTCGACATTCAAATCTACGGTTCGGACATCAAGAAGCTCTACAACCTCGCGCAGTTCTCGGTGATTCCGAAGCTGCAGAACATCCAAGGGCTTCAGGCTCCCAATACGAGCATCAGCGATTCGCAGCCGGAAGTCGACGTCGAGGTCGACCGTGCGAAAGCCGCGCAACTCGGCATCGACACGACGACGATCTCCAACATCATCGATACCGCAACGGCCGGAACGATCGCTACCTACATGCAGATCAACGGCACGCAGTACCCGATCATCGTGCAACTCCCGCCCGATCAGCGCCGCTCGCTGCAGACGATCCAGCAGCTCAACATTCCGACGGCGACGACCCCCGGCGCCACGAGCACGGGCGCGATTTCGAGCGGCGGCGTCGCGACCGGCGGCGGAGCCGCGTTGCTGCAAAACCCCGCGAGCTCGGGGCCCGGAAGCCTGGCGAGCCTGCCCACGTTCCCGCTTGCGGAAGTGGCCTCGATCACCTTCGGCGCCGGGCCGTCGCAGATCACGCGCCAGAATAAGCTGCGCGAGATCGACGTCACCGCCGGACTCAACGGCATCCCGCTCGGGCAGGCCGTCGATCAAGCAACGCAGATCATGAACGGCCTTGCGCTGCCGGCCGGTTACTACTGGCAGTACGGACAGTCGGTCACGCAGCAGAGCGACACGTTCTCGAGCCTCGGGCTGATCGTCGTCCTCGCCATCGTGCTCATCTACATGCTGCTCGCATCACAATTCGAGTCGGTGCTTCACCCGCTCGTCATCATGGCTTCCGTACCGCTCTCGATCACCGGCGTGGTCCTCGCGCTGATGGTCACGCACCGCGCGTTCGGACTCACCGCCTTCATCGGCGTGCTCATGCTCGTCGGCATCGTCGTGAAGAACGCGATCCTGGTGGTAGAATTCACGAACCAGCTCCGCGAACGCGGCTACAGCCCGCGCGAGGCCGTGCTCAAGGCCGCCCCGCTGCGCCTACGGCCGATTCTCATGACGACGCTCGCGTCGATCGGCGGCATGATCCCGATCGCACTCGGCATCGAAGCCGGCAGCCAAACGCAAGCTCCTTTGGGAACCGTCGTGATCGGCGGGCTCCTCTGCTCGACGCTGCTCTCGCTCGTGGTCGTACCGACGCTCTACCTTTGGTCGACCAAGCATATCGAACCCAAACTGGGTGGCTTCCACCGTTCGGAAGTGAACGGCGCGGCCAAAGCCGCGGCACGGGATCTGCCGGTCGAAGTTTAGGCCACCCGGCCCTAGGTAGCTTCCAGGGAAAACGAAAACTAGTACTCCCAATACCCTGTGTTGGTGAGGTGCATGTCTATGCGTCGTCCCCTGCTTCTTCTCGGCCTGTTGCTGGCCGCAGCAATTGCCGCCGGTTGCGGAGGCGGCGGCGGGGCCGGGAGCGCCCTGACGCCGCAGCACGACGGGCCCGTCGCCGGCCAGAGCGCGCACACGACGATCTCCGTCACCATCCCGGGGCCGAGCGGGAGCAGCGTCCGCACGCCGAAGCTCATCACCGCGAATACCGCCAGCTTCACGCTCCAGGTGTATACGGTCGACGGCGTGACGCCCGATCCGCAGCCGACGCCGCTGAGCATTCAGATCACCAACACGCAGTTCTGCACGACCTCCTCCGGCAGCACGACGTGCAGCGTCGACTTCCCCGTGCCGATCGCCACCGCGGTCGTCGTGATCATCTCGACCTACGATGCAAACGGAAACCTGCTCGGCGAGGGCTTCGCCGGTCCGTTCAACTCGACGCTCGCCACGATTGCGCCCCAGACCGTCGTCGTCGGCGGCGTGCTCAAGACGATCCTCACCTCCGCGACCGCGCTGTCGGCGCCGCAAGACGGCGCCAAACACACCGTCAGTTTCACGGTTCTGGGCCGCGACTCGAGCGGCAACACGATCCTGCCCCCGGGGAATTATCCGGCGCCGATCACCGTCTCGGTAAGCGGCGATCCCAACGGGGCGCTTACGCCCGTCACGACGACGATCACGTCGCCCGGCCCAAGCGGCCTGGCCACGGTTTCCGTGACGTACGATTCGACGAAGACGCTCAGCGGCGTCGCGACGATCGCGGTGAACGCGCCCAACGCGACCGGAACGTCGGTCCCGTTCGCGGCGCTGGTCTACAGTCCGACCTCGCTGCAGTCGATCGTTCTCGGCGCTTCGACCGACACGGTTTCGATCAGCGAAGCCGGGTACGGCGGTGCTTTCACCGTGTCGTCTTCGAGTGCAACGGTCGGAAGCACGACGTGCGTGCCGATCGGCTGCACGCCTGCCACGACCGGCGGCACCGTCGCCGCCTACATACAGCCGGTCGCCGCGGGCAGCGCAGACTTCTCGCTCAGCGACGCGAACGGCGCAACGGCATCCATTCCTTTTACCGTCACGTCGTCGAGCGGCGGCGGCGGAGTCGTCGGCGCGCCGTACACCGTCTACGAATTCACCACGAGCTCCGGGGGCGCGAACTACGGCATCTCCGTCGGGCCGGACGGCCAATCGATCTGGTTTGCCGATGCGAACAACGGGAAGCTCGGCGCCGTGCCGAACGCCGCGGCGTGCGTGCAGACGTGCTCGACCATCGCCGAGACCGGTCAGCTTCCGATTCCGACCTCGCCGCCGATCGCGCTGCGCGGGATCACCGCCGCCTCGGACGGCAAACTCTACGTCGCCGATAACGGCGCGCCGCCGTTCGACCTCGGGTACATCTACCAAGGTACCTGCACGGCGACGCCGGTGAGCTGCAGCTTCACGACGCTGCCGAATCCGACGTACCTTGCGACCCCGGCGCCGTACGACGTCGTCGCGGCGCCCGACGGCAATCTCTACGCGAGCTCGAGCTTCACCAACAGCTTCACGAACGGGTCGATCTTGGAGACGCCGCTCGCAGGGTGCTGCACCGCGCAACTCAACTATTTCGCGGCCTCGCCGGTGGGAGCGACGACGTTCGCCGGCATCACCGGACTCACCGTACTCTCCGACGCGCAGACGATGTTCTTCACCGATTCGGAGAATTCAGCGGTCGGCTACTTCCCGATTCCGTGTACCTACTGCGTCGTCACCGAGCAGCCGAACAATCAGCAGTTCGGCGGCGGGTTGCGCCGCCGCGTGGCGGTATCTCCGCCGAAGCACCGCTATCGCCTGCCGGGCGCGGGCAGCACCTTTACCGCGCCGTTGGCGGGAATCGTGACCGGACCCGACGGCTACCTGTACGTCGCCGAACCCGGTTCCAACCGCATCGATCAAATCGACCCGTCGATCTGGACGACCTGCGCCGGCGCGTGCACGTTCGGAACGATCCCGATTCCGACCAACGCGAGCGCTTCACCGCAGAACCTCGCCGTCGGAGCGGACGGCAACGTCTGGTTCACCGACGCCACCGGGTACATCGGACAGATCGTGATTTCCACGTGTTCGACCGGCACCTGCGTCGTCCACGAATACGCAACCGGCGGGTCGCCATGGGGCATTACCGCCGGGCCGGACGGGAACATCTGGTTTACCGATAGCTCGACGAACCGCATCGGAAAGGTGGTGCTGTAATGCTTCGCCGCAGCGCATCGCTCGCACTCATCGCAGCGCTCGCCGCCTGCGGAGGCGGCGGGGGAGCCTCGGGCGTCACGCCGTCGACGCAGAAAACCTCGACGCCGGCCGCTCCGACCATCACGACGTTTTCGCTCAAACTTCCGGGACAAGCGACCGCCGTCAAGACCCGCCACCGCTTCTATGCCTCGCAGGCGACGCAAGGCGTCGCGATCGACTGGTCGTCGAGCAATCTGCGCTCGCCCGACTTCGCGATCGCGGTGACGTTCACGTGTCCGAACCAGCCCTATCCGGCGGGCATTCTCAGTTGCAGCACGGATCCGGTTACGGGCGGGACGGATTACACGTTCCAGCTCGGGATGTCGCCCGGAACCTACAACAATTTCACGGTCGGAACGTTCGACGCGCCGCCGGTATCGGGTGCGTTTGCAAGCGGCAATCTGCTCGCCCAAGGCCAGCCCGCAGCGCCGGTCGTTATTGCAGCCGGCGTTGCGAATACGATCGCCGGCCTCACGTTCTACGGCATTCCGGCATCGGTCAGCGTGCAACCCGCACCGGGTCAATCACACGTGCTCGCCTACAACGGCAGCGGCGCGGCCGGCTTCGCCATCGTCGGCAATTCGCCGCAGACGTTCTTTGCGGAAGCTCTCGATGCGGATAACTACGTCATCTCGCCGTCCGATCCGGGCGCACCGTCGATCTCGCTTGCGGAAGCCGCGACCGATAGCCCGCAGTATCTTTCGTTCTCAACCGGAAGCAGCGCGGGACAGTGGCTGATCCACGCGATCGCGGCGCCTTCGAGCGCCGGTGCTTACGCGAGCGTGACGGCGACGGCAACGTCGGCGGCGACTGGATCCACGCCGGTGTCGTCATCGACTCCGATCACTCCGTTCCCGGAGCTATGGACGACGCAAGAGGCGGGGAGCGCGCCGACCGGGATCTTCGGTTACAGCGCGCCGCAGGGGATCGGGATCAGCAGTCCGATCGACCTCTACAACGACCCGATCGCCAACCCGCTGTGCGGCGGCGGCAGTTCGAACTGCGATTTCTATTACGGCGCGCTCGATTCGTCGTCGAACATTCTGTACGCGGCCGGCTTGACGGCCGGCGGAAGCCCCGCCGTGTACGCGTTCTCGCTTGGGGCCGGCTCGGCCGGGCTCACGCCGCCGGCGAGTGCCTCGTGGGGCGGTTCGGTCGGCGAAACCTACGAAGGTCTGGCCATCGATACCAACCACCACGCGTTCATCCTCGACAATGCGAGCAATCTTATTCTCGAAGCCTACTCGACG
>Ga0326727_10006243_pt1 | contig 32909 bp, 26 predicted proteins | sample MB2enrmetagenome_FD_207643 | JGI IMG/M metagenome (GOLD analysis project Ga0326727, IMG submission 207643) | Lab enriched peat soil microbial communities from McLean, Ithaca, NY, United States - MB29MY | ecosystem: Environmental > Terrestrial > Soil > Wetlands > Peat | place: USA: New York...
GTTTATTTTGTTTTGTTTATCTATTTATTTTTTGGTGGGCCCGGAGGGATTTGAACCCCCAACCAAGGGATTATGAGTCCCCTGCTCTAACCGTTGAGCTACAGGCCCTTCAATGACTTGGAGATGCCGCCGGCATCCGTGCAGCGGAATGCCGCGGCCGGTGGCAGCCGTTCCGGCCGGATATTCCCCAAGCCCTGCAAGCATTGTATGGCGTGGGGAGTGGAGCGCAAAACCGGCGGGGAAGGCGGCCCGGCGCTTTTCTGCGATCCCTGGGGCGGAAGCGCAATACTCAGCCACTTCAGGCGCCGCGTCTCAACGGGCGGCCGACTCATTTTGCGCTGGAATCATCTCCCTCCTCAGTGGCCATTTTGCGCTGGAAAGACGTGCGCCTTTACACACCCGGACCCACCCGGTAGACTTGAAATTTCGGGGGTCATGCGCGTTTTTGGCGTGGCGGTTGTCTTCCCTTGCCGCGAGCCGGTATCTTAGGCTGACGGAGCAGGATTGAACTCCAGCCCCGGAGAGACTTTCAAGTTCCGAACAAAATACGAGGAGAAACACGCATGGCCGTTGAAGAGAAAGTCAAGCAGATCATCGTCGAGCAACTACAGGTGGACGAAGCCGAAGTGACCCCCGGCGCCAGCTTTCAGGAAGACCTGGGCGCCGATTCCCTCGACGTGGTCGAGCTGGTGATGCAGTTCGAAGAGGCCTTCGATCTGGAGATTCCCGACGAAGACGCCGAGAAGATCAAGACCGTCAAGGACGCGATCGAGTACATCGAGAAGAACGCGAAAGGCAGCAAGTAGCCCTTGTCCAATCCGTCCCGCAGAGTCGTCATCACCGGACTCGGTCTGGTGTGCGGTGTGGGCAACACCGCTCCCGAGGTTTGGCGGCAGCTCTTGGCCGGCGCCAGTGGCATGGGGCCCATTCAGGGCTTCGATACCACTGGCTTTCCGGTTACTTTTGCCGCCGAGGTCAAGAACTTTGACCCGCTAGACTTCGTGGACAAAAAGGAAGCGCGCAAGATGGGGCGCTTCATCCATTTTGCCTTTGCCGCCACCCAGGAGGCCATCGCCCAGGCCGGCCTTGAGATCACCCCGGAGATTGCCGACCGGGTGGGCGTCTTCATCGGCTCCGGCATCGGTGGCTTTGAGATCATCGAGCGCGAACACACCAACCTGCTACAGGGCGGCCCGCGCAAGATCTCGCCCTTCTTCATTCCAGCCGCTATCGTCAACATGGCCGCCGGGCAATTGAGCATCCGTTACGGCGCCAAAGGGCCCATTTCGGCCACCGCAACGGCCTGCGCCACCAGCGCCAACTCCATCGGCGACTCGGTGCGCATGATTTTGCATGGAGACGCGGACGCGATGATTGCAGGCGGCGCAGAGGCCGCGGTAACGCAGCTTTCTGTCGGCGGTTTTGCGGCCATGCGCGCGCTTTCCACCCGCAACGGGGAACCCACCCGCGCCAGCCGTCCCTTCGATAGGGATCGCGACGGCTTTGTGATCGGCGAGGGCGCAGGCATCCTCATCCTTGAGGAGCTGGAGTTCGCCAAAGCCCGCGGCGCAAGGATTCTGGCCGAGGTGATCGGCTACGGCATGAGCGCCGATGCTTATCACATGACGGGCATCGCACCCGAGGGCCAGGGCGCCCAGCGCAGCATGAGAGCCGCGCTCAAAGACGCCGGCATCGCACCGGAAGAGGTGGGCTATGTGAACGCCCACGCCACCGCCACGCCGGCCGGCGACGGCAATGAATCGCGCGCCATCGAAGTGGTCTTCGGCGAGCACGCCCTCAGCCACAAGCTCAAGGTGAGCGGCACCAAGTCGATGACCGGCCACCTGCTGGGCGGCGCGGGCGGCCTGGAGGCCGGTATCTCGGTGCTGGCGCTGGTCAACCAGCAGCTTCCGCCCACCATCAACCTTGATAACGTCGATCCCGAGTGCCGCCTGGACTACGTGCCCAACCACGCCATCGCCCACAGCTTCGACGTGGCCCTGTCGAACTCCTTCGGCTTCGGCGGCATCAATGCCACGCTCATCATGCGCCGCTGGACAGAATAGCCTTCCAAAGCCTCACAGGCAAAACAGCGCAAATCCCTCGGGATTCGCGCTGCCTTGTCTGCTTGAGCTGTTCCACGCCTTCAATACAGGTGGAAGTTGACTAGGACCGTAATCATAACGGGCACCGGTGTTTTGCCTTTCATTGCCGGTTTGAACTTGTACTTGCGCACCGCTTCCAGGGCCTTCTCGTCCAGCCCCATGCCCAGCGCCTGGATCACGCGCGGGTTCTGAGGATTGCCCTGCGTGTCTACGATCAGTGAGATCAGGCAAACGCCCTGGTACTTGGCCCTGCGCGCCTCGTCGGAGAACTCCGCCTCTACATTGTTGAGTGGAACCGGGGCCGAAACTTCGCCGCCAATGCGATACAACCCGCCGCCGATATTCCCGCCCTCTCCCGGTCCGTAGCCGTTTCCATGGCCGTTGCCCAGGCCCCCGCCAGACCCGTTTCCTCCCGAAGCCAGACTGACGTTGGCAGAGTTTGAAACGCCGAAATTCGGCATGTTCGGGTTGTCGGGAATGACGATGTCCTTCTGTACGTCGATGGAGGGAAGCGGCGTGTCCAACTTGGGAGGTATCACCGCGGGCTGCATCCGGGGCGGGATCCGGCCCTTGATTGCTTCCATCTTGTCCGGACTTCCGCCACCGCCGCCAGCGGCAACATCGAGCTTCGGGGCCTTGAACGGCGGTATATCCACCTTGGTCACTTCCAGCTTGGGGGGGGTGGTGACCGCCTGGACAATCGTCCTTATGCCGAGGAAAATCAGCACGGCAAGAACAGTAACATTGACCACGGTGGCGATGCCGTAGGCCCAGGGATTGGGCTTGACCGCCATCCGATCGGGAACCGGAATCGGCTTCGAGGTCAACTCCAACGGGGGCAGATGAGGCGGAAAAAAGACATCGCGGATGCTCTCGTAGAGCCCCACCCAGATAGGCTGCTCCTCAAGGGCGATGCCGAAGGCCGAGTTGAGATCGATGCCGCTTACAGCGGTGGCTGTGGCGGCCTGAGAATCCGTTTCTGACATAGGTGCATCTTTATCCATGGCTGCCGCCGGAACGATTGCACGCGTCTGTATAGACGCGAACCCTCCGTCGTCCCGGCTCGACAAACCGTTATCTTTCATTATGCTCGACAAAGGCCACTCTTGTCTCGGAATCCCCCGCTCGTGGTCCAGAGTTTCATAGTTCACATCGAGTGCGGCTCCCATAAACAATAGACGATGGGACCACGAACTTGGTCACCGAAAAAAATCGTTGCCCCGCCATTTACACTGAGAACTGAAGCAGAGACTAAACAACCTCGCAGTATTCCAGGGAGTGACGATGCCCGCAGCGCCGGAGTTGAAGGCGACCCTTACCTTGCCGCAAACCGACTTTCCAATGAAGGCTAATCTGCCGCAGAATGAGCCGCTTAGGCTGGCCAAGTGGGCGTCGCTGCGGCTCTATGACGAGCTGCGCAAGGCAGGCCGCGACCGCCCCGCATACATTCTCCACGACGGACCTCCCTACGCCAACGGCCCCATCCACCTGGGCCATGCGCTCAACAAGGGGCTCAAGGATTTTGTCGTCAAGTCGAAGACCATGGCGGGCTTCGACTCACCCTACATCCCCGGTTTCGACTGCCACGGCCTGCCCATCGAGATCAAGGTAGAGGAGCAGTTGGGCCGCAAGAGGCTGGAGCTGCCGGCGGCGGCGATCCTCGAAGCCTGCCGCGAATACGCCCAGAAGTACGTCGACCTGCAAACCTCGCAGTTCGAGCGCATCGGCTGCTTCGGCCGCTGGGACAAGCCCTACAAGACCATGGCCCGCGACTCCGAGGCGCGAACGCTGGAGGCGTTCTACGGCTTCCTCGAGAAGGGCTTCGTCTACCGCGGCCTCAAGCCGGTCTACTGGTGCATCCACGACCGCACCACGCTGGCCGAGGCTGAGATCGAGTACGAGATGCACACCAGCCCCTCGATCTACGTGCGCTACCGGCTCACCTCGGATCCGGCGGCGATCGACCCCGCGCTTGCGGGCCGTGAGGTCTACACCATCATCTGGACCACGACTCCGTGGACGCTGCCAGCGTCGATGGCTGTCGCGTTTCATCCGGACTTTGACTACGTGGCGATGCAGGTTACTGAAGCATGCGGGCAATATGGTCAAGTTGTTATCGTCGCTCTCGACAGGCTTGGCCAAGTTGCCGTTGATATAGGCGCCGAGAACTTCCCGGAGTGTGAAGAGATTGCCCGCTTCAAAGGCTCGGTGCTCGACCGCATTACCTTCCAGCATCCGTTTCTGGATCGTAGCGTCCTGGGCGTGCTGGCCACTTACGTCACCGCCGACCAGGGCACGGGAGCTGTTCACACCGCCCCCGCCCACGGCGCGGACGACTTCTATACCGGCCAGCGTTACGGCCTGGACCCTACCTGCCGCGTGGATGGCTCCGGCCGGCTGTGGGTGGACCCCGCCGCCTGGAACCATGCCGCCCCGCCGGCCTTTGAAGGCATGAAGGTGTGGGCCGCCAATCCCGTCATCCTGGCCATGCTCGAAGAGCGCGGCGCGTTGCTCGCCAACCGCGACCTGGAACACTCCTACCCGCACTGCTGGCGCTGCCACCATCCGGTCATCTATCGCGCCACTGAGCAGTGGTTCATCGGCCTGGAAACGCCGGTGAAGCGCGCCGACGGCAGCGAGACGTCATTCCGCCAGTTGGCCATCGAAGAGATCGACAAGGTGGTCTGGGATCCGGCTTGGGGCAAGGAGCGCATCACCAACATGATCGCCACGCGGCCCGATTGGTGCATCAGCCGGCAGAAGATCTGGGACGTACCCATCGCCGTTTTCCTCTGCGAGCAGTGCAAGAATCCGATCGTTTCCGCGGAGCTGAACCGCCAGGTGGTCGATCTTATCGAGCGGGAGGGCATTGAGGCCTGGCGTACGCCCGAAGCGGATGCGCTGCTGCCCCCAGGCTCCGTTTGCGCCCATTGCGGCGGCACCGAGTTTCGCAAGGAGACCGACATTCTGGACGTGTGGGTGGACTCCGGCACGAGCTGGTTTGCCGTGTGCGAGGCCGACGCGGACCTGAAGACGGCCTATACCGCCTTCCAGAATGGCGAAGGCGTCGAAGTTCTTTACCTTGAGGGCGGCGACCAGCATCGCGGCTGGTTCCACTCCTCGCTGCTGACCTCGGTTGCCCTGCGCGGCCACGCGCCTTACTCTCGCGTAGCTACCGCCGGCTGGACGCTGGACGAGCAAGGCCGGGCCATGAGCAAATCGCTCGGCAACGGCGTGGACCCGGTCGATATCGCCAACCGCCTGGGCGGAGAGATCGTTCGCCTGTGGGTGGCGTCCGTCGATTTTCGCGAAGACATGGCCGCCAGCGAGAACCTGATGCAGCGCTGTGCCGACATCTACCGCAAGCTGCGGAATACCTTCCGATTCCTGCTGGGCAACCTGAACGGCTTTGACCCCGTCCGCGACCGCGTTCCAGAGGCGGAGTTGCTGCCGCTCGACCGTTACATGCTGGCCCGCACGCGCGAGCTTACGGAGAAGATTCTTGCCTGGTACGCGGCCTTTGAGTTCCATCGCGTCTACCATGCGATCAACGAGTTTGCCATCGTGGACCTGAGCTCGTTCTATTTGGACGTGCTCAAGGACCGCATGTACACCTTTGCCCCTTCGAGCCAGGCGCGCCGCTCGGCGCAGACGGTGCTCTGGCAGATCACGGAGACGCTGGTGCGGCTGGTTGCGCCCATCCTCAGCTTCACCGCCGACGAGGTTTGGGAGCATCTGCCCACCGTCGAAGGTCGCGAGAAGAGCGTGCATCTGGCGCTCTTCCACAAACCGGAAGATGTCTTTTCCGAAGACCCCGCGGAGTTGCTTGTCACGTGGAAACGACTCCTTGCAATCCGTGATGAGGTTCTCGGCGCAATTGAGATTGAACGAAAGCAAGGCAACATAGGAAAAGGATTGGAGGCTCACATTCAGATTCAGGTGATGTCTACCGAAAAACTTTTTCTCGACCAATTCTCCAAAGAGACGCTCGAAGAAATCTTAAATGTCTCTGAAGTAGAAGTAATCGAAGGTAGACGGGCTGTGTTGGTAAGCCGAGCCTCTGGCACAAAATGCAATCGCTGCTGGCGCTACACGAACGACACGTCGAACTACGGCATCTGGCAGAACGTCTGCACCCGCTGCCAATCGGCGCTCACCGAAATGGGCATCCACCCGCCCCAACCGGAGGCCGCCCAATGAGCAATAGCTCCGTGCCCCATCCATTTCGCGTTCTTTGCGAAATGGGTGGGAAACCACAGACGTTAGGGGTTCGTGCTTTCCCACCCATGCGACAGAGTACATACCGCAGGTCCTTCGACTCGCTCCGCTCGCTCAGGATGACAGCAAGGATGGGGCACGGAGGATGGTTGACGACGCCAAAATCGCTTGTTTATGAGGAGGCCGCTTCGTGAGCAAGTTCATCCCCCGCCGCCTGCCCTGGCTGCTCGGCCTCTCCGCGCTGATCATCCTTGCCGACCGCATCACCAAGACCTGGGTCGCGGCGCACGTGCGCATGGGCACCGTCATTCCGGTCATACCGCGGTTTCTGGCCATCTCCCACTGGACCAACGACGGCGCTGCCTTTTCGCTCTTCGCCGATTCGGCCTCGCCCCACCTGGTCCGCCGGGTCTTGATCGGGTTTACGCTCGCGGCGGCAATGGCGGTGCTAATCGCGTTGGTGCGGCTGGGCGACCGCATTACCCTGACCACCGTTGCCCTCGCGCTCATTCTTGGCGGAGCGCTGGGCAACGCCCACGACCGCATCCTTTACGGCTCGGTCGTCGATTTCATTCAGGTTCACATCTTCAGTTACCACTGGCCGGACTTCAACATCGCCGACTCCTCGGTGGTCACTGGCGCCTGCCTGCTGCTGCTCGATTCGCTTCTGCCGCACAGAAATCAGGCGGGCTGAACGCCCTTTGGCGGCGAGGAACCGCCAGGACGCCGGACCGGGACTCTGGCCGCGTGATTTCAGACTCGCAATTGAGCGCCATCCAATCCCAGGTCCCAAAATCGGGACCTGGGGCACCCAGAGCCGGTACAAGAACAAGCGCTCAGAGACCTAAAATAGCTTTTCGGGAGCAAGCATGGAAAAGAAGTGGCAGTATCCGCATCGCCGCTGGAATCCGCTGCGCCAGTCGTGGGTGCTGGTTTCGCCGCACCGCACCCAGCGACCCTGGCAGGGAGAAGTGGGCCAGAAGGCCGCGCCCGCAGGGGTTTCGTACGATCCGCAGTGCTACCTTTGCCCCGGCAATCTGCGTGCGGGCGGAGCCGTGAATCCCGAATACAGCGGCATTTTTTCTTTTGTAAACGACTACGCCGCGTTGCTGCCGGAGTCGCCGAGCGCGACCGAGGCGCCGGTTTCCTCGCTGCTCAGGGCTGAGCCCGCGCGCGGCGTGTGCAAGGTGCTCTGCTACCACCCCGACCACAGCCTGACCCTGGCTCGCATGACCCGCGAAGAGATTCGTCCCGTGGTGGACGCCTGGACGCGCGAGTACCTCGAACTGGGTGGCATCGGTTGGATCGAGTACGTGCAGATCTTTGAGAACCGCGGGGCCATGATGGGAGCCAGCAACCCGCATCCCCACGGCCAGATCTGGTCCACCGGCTTTGTGCCCGACGAGCCGGCCGCCGAGACGCAGGCACAAAGCGAACACCTGGCCCGCACCGGCCACTGCCTGCTCTGCGATTATATTGAGGCCGAGCAGTTGGCTGGTGAACGCATGGTCATCGAGAACGAGCATTTTCTCGCGCTTGTGCCGTGGTGGGCTACCTGGCCGTTCGAAGTGCTGCTGGTCAGCCGTCGGCATGCACGGGCGCTGCCGGAGCTTTACATTGATGAGCGCGACGCGCTGGCCGACGCCTTGAAGCGCCTGACCACACGCTTCGACAATCTCTTCGAGACCAGCTTTCCCTACACAATGGGCTTCCACCAGGCGCCTACGGATGGCGAGGAACACGCGGAATGGCATTTCCATGCCCACTTTTATCCGCCTCTGCTGCGCTCGGCCACGGTGCGCAAGTTCATGGTGGGCTTTGAGATGCTGGGCATGCCGCAGCGCGATATTACCCCCGAGGACGCGGCCCAAAGGCTGCGCGCCTGCTCCGAGGAGCATTTCTGGCCCCGAGTTTGAGAAGCGATCCGGCTGCGAATCGAGGTTTGTGAATCTGAAAGGTCTGGCAGCTTGCCGCCGCGAGTTGGCCCGCCAAGGAAGACAAGTCCCCGAAAGTTGAATGAAGGGCGCTACGGAAAAACCAGGCCTTTTTCAGGTGCGATTCTCATCCGCTGGCTCGGATCCCTCGCGTCCGGCCTCTTTGCCGGCGGCCTGCTTCCGGAAGTTCTTTGCGGCATACATGGCAGCGTCGGCGGCTGCCAGGAGGCTCTCTTTGGTGGCGCCGTCTTCAGGATAGATGGAGTAGCCAAAACTGGCGGAGCCTTCCAGGAGTTTTCCTTCTATGGAAAACGGCTCTTTGAAGGAATGTTCCAAACGCAGGACGATCTCCTCGATGCGGGTACGCGTGCGCACCATTGGAAGCAGCACGGCAAACTCATCGCCGCCCATCCGCGCCAGCAGGTCACCGGAGCGGAGCTGCTGCTTCATCCGCTGTGCAACCTGCTGAAGGAACAGGTCTCCAACATGGTGGCCGTAGCGGTCGTTGATCGGTTTGAATCTGTTGAGATCGATGTAGATCAAGCCAAAGACCCTGGCATTCTGGCGGGCATCTTCAATCAAGGCGTCCAGGCGCTCCCCGATCGAACGGCGGTTGCCGATATTGGTGAGGAGGTCGACCTCAGAGCGGGTCACCAATTCGGAGTAAAGCCTGCGGGTTTCCATGGCCAGCATGGCCAGTTGCGCCCCCCTGGACAGGGCCTCCATTTCCTGGACGAGTTTGCGATGGAAGCCCGGGAGAGATTTAGGATCGAGACCGGCAAAGAGAACCCCCAGCGGCGGTCCGGAGCGGGCCGGAATCTCCTCGTGAAGGAGATGCAACCGGTCTATATCATGGGGGTAATTGCCAAGCCGCGCTCCATCCGTAACCTCGCACCAGCAGGGAGCGCCATTGAGCATGAAAGAGGTCAAATCGGCAATCGTCTCGAGAATTTCTGCCAGGGGCCTCGAACTGTTGATGTCCGCAAAGATGCGGCTGCGGCGATGTTCGAGATAGGCCATCGCAGCCAGTTTCTGAGTCTCCTGGCGCAACTTGGTTCTGAGGGTCCATGCCCAACCGCACACTGCAATGATCGCCACCACCAGAATCAGGCTGAGCATAGTCAAACCGGCACCGTTTCGACTGCCTTTCTAGTCTAGCTCGGAGCCCAGAAGAATGAACAACTGCGGATAAGGAATAGGCCGTGTACCGGCTCACAAAAGCGACAGGATACAGCAATCTGCCGGAAGGCGGCTATCACGATGCCATCACCTATAACGACGATGCCATGACGCAGGTGGTAGGGCTGATGCGGCGCGTGGCGGATGGCCGCGACTAGTTCGCGTTTGCGCCCCGGAAAGCTGCGTGCCCGAGCGGCGGCCAGCTTTGCGGCGCGCCGTCCGCGCCTCGGCTGCCTGGTTCAAGAAGACGGCCATCTACGGTCAAGCTTGGGCGCGCACGCCGGAAGGCCGGCAGCTCGTCCCCCAACCTGGAGCGGGCCCTATCTGGGCCCGCTGCTATCGGATCGGCGCCGACATTCCCATCTTCGCGGATCGCGACAAGTCCATTCACGACAACGTGAGTGAACTTTCCAGGGAGCGGAGGAACGGCTACAACTGGTGCAGCGCCGATGCCAAGCGCGTCCTGGAGCGCTTTGACAAGTGGAGCGCGGAGCACCGGCATTCCAGGTGACCTTGAGCGCGCGAGCCGGCATGGGGAACAGAGGCGCGTGCAGCACAAGCGCTCGCAGGCAATTCGGCGGCTTGCAATGTCCAAGGCAATTCAGCTTCCGAGTGAGCGAAAATGGAAGCATCGCGGGAGAGAAGACAGATGTCGACATCGAGGCGGGATTTTCTGAAGACAACGGCAGTTGCGGGTGCAGGCGTGGCGATCGGGGGCCTGCCGGCCTGGGCGAAGCCCATGGGGACGCCTGCGGCACAGGCCTCGGCTGCGGCCGGCGGACCAGGCCAGTCCGTAAGCGCTATTGAGTACACGCGGGGAGTCGGCATCTATCCCGGTGCGCCAGGTGAGGACTTCAGCCCGGAGCTTGTTCCCGACAGCGCCACCTACCGCAATCTTGCGCTGCTGCGTCCCGCCTATCACTCCAGCAGCTACGACTACAATCTGACGGCGCAGCTTGCGACCGACGGCATCAAGGAGACGCGGCAGCCCGAATGGATTGTGGTCTCCGACGGATTTCGCGGGGCGCTACCCAAGGAAGAGCGAGAGATTCCCATCGCTCATTTTCCCATGAACACGATCGATCTGCGCGGGCCGCGCCCGTCCATTGAGATCAAGCTCGGCGGAGGCGAGGACTTGCCGGAGATCGACCGCGTGGATCTGATCCTCCTTGCTCCGCCGCAAGCCAAGCGGGAGTCGCTGAAGTTCACCGTGTCGGTCTCCCCAGACGGGCGCGTATGGCAGGAGGCGGGCAGCGTTGCCGCGCCCCAGCCGGCATCGACAGCCGGTTATCCGCTGGGCATCACCGCCCAGGGCCAGCTCTATGCACCCTCGATTCCGCTCAGCGCGGCGAGCCGCAGCCGCTTCTACCGCGTGGAGTGCGCCACTGAAGCTAAAGGGATGAGTCCGATGCAGGCCTTCGGAATGACGTGGCGGCTCGGCCAGGCGGCCTTCTTTTGCGGTCGGCAGCGCGTGGAGATCGGCGGCCCGTACAGCTTTACCAGTGCCTGGATGAGCGCGGGAATGGATGAAGAATGGGTCTACGTCGATCTGGGCGCGCGTTGCGTCTTCGATCGGGTCGCGCTGTACTGGATTGCGCGCGCCGCCGAGGGCTCGGTGCAGGTCTCGGACGATGCCCAGAACTGGCGCGATCTTGCGCCCCTTTCCGCCGGGACCGGACTGGTAGACGACCTGAAGCTGGCGCAGCCCGCGCAGGGCCGCTACGTGCGTGTGCTGATGACGCGGCCCAGCTCGCCAGACGGATACATTCTGAGCGAGATCGAGGTCTATGGACGGGGCGGATTCGTGGCCCGGCCAAAGCCGGCGCCTGCGCCCGGATCCGATGGGCGTCTGGAGCTGAGCGGAGGCGCGTGGCGCCTGCAGCGGTCGAACCTGACGAATGCCCCGGGAGAAGCTCTCTCGAAACCTGGATTTCAGGATGCCGGGTGGATCGCGGCGACCGTGCCCGGCACCGTGCTCACGTCGTACCTGAATGTGGGCGCCATACCCGACCCGAACTTCGGAGAGAATCAGCTCTACGTCTCCGATTCCTATTTCTATTCGGACTTCTGGTATCGAACCGAGTTCACCGCGCCGGCCGTGACCGCGAAGCAGGCCGCTTGGCTGAACTTCGATGGCATCAACTGGAAGGCCGAGGTCTTTCTGAACGGCGAGAAGCTTGGCCGCATTGAAGGCGGTTTCATGCGCGGCCGCTTCGACGTCTCTGGCAAGCTGGTTGCGGGCCGCCTCAACGCGCTTGCGGTGCGCATCGAAAAGAATGCCACGCCGGGGAGCGTCCATCAGAGAACCTTCCAGAACGTGGGCAAGAACGGCGGAGGACTGGGCGCTGACAACCCCACCTATCATGCTTCGGCCGGCTGGGATTGGATTCCGACCATCCGCGGACGCAATACCGGCATTTGGGGCGCGGTCTACCTCACAGTGACCGGAGCGGTCACCATCGAAGACCCGTTTGTCACGGCAACACTGCCGCTGCCAGACACATCGAGCGCCGACCTGAGCATCCAGTTCGACCTCCAGAACCACCACTCGAAGCCGATCAACGGCACCCTGCGCGGGCGCTTCGGCGAGGTTCGCTTCGAGCAGCACGTGATGCTGCCGGGGATGGCTCGAAAGACGGTGAGCCTGAGCGTCGCGACCCATCCGCAGTTAAGACTGAAGGATCCGAAGCTGTGGTGGCCGGTTGGCTACGGAGACCCGCATCTCTACGATGTGGAACTGGTCTTTGAGGCCGCCCATGGCGAAGCGCTGGACAGCAAAGCCTTCAAGTTTGGAGTGCGCCAGATGACCTATAGCGATGAGGGCGGCGCGCTGAAGATGTGGATCAACGGCCGGCGCTTCGTGGCCCGCGGCGGCAACTGGGGCTTCAGCGAGTCGATGCTTCGCTACCGCGCCCGCGAATTCGATGCCGCCCTGCGTTACCACCGCGAGATGAACTTCACCATGATCCGCAACTGGGTTGGGCAGGTTGGCGACGACGCCTTCTACGAAGCATGCGACCGCCACGGGGTCATGATCTGGCAGGACTTCTGGCTCGCCAACCCCTGGGATGGGCCGGAGCCGGAAGACAATGCGATGTTCCTCAGCAATGTGAAGGATCTGGTGCTGCGCATCCGCAACCATGCTTCCTTGGGGCTCTACTGCGGGCGCAATGAGGGATATCCGCCCAAGCCGCTGGAGGATGGCATTCGCAAAACTCTTGCGGAGTTGCATCCTGGGCTGCACTACATTCCCAACTCGGCCAGCGATGTGGTTGGAGGAGGCGGCCCGTACCAGGCCATGCCGCTCGACTTCTACTTCCGCATGGTCGATCCCAAGCTCCACAGCGAGATCGGCATGCCCACGATTCCGCCTATTGAAAGCGTGCGCGCCATGATGCCAGAGAGCGCGTTGTGGCCGCAAGGGCTGGGATGGGGTTTGCACGACTTCACCCTGACCGGCGCGCAGGGCGGCGCGGGTTTCCTATCGATGATTGAAAATGGCTTTGGCGGCGCAACCAGCGTGGAGGAATGGATCGATCTGGCGCAATTCCTGTGTTACGACGGCTATCGAGCCATGTTTGAGGCGCAGAGCCGCCACCGGATGGGCGTGCTGCTGTGGATGAGCCATCCTTGCTGGCCGTCCTTTGTGTGGCAAACCTACGACCATTACTTTGAGCCGACTTCGGCTTATTTCGGCTGCAAGAAAGGCTCTGAGCCGCTCCACATCCAGTGGAACCGCGACAGGGAGACCATCGAGGTGGTGAATTACAGCGCGGGCAACGTAGCGGGACTGACGGCAAAGGTGGAGATCTTGAACATGGATGGAAGCCCGATGGCCCAGAACTCCGCAACGCTGGACAGCGCGGAAGACAGCACCTCGTCCTGCATTCCGATGCAGTACCCGGCGGGGCTGACGCCGGTGCATTTTCTGCGCCTCACGCTCACGCGCGGCTCAGAAACGGTTTCAACCAACTTCTATCTGCGCGGGCTGCAAGATGGTGACTACCGCGCGATTCGCGAACTGCCCAAGCCCCAGGTGCAAGCCACGACCACCGCGGAGCAGGTGGGCGGCCGCTGGCAACTGACAACGCAACTCCGTAACACCGCCGCCTGGCCTGCGCTCATGGTCCGGGTGAAGGCCGTGCGCGAAAAGAGCGGCGACCGCATCCTGCCGGCGATCTACTCCGACAACTACATCGCGCTGATGCCGGGCGAAAGCCGCGCCATCGTAACCGAGGTGAACGAGGCCGATACCCGTGGTGAAAAGCCCGCGATCGTGGTGGCGGGATAGGACCGGGAGGCCGCGATGCGAACGGATTCGCCGAGCGTGCGCCGCTCTTCAGCGTGTGGTCGAGAGCAGCGGAGCACTAGCGATCAAAACGATAGAACGATCGCGAACGCGATAGCTTTGCCGCGTTTGCAAACCATAAGTCCGCCGGGTGAGGCACAGCCGCGCCCGGCCCTATGCTGAGAAAGCCGACACGGTGTCCGCCATGATGAAAAAGCACCTTGCTTCCCTGCTATGTCTTCTGGTCTCCGGGTTCGCCCCGGCGCTTGCGCAGCAATCGCATTATCCCTTTAACGATCCCGCGTTGCCCATGGAAAATAGGATCGATAACCTGCTTTCGCTCATGACCGTTGACGAAAAGATCGGCTGCCTGGGCACCAACACCGGCGTGCCCCGGCTTGGCGTTATGAGCTATGGCTCCTCTGAAGGCATCCATGGAGTCGTCCAGCGCGAAGCCAGGGGCAAGCGCCTGCCCATTACCACCACGCAGTTTCCGCAGCCTCCGGGCATGGGTGAATCGTGGGATCCCGACCTGGTTCGTCAGGCAGCGGCTGTTGAGGGCTACGAAGCGCGATTCATTACGCAAACCGCCAAGTACGAGCGCCAGGCGCTGATGCTGTGGGGACCGCAGTCCGACCTGGCGCGCGACCCGCGCTGGGGCCGCAGCGAAGAGGTCTACGGGGAAGATCCTTTCTTCAATGGCACCATGGCCGTCGCCTTCATTAAAGGCCTGCAGGGCGACGACCCGAAGTACTGGCAATCGGCGGCCCTGCTCAAGCATTTCCTGGCCAACAGCAACGAGGATCACCGCAACAGCTCGTCCTCCGATTTCGACCAGCGCCTGTTTTGGGAGTACTATTCCGTGCCCTTCCGAATGGGCTTCACGGAAGGAGGCGCCAAGGCGGTCATGGCTTCTTACAACGCCTGGAACGGCACCCCCATGGCCGTCAATCCAATTCTCAGGAGCATTGTCCGGCAGCAATGGGGGGTGGACGTAATTTCGAGCGACGGAGGGGCGGTCACGCTGCTTGTCAATCCCCGCAAGCTCTTTCCCAAGCAGAAGGATGCGGTGGTCGCGTGTCTCAAGGCCGGCATCAATCAGTTCCTCGACAAGTATCTGGACGAAACCAAGGCAGCCGTGAAGGATGGCTCCATCACCGAGGCGGAGATCGACGCGCTGCTCCGGCCCAAGTTCCGAGTCACCATCCGCCTGGGGCTGCTGGACCCGCCGGAGATGGTTCCATACGCGAAGATCAAGGACTCGCCCGAGCCGTGGAATTCGGACAAGGATCGGGCAGTCTCAAAGCAGATGGCGCTCGAATCGGTGGTGCTGCTCAAGAACGACCATGCTTTCCTGCCTCTCAGCAAGGATTCGATCAAGTCCATCGCCGTCATCGGTCCACTGGCCGACTCCATCCATTGGGATTGGTACGGCGGCACGCCTCCCTATGCCGTCACGCCGCTCCAGGGGATCAAGGATGAGGTAGGCGCAGGCGTCAAGGTCAACTACGCCCCGAATGAGATCGGCAACGCCGCCGTCGACGCGGCGAAGGCCTCCGATGTCGCGGTGGTCGTGGTGGGCAACGACCCGACCTGCGGTCCGGACATGAGGCATGACTGGATCGTCACCTCCGAAGGAGGAGGCGTAACGCTCCCCTGCACGACGCCCAGCGACGGGCGCGAAGGACGCGATCGCGAGAGTATCACGCTTGAGCAGGAGCAGTTGGTCAAGCAGGTGTACGCTGTCAATCCCAACACCGTAGTCGTCCTGGTCTCGAGCTTTCCATTCGCCATCAACTGGACGCAGGCCAATGTTCCCGCGATTCTGCACATGGCCCACGCCTCACAGGACGAGGGTACGGCTCTCGCGAAGGTTCTGTTTGGCGAATACAACCCCGGCGGACATCTGGTAGTTACCTGGCCAAAGTCCCTCGATCAGTTGCCCCCGATGATGGATTACAACATCCGCGACGGTCGTACCTACATGTACTTCAAGGGAGAGCCGCTCTATCCCTTCGGCTTTGGCCTGAGCTACACAACCTTCAAGTACTCCAACCTGCGCGCCAGTTCGCCGCAACTGGCCAAGGATGGCATGGTCACGGTCAGCGTCGACGTAACGAATACCGGCAACCGTGTGGGTGATCAGGTGGTCCAGCTTTACGTAAAACACCTGCGCTCGAAGGTGGAGCGTCCACGCGAAGAGCTGAAAGGCTTCCAGCGCGTCACCATTCAGCCCAATGAAACCAGGACCGTGCAGATTCCGCTGAAAGCCACGACCCTTGCCTGGTGGGACGAGAAGCTGCCCGGATTCCGCGTGGAGTCCGAACCGGTTCAGGTAATGATCGGGGATTCGTCGAGCGACATCAAGCTGACCGCCACGGTGAAGGTCCAGTAGGCCGCGGGGCTCTGGGTATGCCGCAGTTCAGTCTGCCTTCCACACGGAAACCGTCTGCGTGCGAGATGCTGTAAGTCCGCTTCCCTGGCACGGCCTTTCATCGCCGCATGTGGCACCCGGCCCGCTGACAGAGGTCGCACGGCGAACGATAGCGACTGACTGCCTCCCTGGGCGCAAGGCCAACCAGCCCGGAGATGGATTTCAGCGGATGCATGAGCATGGAGGGCATGAGCGTCACACCCACTGAGCCGGCCTGCACAAGCGGAAACAGCTTGCGCTGCTGGCCAATCTCCATGCCGCAGTAACCGGGACTGTAGCGCAGCGTCAGCTCTTCTTCGCCGCGGAGATGACGCCGAATGCGCAACATCAGCGCGTCAGCCGCAGCCTCCGCTGCCCAGGAACCTACCGCATCCATAACCCATGCCGCGAGCGCGTCGCCGTCCTTCGCGGCGGATTCGGCCAGATGCGATATCCCCTCGCCCACGGTCACTGCAAACACCGCCACGCGATCCGCCTCTTCAAGGTATTCCCCGATATTGCCGGAGATCGTGGTGCGATCCAGTTTCAGCGAATGGGCTGTCCGGCTGGATACCGCGTACACGGAATACGTCCCACGCGGCCGCAGGCACGGCCGCGCCTCCGCCACCATCTGGGCAATGCGCTCCGCCATTCCCGGCGCAGGAGCAGCTTCCGGCGGATAGCCTAGATACCGATGGAGTTCAACCGCTGCTGCGGGACCGATCGCCAGGTCCGGGCAGACTTCGGTCGCAAGCGCCGCTGAGAGGGGATCGTCAGGGTGCCCCGCGACCGTCGAATTGAGTTCTTCCGGCACCTAGCCTTTCCGCCCTTCCCGTTCCGGTCCCTACCGCGTTACCTCTTCCACCGTCGAGATCAGCGCCCTGATATTCTCTGTGGGCGCATGGGGCGGCATTCCTCCCCCGCACGAAACAATCAGGCGCGACCGGTCGTCGAGGGCGTTCAGCATCTCCGTGGTCGCGCGCCTCACATCCTCAGGCGTTCCCTCGGCCAGCACGTCGCGCGGAGGAATGTTCCCCATCAGCGCAATGCGGTTGTTCGTCCAGGCCCTCATGCTTCCCAGCGTGTGCTGGGTGCCGAAGTTGAGCAGATTGATTCCCGCTTCCTCGAGCAAAGGCGCGCTGGCCTTGCACGGCGCATCGTTGTGAAAGAATTTCACCGTCACATCGGCGCTGAATGCGCGCTGCAAATACGGCAGCCCAAAGCTTTCAAAGTCGCGGCGGCTCACGAATCCGACGATATCGTCGAGCAGGAAGATGCCGTCGATCGACGGAAACACTTCGCGCTGATAAGCGATCCAGTCCACCAGAAAACCCGTGACCATCGCCAGCAGTCGATGCATCGGCTCCGGGTGCGTCTTGATGGCCTCAAGAAACTCCGTTGTGCCCATCAGGAACGAGGCGATATTGAGCGGGCCGCGAGCCACGGCAAAGCGAATCTTGTGGCCGGCCTTCTCGATCTCCGGCCGCAGATGCTCAAGCCGCTTGATCGCAAAGGGCAGCAAGCCGTGCTTGCGCGGATTGGGCTGTTCCAGGCGCTCCACATCGGATGGCGAGCGCAGCACCTTGCCGGCAAAGGGGAATTCATCCTCGCCCCACATGCACACCGAGCCGAAGGCCGAGGGTTCCGTGCACATTCCGTACTCCGACCAGAAGCCCGGCAGCAGGATCGTCTCAGGAAAGGTGCGAATGGCCCGGAGATTGTCGTCGAGAAACGCGCGCTCGCTGGTGAAGTAATCCAAAATCGTATGCCCCGCCCAGTTCGGGAGCCACGGACTATCGACGATAAATGCTGTCGGGAGGGGACGGAGCGTCTCTCCTCGCACTACGGAAACAAGCGTCTTCCATTGCTGGTCATTCATAACGTGTACTTATCTCTCGGTAACTTTTGCTTCTAGTGCGGTGTCCATGAGATTTCGTAATCCAAGCAGAAGGCCTGGGTGCCCCAGGTCCCTCGCATTTGGGGGCCTGGGAAAGCACGAAATCATCAAGACACGGTACTAACAGCCTGTTGAAAGACCGTGGTATTGTGTCAGGGCACGACTTCAGTCGTGCCGTAAATGCCGCAAAATCGACGCGGGCTTCAGCCCCTGAGAGCCGAAACCCGCTATCGAGTTAGTAATTCCTGGGTTCCCACTAAACGGCGCGCCAAATCGACCGACGCCGCGGCGGTCTCGCCGTATCCATCCGCGCCTATCGATTCGGCATAGGTCCTGGTGATCGGCGCTCCGCCGACCATGATCTTGATCTGCTCTCGAATTCCGGCGGCGCGGAAGGCCTCGATGGTCGTCTTCATCGCGGGCATCGTCGTCGTCAGCAGCGCCGAGAGGCCTACAATCTGCGCAGGCTTCTTCATCACGGCAGCGATAAATCGTTCCGGGGGAACATCGACGCCGAGATCGGTGACCTCGAAGCCGCCGCCCTCCAGCATCGCGCCAACCAGATTCTTGCCGATGTCGTGCAGGTCGCCTTGGACCGTCCCCAGCACCACGTGGGCCATGGGCTTGGCGCCGGACTGCGCCAGCAACGGACGGAGGATCGCAAAGATCTCCTTGGTGGCGCGCGCCGCCATCAGCAGCTCGGGCACAAAGTACTCGCCCTCTTCAAACAGCCTTCCCACCTCGGCCATCGCCGGGCTGATGCCCTGGCCGATCAGCTCCAGCGGTGGCACACCGCCATCCAGAGCCAGGCGAGCCGCACAGACAGCGGCAGAAACATCTCCCTCGATCACGGCCTTGCGCATTGCCGACAGGTCATGCATGAATCACCCATTGATTCGCCAGTCAAACGAAATCTCGTGCCTGGCGTTACCCAAGACTCAGACTGGCTGAATAGAAGGCGCCCGGCGCGCACAAGTCATAGTACAACGTAGCTCAATTCCAGTGGTATTGCCCCTCCGATTGCGGCAACCGCATGATCGGCGCTCCCGGCTATTCGGAACCCGAAACGTGTATCCTTGGTGCCATGAACGAACTGAAGGGAAAAATCGGCCTGGAGACCGGCAGGAACCGCCTGCGCGAGTGGTTGGCCGGCGGCTTGCTCATCTCCGATGGCGCCTGGGGAACGCAGTTGCAGGCGCGGGGCCTACCCCCCGGCACGATACCGGACACATGGAACCTCGCCCATCCTGAAAGGGTAGAAGAGGTGGCGCGCGCCTATGCGGAAGCGGGCAGCCAGGTGATCCTCACCAATACCTTTCGAGCGAACTCCGTCGCAATGAAAGACACCCCGGAGGCGGAACTGGATGCGATCAACCGCGCCGGTGTCGCCATCTCGCGCCGGGCCGCGGGGCAGGCGCTGGTCTTTGCCTCCATCGGGCCGACGGGCAAGATGCTGGTATCCGGCGAGATCGCCCGCGAGCAGGCCGCCGGGGCCTTTGCCGCGCAGGCTCGATCTCTGGCGGCGGCGGGCGCGGACGCGTTGCTTGTCGAGACCATGAGCGACATCGAGGAGGCGCGCCTGGCCGTTGAAGCGGCCCGGCTTACCGGATTGCCTGTCATTGTCTCTTTTGCATTCGACTCCGGCAAAAAGAAGGACCGGACCATGATGGGCGCGACGCCCGAAGCCGTAGCCGTGGCGATGATGGAAGCGGGAGCAGATGCGGTTGGCGCAAACTGCGGCGTAGGAGTGGGGCTTGCTGTGCCCATCTGCCAGCGGCTGCATGCAGCCTGCGATCTTCCCATCTGGATCAAGCCGAACGCAGGATTGCCCATCCTGGAGGGGGCAGCCATTCGCTATGCCACCTCAGCGGAGTATTTCGCTTCGCATTATGCAGCGCTGCGCGATGCCGGCGCCGCATTTCTGGGCGGATGCTGCGGTTCTACGCCGGAGTTCATTCGTGCTTTGGCCAGCGCCAGGTACGCCGCGGGGGAACACAGCCCAACAGCGGCTCACGCGGATCACCGGTGAATCGCGGGTGCAACATTCTTTTGGAAAAGCGGCTAGACGATTGAATCGAAATGGTGAGCTCGCTGGGATTCGAACCCAGGACCCACGCCTTAAAAGGGCGTTGCTCTACCACCTGAGCTACGAGCTCGTTCAAGACCGCTGATTCCAAATTACCACAGGGCCCGTCTTGCCGCTTCATCGGTAGTCAAACCAGCCGGAATGGGTTCCGGCCGGCCCAAACTTGCTGCTGTTCCAACTATGGAGCGTAAGGCCGCCTCCCGCGCTGAAAGTGGTCAACTGCACTATAGTCGGCTCGGCCGCTTCCGTCTGTGAAATGTGTGAATCGATCGGCTCGAAGCCTGCCATCAGCCTCCAGCGAGAGCGTGATCTCGACCTGACTGAAGCCGGTATGCTCCTTCGCCACTAGCCTGCGAATATCTGAGGAATCGACGCTAGAAGCAAAGCTCCTCGCCTTGATCACACCCTGGTCGCAGGCAGCCGGATGACAAGCGCCGAAGGGATGGACCTTTCGTCCCGCGATGACAATCTCCACGATACCCCGCGTATTCGGATCGACATTCAACCAGTCTCCGTCCAGGTTGCCTGCTCCCGCTTGAGGGGATTGCTGCGCCCGGGCAGGGGCCGCGCTGAAGCATCCAAGAGCGAGAGCCGCGGTTGCGGCGGAAGCCAGCGCGGCGCGCAGAACCACGCTTGCAATGGGGAGCCTGCGGTTTGTTCTCCGGGAGACAGTAGCGGCGACTTTCATTGCGATTTTCCGCCTCCACGAAAGCATACTCCCGCCCAGGCGGACTTCCATCCACACTGCGCATCGCCACGTCGCCCTCTTGCGGCAAGGGCGGAATCGGCCGATGCATCCCAATGGTGACGGTTTAGGTATGCGCTTGCGAAGAGCGGCCATGCGGGTCAGGGGCGCCCATGCTATCGTGTTCTCAGCCCTGGTTTGAACTCTCATCGGGCGCAAGCGAAGCCTCGATGCGTGGTTCTGCGTTTGTGCGACTTCCGTATCGCTTTGGAGGTTGGCTGGCGTTCGAGCTGAGAGTGTGGGCGAAAGCCCGCCCAAGCGAGGATCGCAGAGAAACCGTGTCCGATATTGCACATCGAGAGATCGTTCCAGCCGTCAGCCACTCCCTGGAAATGCCGCCGGATGCGCAATCCGCGTCGAAGTGGTTTGCAGTCTACACCAATTCGCGCCATGAAAAACGTGTGGGGCAGCATTTGAGCATGAGGCAGATCGAGCATTATCTGCCCCTTTACCGCGTACAGCGCAAGTGGAGCAACGGATTGAGGGTCACGCTCGATCTGCCGCTGTTTCCGGGCTACATCTTTGTCCGCATCCAACGATTGCAGCGCGTTCGCGTGCTGGAAGTGCCGGGAGTGCTGGCGATTGTGGGCGGCACCGGGGGTGAGCCGGCATCCTTGCCCGAGGCCGACATTGAAGCACTGCGATCCGGCCTTCCTCTGCGCCGCGTTGAACCGCACCCTTTACTGAAGGTAGGGCAGCGGGCGCGCATTCGCTCCGGCGCATTTGCCGGAATGGAGGGGGTAGTGGTGCGCAAGAAGAACAGCTTCCGCGTAGTGCTCACGCTGGATGCCATCATGCAAAGCTTTGCCGTGGAAGTCGATGGCAGCGAACTGGAGCCACTGGACGCGCAGGGCCTTGCTTGCGCCTGACGCTCCGGCGCTGTCGAAACGGCATAGGGAGGGTCCGTCCCGATCGCGACCGACGGAGCGGAGCACCTCAGCTCTCTGGCTTGATGATTTTGTCCCTCCCACCCTAGCGGCAAAAACAGAGACTCCGCGAGGGTGGGGCACCCGCATTGGTATAAGAATGAGCGGTCGCCGCCCTAAATGACGCCGTGGTCATTGAACCAAGGGCCGTACTCCCGGTCCATGCTCTCGATGTGCTCGATAAACCAGTCGCGCAGAAACCCGAACAGCGGGCGCATCTGAACTCCTTCGCCGTATTGCACGCGATGCGCCGACTGAAGGATCTGCGCCAGCATACTGCGGTGCTCGGCACGGTGCTCGGCCAGGCCGGGAAAGCCAGTCTGCTCCATCAGTTGCTCCTCGCTCCAGAAGTGCATGCGCGTAAACTCGATCAGCCGGTCGAGATGTTCGCTCACCTGTTCGCGGCCGCCGCCATGCACCACCGCCTGGCGAAGTTCGTTCATTGCATCCATCAGGATGCCGTGCTGATCGTCCATGGCTCGAACGCCCACGGTGCAGGAGTGGTTCCAGGTTAGAAGGGTCACATGAGTCTCCATCAATCACTAGGAGAGCTATCGGCCGGTCCCGGCTGGGATTTGATAAGAATCTGCCCGGCGCCGGTGACCAAGGTTTGGCGCAGGGCGCCAGCGACAGATGCAACCAGGGCGCACAATGGAACTGAGACTCATGATCACCCCGACGAACCTGATCGCGGCCCTGCTCACGCTCATCCCGTTTCTGGGCGCGGCATTCTTTCCGCAGAGCGTAGCCGGGGGCGTGCGCAGGCTGCCCATGTGGGCGAGACTTCTCTTCCCTGCTGCATTGAGCCTGCCCTATCTGCTGGTGGCGTGCGGCGCCGGCGTCTTCCGCTGGGGCTGGTTTGCGCTGTATGCCGTGCTTCCCGTGGCGATTCCAGGCTTGCTGGATTGGACCAGGCGCGCCGATTCCGGCCCCGGCGGTCAACGCGGCAACTGGCGGGATTTTCTGGTTCTGGCAACGCTGGGGCTGGCGGTCGATCTGCGCTGGTTCGAGGGCGCATGGCCGGCTCATCTGGCCATCTTCAACAAGATCCTGCTACTGGACACGGGCATCTACGGCTTCATCTTTGTGCGGCAATTGGATGGGGCCGGCTTCGATCTGCGCGTGCGACTGCGCGATGCCGGCATCGGTCTGCGCGAGTTGGCCATTTACACGCCGATTGCGCTGGCGCTGGGCCTGGGGTTGGGATTTCTGCATTTGCATCGCGGTTGGCCGGGCTGGGCGCCGATCGCCGGCGCGTGGGTCTTCACTTTTTTCTTTATCGCCGTGCCGGAAGAGCTCTTCTTTCGCGGCTGGCTCCAGAATCTTCTCGAACGGCGCATCGGCCGCGCCCCGGCGCTGTTTCTGACGGCAGCTTTGTTCGGCCTCTCCCACTTCAACAAGCGGACGGCGCTCTTCAACTGGCGCTACGTGCTGCTGGCCGCGGTGGCGGGCGTCTTCTATGGGCGGGCATGGCGGCAGCAGCGCCGGGTGGCGGCATCCGCCATTACCCACGCATCAGTGGACGCAATCTGGTCTCTATGGCTGCGGTGAGGCAGTCGTCCTGTGATCGTGCGCGTAGGTCAGGTAGCCCAGGCCTACCCGCATGTTGTGGACTACCGGTCCGGGGACGGAGATGGCGATGGTGATGCCGACGATGGCGTGTGCCAGGGCCATTGGATAGAGGTTGCGGTAGCGGTGAAAAATGCGGCAGGCGGCAAAGCCCCAGAGCAGCGTGATCGGCGTGAGCAAGGGGTTGGGCAGATGGGCAACCGCAAACAGGACAGCCGCCAGGATGGCCGCCGGCGTCCTGCTTCCGAGCAAACCCAGGCATCGCGGCAGAAAGAATCCCAGCATCAGGAACTGCTGCACGCCGGCCCAAAGCGCGTAGGTCCAGTAGACTTTGATGAACAGCACGAGAGTGCCGGGCAGGTGCAGCGTATGCAGCGATGCGGCCGCGAGAATAGCCGCGGCGGCCACCAGTATCGCCGCGCCCACCACCCAGAGCGAACGAAAGAAGTTTGCCCGGCGCAGGCCCATCGCCTCAAGGCCGTCAAACGAGATCGAGATCATGATCGCCACCGCAGCCGCGGCAACCAGCCAGAGGAATCTCTGCCAGGGGCGCGGAGTCCAGACGACGATCAGAATCAGTCCATAGGCGATGGCCAGCTCTGCCAGATCGCGCCGCTTGCCGCGCGTTGTGCTCGAGGTTTCCCCGCCGGGGGATGACGCTCCGCCGTCTTCCATGCAAGAGATGTTATGCCAATCTACCGCGCCTATTCCAGAATGACGGCGGGATTCGGTTCATGGGCGCGCGTGGTCAGCGTGATGGCCGCGGTCAGAATCAGCGCGCCGCCCACCCAGGCGTAAGGGCCCAGGCGTTCGCCAAGCAACTGGACGCCCAGCCAGGCGCCCATCGCCGGCTCGATATTCAGGAAGACCCCAGCGCGCGAGGCCGGCACTTGGTGGATGCCCCAGTTCCAGAGCAGAGTGGTGGTGGCCGTGCAAAGCAGGCCGCTGATGGCCAGCGCCGCCCAGGCAGTGGAGCTGACGTGGGCGAAGGGCGGCGGATGAAACGCGCGGCCGGTGATCGGCCTCAGCAGCGAATTGCAAAGCCAGGGGCCTAGCACCACAACTATCAGCATCCCTGTTCCCGCCAGAATGGTGTAGGCGGTGACCACGGGCGGGCTGTGGCTTTCCATCAGCTTCTTGCTGAGCAGAATCCATGCCAGGGCGACGATGAGCGATGCCACGACCAGCAGATCGCCGGCGAGCGACGGCACTTCGCGCGCGGCCGGGCCTCGGTGCCCGCCCAGCACGACCAGCGCCACGCCCACCGTGGAGCCGCACAAGGCTAGCCAGCCGATCCTGTCCAGCCGTTCGCCTGCGAAGATCGCTGCCGCGACGGCCAGAAGCACCGGTAAGGCGCCCACCATCAGCGAGGCGTGGCTCACCGTGGTCAGCGCCAACCCATGGAACTGAAGCAGAAACTGGATGGGAATACCGAGTGCGGCCGAAAGCAGCAGAAGGCGCAGTTCGCCGCCTGTCAGCCGGAACCGGCCCGGATTCATGAGCACAACCGGCAACATGCCCACGCAGGCAAAAAGAAAGCGGTAGAGCACCATGTGCTCCACGCTCATCTCGTCCAGCGCCAGGCGGCCCCAATAGAAGCCTGTCCCCCACAGGCACCCGGCCAGCGCGCAAGCGCCATAGCCCAGGAACCTGACGCGCACATCCGTTGTTGCCTTCTGCGCCATCCCTCTTTTACTGTCGCACACGCGTCTGGCGGGTGGGACTACTACCCAACCGGTGGCTGTCGAAGCATGCATGTGGCAGACCGTTCAGCTCAATAAGCAGGAAAGCATCAAGAAATGGTTTGGGAAGGTCCAATTGGAGGGAGACCTCGACGCCATGCGTCAAAGCTGTATGTTGGAGTGGGAAGAGGAAAGGACACACGCGGCTGAAACTATCTAGAATTGTTTCACAGACTCTGCCGCGTCGCCAGCCGCAGATCGATCAGTAAGGGGGCACACAATGTTCTCAGGTGGCGTGTTCTCGCTCGGCCTCGCTGGTCCACTCCTTCTCTTATTCATGGGTCCTATGGCCATTGGACTCATGTTCTCAGGTGCAGCAATCTTGGTCAGGCTTCGAGCGGATTCTGAACTCACGGCAGGAGAATCGCAGCCACGAATCGACTCGGCTATCGCCATTCTTGCCATTTCTGTGGCGTTATCAATTCTTGGGGCGATCATCTATCACAATTTGGACGACGGAGCAGGAATGGTACTTGTTATCGTCGGGATATTCCTCCTGTGGCCTGTCAGCGCAGTGCTTGCTATTCGGGGAAGGGGCGTCGGACGGAGCGTGCTGCTTATGGGGCACGGGCTCATCGCCCTCTGGCTGGCTGTCATCCTTCTAACCGTCTTGATTCATGGATAATCCTTGGATAGCAGTCGAGCGTTGTGTCTTCCAAAATGCCGGCCAATATAGAATGACGAAAAGCTCTATGCTGTTCGCGCAAACTGCCTGTCAGGGTTGTGCAATCAAGGCGCAGGAGACCCCCTTGCTGATCGATTCCCACGCACACCTGGACAGCGAGCGCTACGCGGACGACCGCTTGGGCGTGTTGCGCCGCGCCTGGGAGGCAGGCGTGGGCGCGGTGCTGGCCATCGGCATCGGAGAAGATGCCGCGGGAATGGGCCGGGCGCTCGAGATCTGCCGCCTGTTCAACGGGCAGCCCGGCGTTCCGAAGCTCTACTCGAGCGCCGGTATCTATCCGCACAACACGCCGGAGATCGACGATGCCATCCTGACCATGTTGGACAGACTGCTGGCCGAGCCGGAGGCGATCGCCTGCGGAGAGATCGGCCTGGACTACTACCATGAGGGCGCACCGCATCCTGTGCAGCGCGAAGGGCTGATTCGGCAACTGGAGATTGCGGCGGCGCGCAAGCGGCCGATTCTGATTCATTGCCGGGCGAAAGATGGGACGACAGACGCCTGGGACGACCTCCTCGAGATTCTGGAGGCTCATTGGCGGCCCACCGGCCTGGGCGGCGTGATGCACTGCTTTGGAGGCGGCTGGGAACAGGCGCGGCGCTCGCTCGACCTGGGCTTCCTGGTCTCGTTCGCGGGAAATCTGACCTACCCCAAGGCCCAGCCCCTGCGCGACGTGGCCGCCCGCCTGCCCCTCGACAGCCTCCTGGTGGAGACCGACGCCCCCTGGCTGGCTCCCGCGCCCAACCGAGGCAAGCGCAATGAGCCCGCCTGGGTCGCGCAGACGGCGCTGGTCTTGGCGGAGCTCCTGCGGGTTGAGACGGAAGAAATTGCCGCCGCGACCACGAAAAACTTCTTTCGGCTGTTTCAGCTCCAGCCGGACGTGGGAGACTGATAGAGGCACTGCGTGCGGCAGCCTTTTGGTTAGAGTTTTGAGGACAGGAAGCCATGGCCCAGGAGAATTCGTTCGACATTGTGAGCAAGGTAGATATTCAGGAGGTCCGCAACGCCATCGACCAGGCGCTGAAAGAGGTTCGCCAGCGCTTCGACCTGAAGGATTCCCACTCGGAGATCGTGCTGGAGGGCAGCGAGGCGATCCAGTTGGCCTCGTCGGGAGAGTACAAGCTGGAGGCGGTGAAGGAGATTCTGGGGCAGAAGCTGGTCAAGCGCGGCGTCTCGCTCAAGAATCTGACCTACGAAAAGATGGAAGAGGCCTCGGGCAAGAGCGTGCGCCAGAAGATCAAGCTGCAGCAGGGCATCCCCATTGAAAAGGCCAAGGAGATCGTTCGCCTGGTGAAAGACTCCAAGAAGAAGGCCCAGGCAAGCATCCAGGGCGATACGGTGAGAATATCGAGCAAGGACCGCGACGAGTTGCAGGCCATCATCGCCCTGCTGCGCGGCAAGGATTTGGGTCTGGAGCTGCAGTTTACCAACTACCGCACCAACTGAGCGGAGGCCGGCGCGTGCCGCCGGGTTGCCGGACTCGGATAGAGTTGCACATGGGCGGCAGGGGCCGTACTTACCAGGAAACGCGAGAACCGGAGAGCTTTGAGCACATTGGCAATACCGACGGCGAGAGAGGTCTTCGACCTGCTGCGAGACGACCTGGTGGCGATCGAGCAGGAGCTGGGCCGCGACGCCGCCTCCGGCGTAAGCACCATCACGGAGATTGCCGAATACCTGCGCGGGGGCGGCGGCAAGCGCATCCGTCCCACGCTGCTGCTGCTCTCCGCGCGGCTGCTCGGCTATTCCGGCCAGGGGGCCATCCGCCTGGGCGCGGTGGTGGAGATGGTACACACCGCCACGCTGGTCCACGACGACATCATCGATGGCGCCGACACGCGCCGCGGGCGTCCTTCGGCCAATACCACCTGGGGCAATGAGAAGTGCGTGCTGGCCGGCGACTGGCTTTACATGCAGGCCTTCAATGTGGCTCTCAAAGAGCGCAACCTGCGCGTTCTCGACCTGCTCATCGGCCTGACGCAGCAGATGGTCGAGGGCGAGCTCCTGCAGATTCAGAAGCTGGGGCGCGCTGTCAGCGAGGCCGAGTACTACGACCTGATCTTTCGCAAGACTGCCTGCCTGTTCTCGGTTTCCATGCGGCTGGGCGCGGTGCTGGCCGGCGCCACGGAGGCCCAGGAGACCAGTCTGGCAGCCTACGGCCGGGCCGTCGGACTGGCCTTCCAGATCGTCGACGACGTGCTCGACCTGACGGCCACCGAAGAAGTTCTGGGCAAGCCTGTGGCCAGCGACCTGCGCGAGGGCAAGGCCACCCTGGCGGTGATCCACTCCATCGACCACGGCACCGCCGCCGAGCGCAGGACAATTCAGCGCGTTCTGGACGACCGTAGCTTCGAGAACGTGAGCCGGGAAAGGATCCGGGATATTCTGGCGCGGAACGGCTCGGTGGAGTACGCAATGGGTGTGGCCGACCGCTACGCCGAGCAGAGCCGACAGGCGCTGGTTCAATTTGCCGACTCCGAATTCAAGCGCGCCCTGCTATGGGCTCCGGATTTTGTGGTGGTGCGGGAAAAGTAGCGGACCCTATGAAGCCGGCCGGGACCGTGAGAAGCCGAGCGGCTGGTGGGCCAGATGCGGTGGGCTGAGCGGACAAGAAGAGGAACCTGGGAGGGATAAATCCGATGCTTCCCGTGCGCTGTCTTGTTGCCATCCCGATCCTTCTGCTTCTTACCGCTCCGGTGAGCGCGCAAAAGGAAAGGCGCGAGCCGCTGAGCGAAGCTCAGGTCGAGCAGATCCGCCAAGCAGGCATCTATCCGGATGTGCGCGTCGGCCTCTACACAAAGTTCCTCAACGAGCGCGCCGACGTCATCAAGGGGCTCACCAACCGCCCCCGGTCCGCCGCCCGCAGCAGCCGCCTCGACGACGAGCTGCAGGACTTTACCGCCCTCATGGATGAGCTTGGCTCCAACCTAGACACTTACTCCGATCGCCACGCCGATATCCGCGCTTCGTTGAAGCCGCTGCCTGCGGCCGTCGAGCGCTGGCTGGGGATTCTGCGCGCGCTGGCCGGCGAGCCGGGCTTCGATCTGGCCCGCAAAGAGGCCATCGAGAGCGGCGAGGATCTTGCCGGCCAGGCCACGCAACTGCTGCGCGAGCAGACGGACTACTTCAATCTCCATAAGGACGAGCAAGGCCAGGAGCGGGCGGAACCGAAGTAACACAGGGAATCGGGATCGTCGATCTGGCGCGAACCTGCTTCGATCCTTGCCCCCAGGCCCTAAGGCTTCTTGAGGACGGCTGCGCCCTTTTCGTCGGCCAGGATGACGCTCTCAAGATGGCGGAAAGCGGCGGCCTTCTCAGGTGGAAGCTCGACCTGGCGGACGGCATACTCGCGCTCGTAGTGGAGGAGGCTGCCTTTGGCCGTGACCGCCGAATGGTAGCTGGCAAAGTCGAGATCGAGGCTGACCGGGTCCGGGGTCTCATCGACGGTGTAACCGGGGGGCAGGGCGATATCGAAGCTATCGCGCCAGCGACCGGTGGCGGGCAGGTCAATGGGCAAAGTGCGCGGCTTGTCGTCGAAGGGCCGCGCAAATGTGCCCAGCACGCGCGGACGGACCAGCAACAGCGGACCCGCCGCATGGGCGTACTGGCGAACCGTGACCTTGTAGTGGAATTCAAGCGGCTTGTCGAGAGCCTCCGGCTGAATGAACTGGAAGGAGTCGAGCACCACGCCGGGAAGTGTCTCAGCCACGTATTGCTCCCAGTATTCGCGCCTCTCCTTCTCATCCGAGTACTTTAGGATGCTCCGGAATCTGGCTCCCACCGGTCCGGTGTGGAAGGCATCGATCGCGCCGGAGAGGGTGCCGTCCTCCGACAGCGTAAAAGAGCCCTTCTGCTCGGTGCCGTTGGCGTCGGAGTCAAGCACCGGCAGGGCCATGATCTGACTGGCGGGGCCGGCGGCAAGTGTGCCGTAACCGCCCTGAAGATAGGAGGGGAGATTGCCGATCGGCGTGCGCTCGTCGGTGGGATCGAAGATGAGATAGCGCTTGCCGTCCCTGGCCTTGACGATAGCCTTGAGGCGCGCGTCCTGCACCTCGGCCGGAATCTCGATGGCGGTGATCATGTGGTTGCCATATAGCGATGGCGAACCCGGATCGACAACGCCGCGGTGGCTGTCAACGGGCATATAAACGGCGTGGATGCCGATGGCCTGGAGCATGGAGATGACCAGCGTGGTCTTGTCTTTGCAGTCGCCGTAGCGGTTGCGGAAGATGTCCGCTGCGTGATTGGCCTGTAGGCCGCCTATGCCGCGCTCGACGATGAAGTAGCGGACATTCTTCTGGATGTACTCTGCAATGCGGCTGAGTTTGGTATAGAAATCCGGCGCTCCAGCCACCAGAGATTGAGCCTGGGCGGTAATCTCCGGGGATGGATCGGGGCGGTTGGCTTCCAGCGTGGTCACCCATTGTCCGATGGCGCGCCACTGATTGTCCGTTCCCTCGACTGCGGCATCGCCCCATTGGACGGCCATGCGGGCGGCCAGAGCCTCCCATCCCGGAGCAGAGCGCACATCGCGCAGAATCAGCGCGTGCATATCCTTGACCTCCCAGCGCCAGTTGTTGGGAGCGGTCTCGACCGGCTTTACGGGCTGGTATCTGTGCCAGGATTCCGAGTGGGCGCGGCCGGGCGGCAGATCCACTTCGAGCGCCTGGAAGACCACGGGGATCTCCTCCTGGATATGCCAGTTCATCTCCTGTATATAGGGTGGGAGCAACTCCTCCGACTCGCAGATTTCAACCGCTCCGACATCGACGGCGGGAGGATGGGCGACGCGGACCTTCTCCGTGGAGAGCATGACAGGAATTCCGGTGTCGCCCACCTCGACAAAGTCCGTCTCCTGTGCCTGGTATTGCTTCTCGTCGGCGGCAATTGTCCAGACGCGAAAGTAATCGATCTTCTCGTCTATATCGTAGGCTACCTCGCAAGCGTTGCCGCGGCCCTGCGGCTTGAGGATGCGCGTGGCCTTGCGCTCGCGCTCCACGGCGCGGCCCTGCGCGTCGACGGTCTCGACGTACTCATGGAAGAGGACTACCGCGGCGGCATCGGTGTCGTACGCGGGAGTGGGCGTCTTGGCGGCGTCCAGGCCCCACTGCGGGACCGGTAGATTGTTCTTGCCAAACTTGCCGGCGTGGCCGGGAGTGCACGCCAGCACCAGGAGAGCGCCAGCCGAAACGCGTAAGAAGGCCGTGGACGAAGTGCGCATGGTCAGTTTCCTTTTCCTGCCGCAGCCGTGGTGAGAACCAGTTGCTGCTGGTCGGCGGCGGCGACCTTCAGGTAGAAGTCGTGCAGATCTTGGTACTGGTCGGGCTTGACGAGGGCGAAGGCGCGAGAAAAGAGGCGGCCGATGGTGATCTGGCCGGGGCCGGTTCTGGATCTAGCCACAAGGACCGCGTAACCAACCCATGGAATCCGCGTATCCTGCGGCGCCCCTTCGACGGCGAAGCCGTTGGGCAAGTGGTAGACAATCTGATCCGTAATCACTTCTCCATACCGCATATCGACGGGTTCGAGCCGCGTGAGTTGGTCGACAAAGGGATGCGCCCCGCGCGTCTCAAAGAAGAAGCCGGGGAGCAACAGGCGTTTGGATGTTGCGGCGCCGAGGCTGCCTTTTGCGCTGACCATGGCTATGAGGCTGAGGTCGGGGTTGTCGAGATTGGTGAAGCTGTCGATGTGGGCCTCAATCCCCTCGGGGACCATTGACTCCAGCCAATGGTCGAACTGCTTCTTGACTTCGGCTTCGTCGTTTCTCAAGGCTGCTTGCCGCCAGCGGAGGGCCTGCTGGCCGCTCATGGCGAAGCTGAAGGTTCCGGCGACGGCTCCATGTTCGTCCACAGCGAGGTCGCCGGTGCGCTGGAGGGTGTTGGTTGTGTAAGCGCCGAGGGGAGAGCCGGCGGCAGAGTTGCCATCGCGGCTCTGGCGGACGCCGGCAGCGCCTTCGTGCTTCCAATGCACGGTCTGGAAGGGGCACATCTTCTGGCCGGGATCGAGGAGGATCTCCTTGCCGCCGGTGCTGAGAACAACCAGGATGTCGTCCAACTGGTCAGCGCTGAGGTAGTTGGGATCGAAGATGCCCTGGTCGCGGTTGACCACTTTCATGGCGAAGGCGTTGAGGCCGGCGGCGCGCAGCATGGCCAGGTAGAGGAGGGCGATGTCGTTGCCCGAACCGCTCTTCTGCGACCAGGTGTCCTCGGCGCGCTTGGCGGCCTTCAGGTTGAGCTGCTTGAGTTCGGCTTCGCCTTTCTTGCGGGAGAAGTCCGTATTGTCGAGCCCCTGCACCGCCCTGTAAAGTTTCTTTGCTTTGTCGAGGTCGCTGTCGCCGGGGGCAATGAGCGAGGAGACGGCATCGCGGAGGGGTTTGGGATCGGCGAAACGATCCACTTCTCTGGACCATCGCTTCGACTCGGCTTGCCAAAAGTCAGCGGTGTCGTTTGCGTCCTTGTAGTAGAACTTCACGTTGTAAAGCAGGCTGCGAATGGGCGGCATCCACGCTTCGTCGGGGTGGGGCGGAATATCCGTAAGGTCGACGAGGTAATGCCCAAGATTGTCGGCCTTCACGCTTGCGCCATTGGGGAGCCGAGAGGTCCAGAGAAGGAAGGTGGCCAGCTTCCCGTTTCTGTCTAACGCATAGTTCACAATTGAAGGCTTCAAGGTCTGCGAGTACATTGCCAGCGGCTTGAAGGAATAGTGCGCCTGGTGAATGAAGTAGGGCTGCTGTATCTGCCAGAACGGAGAGGAGACGTGCTCGTCGCCGTAGTGAATCTGATAGCTGTATTCGAGGATGCTGCCGACCTCGACGGTGGGCATGTTGAAGACCTTCTCGTTGGCTTGCAGCAGTTCGCCGTTCCTGGCGGTCGTTTTCGCGATCAACAGGTCTTCAGGTTTGCCGGTGAGCGGAACGACGGTCCCGTCGGCGTGGATGGTGCGAGCCTTGATGTCGGTGACCTTGAAACTGCCTTGCTCATAAGGGATTTCGACGGTTGCGAGCTCCGTGCCCTTCTCCGTCAGAACCTTGATGCGGGCGTAAAAGCTCCGGTAGTGAAGCTGATCGTCGGCGACTTCTTCGACGTTGAGGAAAACCGCCGCGGCGCCCGGAGCTTTAGGGTC
>Ga0326727_10006244_pt1 | contig 32904 bp, 36 predicted proteins | sample MB2enrmetagenome_FD_207643 | JGI IMG/M metagenome (GOLD analysis project Ga0326727, IMG submission 207643) | Lab enriched peat soil microbial communities from McLean, Ithaca, NY, United States - MB29MY | ecosystem: Environmental > Terrestrial > Soil > Wetlands > Peat | place: USA: New York...
AGAATCGTGAAGGCAGGCCCCGGTCACTGGGTCGGAATGCAGGTCGGTCTCGAGACCGGGAGCGAGAGGCTGGCCGCAATTCACATGCCCAACAAGACACTCCCATTGAAGATAGGTCCCGACGGCGCGTGGCAAGACATAGTCCTCAACGGTCTGAGGAACATGAACAAGGCATACTGGAGGCCGGCGTTCACGGTCCAGGTCGGCCAAGTTGACGAGACTCCCGAAGACAACTGGGAGACAGTGAGACTCATCAATAGGATGGCCAACCTCGAGGTCGACGGGAGGCCCGCGGAGTTCACGGTGACGCCCATGCAGAATGTCCCTCTCGGGAGGATCAAGAGCAGGAAGCTGAGCCACGAGATGCTGGATGCGTCCCAACTGGCTGTATACTACGCGTCTTACGCTCACCTCATGAAGATAACATCCAGGAACGCTTTGAAAGACAGCAAAGGCAACATCGTGAAGCGAACGATGGTGGCTTCAGCCCTCGGCCTCGGGAGCTGGGGGCTGCTGAGACTGGTCGAAGGCATATGCAAGAGACGGGGGGTCGATCTGGAAAGAGTGAAGCGAATGGGAGTCGACGACCGGGACGAGGTCCGTGTGATCGTCAGCTAGCCGCCTTCACTTTCCGGGTGCCAGAGTGACCATCTTTCGCGCGCGCGGTGAATTGAGGGCCGAAGGAACTCTAGAGGTCATTTGGTCACAGCCCATCATCTGATATCAGCCCAACAACCATTCTCTTGGCGGACCCTGGCCGCCGGCGCAGTCAACGACTCCTGTCACGCGTCTGAGGAAGGACGGGCATGCAAAACAAACCAAAAACGCGACCTCGTTCTTGACCACTGGACAGTCGACGCTCTCCTTCTTCATTCGAGAAACCGCCTTGGGGCTAGCCCCCCCCTTCAATTCCTCGCTCACAGCCTTCGGGACCCTCTTGGGCTTCGGCGACGAGTACACTTTGACCTTAAACTTGGTCTCAGCCGACATGGCGACCTCGTGGCAAGGTTAGGATAAAAGCGTGCGGTGAGTAGGACCTTCTTCGTCGTCCCGAGTCGGCCCTACCGCCGGTTCCGGGCGCCTCTCATCCTGAGAAACGTTGTCAGAAAGAAGGCGACGGCGAACGAGATGAAGTAGCTAAGGTCCGCACCACCGAACCAGGAAGAGAGAGCGCCCACAGGGTAGCCCAAGGCCAGCAGCGGCACCATGAACGGAACCGACACCAGAATCGAGAGCCCGTAGATGGCGAGGACCGGCCAGTCCCACCTAGCCGGGTTTGTGCTGGTCTCAACGCTCGTCCTCTTGACGACGTAGAAGTCAACCAGAACTATCGCAAACCAAGGCATTATCCAGTAAGAGAGAAGCAGGAGGAAGTTCTCGAAGAAGCTCTCGAAGTTCGCCTGGACAGCGACCGCGATGATGAAACCCGCGACCCCGCCGGCGGCGACCGTCATCCACCTCTTGGCCTTCACGTCGAGGACCAACGCGGAGAGCGAGTTCGTGTAGAGATTCAACGCGTCGGCAGCGAAGGCACCCAGAATCAGCGTAACCATTGCCAGCGTCCCAAAAGATCCCGCATAGCTGTTGAGCCCGTTGAAGTAGGCGAAAGAACCTGTCTCGGAAGGGGTGAGGCTACCCACGAGGGCGCCCAGGACCTCTATGGCGAAGGAGGAGATGGCGCCTCCGGCCAACCCCAAGGCCAGAACCTTCGTCTTGGAGGTCGACGGCGCAAAGTACCTCGAATAATCGGAGGCATAAGGAGCCCAAGACATGAGATAGGAGAAGCAGATGATTAGGATAACCCCGACGGACCCCAGGGAGAGAACACTCCCCGAGCCCCCAGGCTGATACGCGAAGGCCTTCCCAAGATCCGGTATCGTCAGGACGAAGATGAGTAGGAACAAGAGACCGAGCACAATCGACATCACCTTCTCAAACAGGTGAATGAAGTCGTGGCCGTAGATGGCGATCACTGCTTGGATGAAGACGTAGGCGGCCGCCGATAGCACGAAGTTTGCACCCGGGAAGATTACCCGAAGGGCTACGACTGCAAGAATCGTGTTGACGGTGAACCAGCCGACGGTGCTTATCCAGTTCAGGGCGCCCGGAACGTAGTTCCCCAATCTGCCAAACGAAGCCCGCGAAGAGAGCATTTGAGGGAAACCGAGGCTGGGGCCCATGGCCGCGGCGAGGCCCACGATGAGCCCACCCAGCAGGTTGCCCACGAACAGGATGGGGATGACCTGAGACATGGTGAAGCCGGAGAAGCCCGTCGTGATAACACCGACAACGTAATCCGCAATGGTGAGGTTGGCCGCGAACCAGAGGGTAAAGGTCCGGTTGGCCGAGCCGTGGCGCAGGTCTTCAGGAACGTGCTCGATTCCCAGCCGCTCGACCTTCACTGGCTCATCGGCCATGTTAGGTTTCCCCAAGCCCATACAGTTCTAAGTCTTTCTAGAAACGGGCCTTATGGTCCGAGAGCCTCGGCGAGCGATCTCACCTTCGTCTCGAGGTCGTGCTTGCCAGCCATTGACGAATAGACCGCCAAGAGCTTGAGCTGCCTAGCGATGTCTCTCTCGGTCGCCATCGCCATTCTCTCCAACTCGGCCTTACCCTTCCCCGAGATGATGTACCGCCTTACGTTCCCTTCTCTCTTGGTCAGTTCCGTTATCAACCCCTTCTTGAGAAGTTCCCCGAGAATAAGGTAGATCGAACCCGGTCCGGGTCTCCATTCCCCTCCGGTCGCTCTCCCAATCTCCTTCGATAAGTCGGTGCCGGACATGGAGGACTCTGATAGGATCTTCAGGGCGGCCAGGCGGAGCACTCCTTTGGGTGCACTAATCAACGCCCTCCCTCGTCAGTTCCGGCTAATTAGGACTCTTCTGCTAGCAAAATGGGGTCGCTGTAATCGGAGGCGCTTCCATCCTTGCAAAGCTGCCCCTAGGGACACCATCAGAGCACGTTCGGAACAAACGCGCAACTACCAGCAATGCAAGTCTGGATAAATACCCTGCGTGTCGAGTCCTTACAGCATTGAGAGAAGCGATCATAGTCCAAGCTGGCGCGGGTAGCGGGAAGTATGCTCCTGATGATAGGAGGTTCCGGGAGCTTCTCAACACGATCGAGGCAGGGCGGAGGGCGATGAAGAAGGGATCTTCACTCGACGGCGTCGAGGCCTCCGTCAGATATATGGAGGAGTGCGGAGCGTTCAACGCAGGAAAGGGATCGTGCCTCACGACAGAGGGGAAGGTCGAGTTAGACGCAGCCATCATGACAGGCGCAGGAGGAAGAGGGGCTGGAGTTGGTTCAGTCACCTGCACCTACCATCCGGTCAGCCTGGCGAGGTGTGTGATGGAGAAGACGCCGCACGTCATGATCGTGGGTGAAAAGTGTCGGGCGTACCTCCGCGCCGCCAAGCTCGCCCCGGAGAGATTGAGACCCTCGCCCGCGGCCAGGTTGAGATTCAAGACGATGACGCAAAAGGGGTCCGCGGGAAGACAAAAGATAGACCTCTGGGAAGGAATTCAAACCGGGAATACGGTGGGTGCCGCCGCACTCGATGCAGCGGGCGTTCCTGCAGCTGCGGTCAGCACCGGCGGGATGTGGCTTAAGCTCCCAGGTAGAGTAGGCGACTCCGCCGTAATCGGGGCAGGCGTTTACGCCGACTCGAAGGCTGGTGCCGCCAGCGCCACCGGCACGGGCGAGGAGATCATCAGGAATTCACTCTGCCTGAAGGCCTGCGAGTACCTCGAGAAAACTGGTGCCCAAGGTGCAGCAGAGCTAGCCATCGAGATGATGACAAGAGCGAGCGGCAGAGGTACGGCAGGAATCGTCACCGTGGACCTCAAAGGCCGGATGGGCTCGGCGCTCAATACCGAAGCAATGGGGAGGGCCTGGTACGATCATGAAAAAGGCAGGACCATAGTCCGAGTCTGAGACAGGATTCCTACTCGGATCACTGCCACTGACCAGCTCTCCTTAAATCGCTCCAAGAAGGGCGCGCCGTCTGATTGAAGGCATTCTGCATTTCGCACGTCAAAGACGTGGACGGGATAGGATCAGCCGCACTTGTAGCCGCCGCCACCGGAGCCAAGGTCACACTTTCTGACTACGATGACCTGATTGACAACCTTTCACAGGTGCCCACTGACATCGACAAGTTCGTCTTGTGCGACCTAGGGGTCGACAACGCCAAGATCGAGCGATTCCTGAGTGGGCTGAAGAGGATCGCAAAGAGAGCCGAGGTGATCTACATCGACCATCACTTCATGGATCAAACAACGAGGAGGAGACTGAGGCGGAACGGAGTGAGACTGATTCACGATGAAGACGAGTGCTCAAGCATGCTCACCTATTTGGCGTTCAAGGAATCGCTACCGGAACGAGCGCGCCTTATCGCCCTCTACGGTGCCGTCACCGACTACTTGGACAGCTCGCCTCACGCAATGAAACTGATGGAACAGGAAGATCGACAGTTTGTGCTTCTGGAAGCGACAATTCTCGCCTTTGCTCTTGCAAGGAAAGGCACAGGCGATGACTTCCCCCAGACAGTCGTCTCCGAGCTCTCCAAGATGAGATGCCCCCACGAAATAGCTGGCGTACCGCGCCTGGCGGTCGACCAGCTAGTCGAAGTAGCTCGGCTAACTGAACAGGTGAAGGAGCAAGGCAGGAGAATCGGCCAGCTCGCCTATATGATAACGACACAGCAATCAACGGGCAACGTAGCGAAGCTCCTCGTCGGAGCATTCGCCGTCAGGATGGGTGTAGCCATGAAGGAGAAGGAGCGGGGGTGGTATGAAGTGAGCCTCAGGTCCACATCGGAGTGCAGGATCCACCTCGGAAGGACCATTGACGTGATAGCCAGGAGGCTGGGAGGAAACGGGGGCGGGCACAGAAAAGCCGCGGGATGCCGGGTCCCGGTCTCCAAGGCCAATGTATTGTTAGCCGAGCTGTCGAAGAGAATCTAGCCACTCTTGAAGCACTTCACAACGATCGAACCACCGAACTGAGTCTCTTCCATCTCGACGTTCCCGAAGTGACGCGACAGGAGCTCCTTCAGCTCAGAGTTGTGGAGCGTTAGGACGTAGGTGTCGTATATTGACCCATATCTGAGGCCCAGAATGCCTGAGGTAGTGAGTCCGATGATGCCAGGAGCCACCCGCAGGTATAGAGCGATCATCAGAGCGGCTATAGCAGAATCGGGTTTCCCCAGGTCGCAGAAGCTGAGCCTCCCGCCTGGCCTGAGAGACCGTGCCAACTGTCGGACCGCCAGAGGAAGGTCAAGAGAGTCTCTCAGCGCGAACCCGGAGACTGCTGAGTCGAAGACGCCTTCTCGGAACGGAAGGAACTCGAAGACGCCCCTGACCCTGTTTGGAAAGCGCGATGCCCGCAACATCGCCTGGGAGACGTCGAGGAGCACGGGTTCGCCTCCCTTGGAAACAACCAGTCTCGACATCAGCCCCGGACCAGCCCCCAAATCGAGCACGAGGGAACCTTTCCGGACTGCGAAAGCGACGGACTTGGCCCTCATCCGGTCGTCCTCGTGGATGGAGATTATGCTCGAAGTCTCCTTGTAAGAGGGAATAATTTCTTGCAACGTGTTTACCACATAAGCCCATCGGTTCTGGAGGCCCGGCCGCCTTCGTTTCATGAAGGTCAGACTCCCAGTCGGCGTAGGTGATAAAACGCTTCTAACCACAATTGCCTTCTCAAGCCTGGCGGACTCTAGATAATCTGCGAACTGGTGGCGGCGCCTCGACTCTACCGAGCATCAGGCTCGTCCAGGCGTCTGCAAATGACCCAGTATCACAACCTGAATCGGAGAATCCCTCCTCCGTTGCGGCTCTTCCCAAATGACAAGGCACCAGGACAGCTAAGCAACCTTGTCGTACTTTTTCATCACGTTTGCAATCTGGTTTACAACGTCCGATGCCACAATGTGGAGCCCAAACTGTTTCGTGGCAGCGACCCCGGCTGACCCGTTGACAAAAGCCGCTGCACAGGCAGCCTCAAACGAAGGGATACCCTTCGCCAGCAGGCCCGCCGTGATGCCAGTAAGGACGTCGCCAGTTCCACCCACGGTCATGGCCGGAGTGTGAGTCTCATTCAAGCCGACCCGACTGCCGTCGGTCACAATGTCCGTGGTTCCCTTGAGAAGTACTGTGAGACCCGCCTCCTTCGCGCACGAGGCCGCAATCGAGATCCGCCCTTCCAGATCCGCTGGGAGGTTACGCCCAAAGAGCCTATGGAATTCCATCCCGTGTGGGGTCACAACAGCGCTTGCATTCTTCATAGAGTCCAGGGCCTCGGGGCGGAGCGAGTCAGCGTCAAGCACCAGTCCCCTGCTGGTTCCTTTCAGCTCGTTTATCGCGTGAGTAACATCGCTGGGACTCTGCGGGCCTAGGCCCGGCCCCACCGCGAATGTATCAACGTCCTTTACCCATGCCAAGAGCTTCGAGACGTTGCCCCGAGTCAGCTTGGCGTCAGGCAGGGGCACCACGATCAGATCAGGAGAGAGTGCTCTTACCGGGGGCGCGATTGGTGCAGGAACGGCTACAAAGACGAGGTCGACTCCGGTTCTCATCGCACCCATAGCGCAAAGGAAGGGGGCACCGTGGTAGAGCCGGCTTCCGCCGACCACGCAAACGGTCCCGTTCATCCTCTTGTGAGAATTCCGTCCTCTAGCGGGAACGACCTTTGAGACGAAGGACTCATCTATGGATATTATCTGCATTGACCCATCACACCTAGTAGCTGTACCGCCTTTGCTTCTGCTCGAGGGTAACCAAGGACTCGATGGGGCAGGTGAGGCCGAGCCTGCCCTTGAGTCTAGGCATAGCCTGTTCTACCGACGCAATAGCAAAGATTCCGACGATTTTGGCCTTCGACCTTTCGGCGAGAATCGCAAGCGCCTCGATGGTCGTCCCTGAGCGGACCATGTCATCGACAATGAGGACGTGGTCACCCTTCTTGAGAGCCGACTTCGGTAAATAGAGATACTTCACAGTCGAGGGGGAATACACTGCCTTCTGTTCCAGGAACTCCTGAACTCCGAGATCTCTTTCGTCCCGCGCGACCGCAAGGCTGACGTTGAACTCACCAGCCACCTCTGTGGCGAGAGGGACTCCGTCCACCTCCATGGTGACGACCCTGTCTACAGACACCAGGCTGAACTCGCTGTAGACGACCTTGGCTATTTGCCTGAGAAGCCCAACATTGGATACAACACTGCTGATGTCGAAGGATCCATCCGCGCTGACCTTGACCTGATCGAGTATCATCTTCCGAAGGAGTTTCTCCCTGAAGGTTGCAATGAACTTCTCCGACCGAGCAGCACTAGGAAGCACGTGTCCCCGGACATATCGGCTCAGAATGGGGGCCGAAAGATCCAGGACCGAAGAGAGGTCCTTGTAGCTGTAGCTCTTTTTCAAAGTCGCGAGCAGCTCTACGGATGAGATCCTCGTCTTCACGTCTGCTACTCTGCTCATGTTGCCGACCGTGGGAGTTGCAAGGCGGTGTTAATCAGCTTATGCCTTGAAGTAGAGAAATGACATTGTGCTACCACCCAGAGCGCAAGCTAGCGTAGGCGTTTCCCGTGAGCAATGGGCTTTAAGATGAAGAGGGCTGGCAGAGTGTCGTTGTCGTTTTCATTTGAGGTCAAGGACACGGATTTGCTAGGGAGGGTAGGAGTCCTAAGGGTCGGAGACAAGACCCTTGAGACACCCTGTCTGCTGCCAGTAATCCATCCAGTCAATCAGATTGTCCCCACACACAAACTGAAGGAGATGGGGTTCCGCGGTCTGATGACCAATTCTTACATCATTCTGTCGAGGAGGAAGGAAGAGGTTTACAGACGCGGGATACACAATATGCTCGGTTTCGACGGAATCATGATGACCGACTCCGGTGGATACCAAGTCCTGGAGTATGGGAACCTTGAGGTTGGATACAGGGAGATCGCTTCCTTCCAAGCCTCGATAGGTTCGGACCTGGCAGTCACCCTCGATAGGCCAACGGGGTACCCCCAGTCGAGGCGTGCCGCAGAGGATTCGGTCGAGTACAGCCTGAAAAACGCGAGGGCCACAATGAGAGAGTATCGGGACAGCGATACCGTCTGGATGGGCCCCGTTCAGGGGGGCCTTTACGTGGACCTCGTTACGAGGTCCGCAGTCACTCTGTGCAAGACCGGTTTCGAATTCCTGGCTCTTGGGAGCCCCGTCCAGGTGATGGAGAACTACATGTTCGCTGAATTGGTGAAGATGATAGTGGCGACGAGGAAGTCGGTCCCCTACTCCCTGCCACTCCATCTCTTCGGGGCCGGGCATCCACTCACGATGGCGCTGGCTGTCTCTCTAGGTTGCGACACCTTCGACTCTGCCAGCTACATACTCTTTGCCCGGAACGGTCGGTACATGACCCACGCCGGGGTCCTTAGGCTAGATGCAATGAAGTACCTCCCCTGCAGCTGCCCCGTTTGTGTGAAGACCAGCCTGAAGGATCTCCGGGAGGCAGACTCGCGAGAGAGAACCAAGCTGATTGCGACTCACAACTTGTACATGCTTAAAGAGGAGATTGAAGCCTGCAAGGAGGCCATCGCCGAGGGAAGGCTATGGGACCTCGTGGAGGAAAAGTCGACGGCACATCCGAGACTCCACGACGCATTCGTCGAGCTTTCGAGGCACAGCGGTATCCTCGTGGAAGGCACGCCGCTGCTGAAGGACAAAGGGCTAATGCTCCGCTCGGTACAAGATCTGGAACGTCCTGAGCTCGCCTCGGCTAAGAGAAGGCTCGGGAGCATGATGTCGAGGTCGTCCAGCGGCGCCATCCTGGATTCGTTATGGGATTCGGTCCCGACAGGGAAGGGTAGAAGATTGGTAGGTTCCCGTAGCAGTTTCGACACCTACAGAATTCATCCAGTATTGGGACCCTATCCCGCTGAGCTCGATTTCATATATCCGTTCACACAAGTAGTTGCTGCCGATGACATCGAAGGCAGGATGAGCGCCAAGGATGCGGCCCTCCGACTCATGAAGCTAGGATACAAGTCTGTCAAAATCTTGCCGGAAGGGGCTATGGAGAATACCTCGAATAAGGTCAGGAGTAAACGGACCCGGCGGGGCGCTTCTCCTTCTCTTCGATCATCTTCAGTTCGCCCTCGATTACTTCGGCACCTTTAATCAAGGGGCCCGTGTCCACTGGAAACCCATACCTCCTCGAAAGGAACTCCGCGGCGGATGCAGCTGCCCGCGGGTCCACCCTTTCCGTGTTGGAATAGGCGAGCACCGCATAGGCTGGGAAAGAGTTCATCTCGAACGTGTTGAGTAGGGAGGCGACCGGTCCCACTATCATCCTATCCTCTTCGATGATGGGCTCGCCAGCTAGTCCACCTCGAGATGTAAGGGCACTAGTAATCGCAACTTTGTAGGCGTGTTCGTCGTTCCTAAGTCCCTCATCAAGGCCACCTACGAGAGCCACCTCGCCTACGCCCGAGCTCATCATCCATTCCGCGAGCTCCCTGTAAAACTCATTCTCCCTCTCCCTCACCGGAGAAACTTCGGCCTTCAGGAGGGCGAGACTGCCAGATACGAAGACTTCGTATGGGGTTGCAATCCTGCCTTCGACCTGCGATGCCACCGCGGGCGCGTGGGCATAGTCGATGAAGAGCTTCCTTTCGGCCTTTAGCTCGGTTATCAGGAACTTGACGGTCCAGTAGCCGGTTGCCCCGATGCCGTGAAAGCCCGCGATCAGCGTGCCTCCAGCTAGCTTTGCACCTTCCGGGAGGACTCTGAAAACCAAACTCCGGACCCTCTCCCCAAGAGGTCTTTAAGTTGAATCACGGACAAGAGGACTGGCAGTGGCCGCACACTCGCTCCTGATTGTGCGTCGCCGCGCGTGTGAAAGGAAAGGCTTAAAGACCGAGAGCAGGGCATCGTTCTCAAAGAGTTTCGTTATTGGAGATTAAGGTACTGGGAGCCGCCAGGCAGGTCGGTCGCTCCGCTTTTCTGGTCACGCACAGAGACAGCAAGATCCTGCTAGACTACGGCGCCCTCACCACTAAGGTACCTGGCTTCCCAATGCACGTCCCGCCTAAAGATATCAGAGGCATAGTACTGAGCCATGCTCACCTCGATCATTCTGGCGCGGCACCTCTGCACTTCCTTGGGGGAAAGATGAAGCTGCATGCGACTCCGGTGACCTCGGAATTGTCGAACATTCTGATCCAAGACTTCATCAAGATTTCGGGCCAGTACCTTCCCTTCGAGTTCCTCGACCTCATGGCGATGAACTCGAACACAGTCAACCACGGGTACATGGAGCCGTTTCAGATTGGAGACTTCACCGTGACCTTTTACGACGCGGGGCATATCCCCGGGTCGGCCGTTATAGCGGTTGAGGCCGGCTCGAAGAGGTTGCTCTACACGGGCGATATCAACGGGGAGGAGACAAACCTGTTGGCTGGTTCCTGGAAGAACCTCGGAGAGGCAGACATCGTCATTACAGAGAGCACTTATGCCACGGCGGACCATCCTCACAGGTCGAAGGCCGAGACAGAGCTGTTCGAGTTCTCCAACCAGGTAGTCGAGAGAGGCGGAGTCCTGCTTGTCCCAGCCTTCTCAGTGGGAAGGGCGCAGGAAATTGCGATGACGCTCATCAAGAATGGCTTCAAGCATCCAGTGGCCATGGATGGGATGGCTCTGAAAGTGAACGGCATACTGCTCCGCTACCAGGAGTATCTGCGCGACGCGACCGCTTTGAGACGGATGCTTGAATCGATCGAAGAGGTGACCAGCTGGACCCAGCGCAGGAGACTCGTGAGGAAGCCTGGCGTAATCATTTCGCCCGCGGGCATGCTGGTAGGTGGGTCGTCAATCTTCTATAACGAGCATCTGTCTATGGATGAAAAGAACGGTATAGCAATAGTGAGTTTCCAGGTGCCTGGCACGCCCGGAAGGACCCTCATCGACAAGGGGCTTACCATCTACCGAGGGAAGCCGGCGAAAGTAAAGGCAGAGGTGAGGCGGTTCGACTTCTCTTCTCACAGCGGGAGGTCCGCCCTCCTGAGCGACCTGAAAGGCATCGGCGGGACCCCAACCTTCCTCACGGTCCACGGCGAGGAGGCGTCGTGCCTGGCGCTCGCGGACGAGTTGCACACGACGATGGGAGTCGAAGCGACCGCGGCGATGCCCGGCCAAGAATTTCAGGCTTGAGTGACCAGCCTGAAGAGAAGAAGCGTGTCACCCCGGCAAACGTAATCCAAGCCCTCGCAGTAGTAGTCGTCATCCAAATAGCGGCCCTGCTAATAACCTTCCAGAACCTGCCGACATATCAGGCGACGGGGCCCCCTGCATCGCCTGGAGGGTCAGGAGCCGGAGGTTCCGCAGTCAATGCGATATTCTATGTCGGATTTGCGTTCGCGGCCACCCTGCTCCTTCTTTGGCTTCTGAGGCGAAAGAAGGTCTTCTCGTTCAAAGCGCTTGTCTTCACCTCGCTCGCGATCTCGGGGTTTCTCCTCACCTTCATTACTAGCGACGATTTCTTCTCCCAGTACCTCGCACCTACGGCTGGCCCCGTGGTGGAACTCGCGGCTGACCTAACGGTGTCTCTCGCGGTTGTAGCCCTGATCGGCTACACCATCTTCGTGAAGAACCGCCCGTGGCTGTCTACGGTCGTCATAGCCTTCGTCGGAGCAGAGGTGGGGAGCTTCTTCGCGACACTGCCTCTCGCGACCGCGCTTCTGTTGCCCGTCGCCTTTGCAGTCTACGACATCTACGCCGTTTTCCGGGGGCCTCTGAAGTCGCTTATCGGGACCGGCGAGAAGGTGGCCTTGGTCGGGATGTCGATAAGGGCTGGCGAGTTCACCCTTGGGCTGGGAGACGTCGTGTTCTACACGATGCTCCCCTCCCTGCCTCTCGCCCAACTCGTGACGCGCACATCTACGACCGTCGCTGCGGTCTGGGGTCTCGCCACTCTAGCAGTGATGGATATCGGTGTCGTCGCGACACTTTTCCTCCTTTCGAGAAGACGGATGCTACCAGGATTGCCGATTCCCGTGCTGCTCGGCGTCTTGGTCCTGGCCCTTCACTTCTTCTTCTGACCAAATTCCTGGATTGGCTTTTTCACGCCCTTCGTCAGGGAGTCGGCCTCTTCTGAAGTCGTCTTGAATGTGTAGAGTGCGGCGCCTGTCCTGAGCTTGACTTTGGCATTGTCACCGGCCCGGACTATCCGGACCTCCGTCGCCTGGGTAAGCAACCGCAAGAAATCCTCCTTGCTCGATATCTCCTTTGGCACTCCCTACCCTGCGGAGGAGGCGTTAATGAAGCCTGAGGAACCCCCTGCAGGAAATTCCGAAGTCGACTCTTGGATCAACCGACTTAGCCCTGAATGGCCTCTGCATTCCTCCTGCTTGACCATCTCCACCACAGGACTACTCCGACGACTAGCATTACGAGGACTCCTAAGAAGACTCCAAGTAGACTGACGAGTACAAGCACGAAGATTAGAAGAAATACGAGAATCGCACCAATAAATGGAACGGGAATGTTTCGAGACAACGTCAGCACCTGCCGCTCCCATCCAATTAACCATGTCATGTGGCGTCCACAGTGCGTGCGGGAAGTTCTGCGGAGCGTGTCCGGTAAGCTGGACAGAAGCGCGCGCGCCGCAGGCGGAACAGAACCGAACCGTTCTACACAGTGTTTAATAACCCGGAACAGGTGGCGAAATTTAGCGGCACCGATAGACGCTAGGATGTGAAAAGATGAGTTTCGGACGAGGGAGCTACAACCGCGGCGGTAGCGGCGGCGGTAGTGGATTCAGGTCCTTCAAGCCTAAGCCAGTTGAAGTCGGAAAAGAGTATGATGTCACTATTTCCGAAATCAGCAGACGAGGTGACGGCATAGCGAAGGTTGACGGTTTCGTCATCTTCGTGGCCGGCGCCAAGCAAGGCTGGCAGGGTAAGGTGAAGGTCACTCAGGTTGCCAACAGGTTCGCCACGGGCACAGTTGTTGGCGGTTCTGAGGGAATGTCCACTAGCAGCGGCGACGCTCCAGCAAGCGACGCAGGAATGTAAGGCCCGCGTGAGCCTTCTTCTGCAATGGCGGCCTCCCAAAAAGCGGCCGCTCCGTTTTCATTTTAGTTAAGAAATGCTCAGCAGCCCTTAGGGGCATCAATTCTCCGCTGTACCAACAGAGTATGACAGTTCATGGTAAGGGATTGAGAGGTTTGAAGTTGATGTCAGAGAGCATGGTCGAGAAGGACCGCGAACTAAAATATGTCTGGTTAGTCGGAGATTAGTGCATGTCGCTACCAAGAGAGGTGATGACCCATGACCGTGATAGTCTATATCGACGGTCTTAGTTAGCGAACCGCGCAACCCGGGAACAGGGACCTACGGTTACGTCATCTACCGTGAGGGGAAGAAGCTAGCGGAAGGGGAGGGACTCGCTGGGTACGAGGTGACAAACAACTACGCAGAGTACACGGCGTTGGTCGAGGCGCTTAGGAGACTGAAGGAGTTGAGGTCACTGGACTCAGTCATAATTCGGTCAGACTCCCAGCTGCTGGTAGGTCAAATGGCCAAGGGGTGGGAAGTCAAAGGGGGCGGATACGTCGGGAAGCTCAAGGAGGCCAAGGACTTGCTTAGCGAGTTCGCATCAATCACCTTTGAATGGGTACCTAGGGAGCAGAACAGGGAAGCAGACCTTCTCTCGCGGATCGCCTATGAGAATCACAAGAAGGATTGACTCGAACCAATAGTATGCTCGGGATGACCGAGCCTCTGGACTCACCGGTTTACTCTGCAAGTCCACGTAGGACCTAGTGCAGCCGAGTTAGGACCTGATCCGACCTCTAATCCTTCTCGGACTGAAGTCGCGGGCTGATTGCACTGAGGCGAGTCCTCGGCACTCCGATTGCGTCCGCATGATCTTCGCTCCGAAGGCCAATTCGACCTCGTCGGAATGGAGAGCCTTCAGTCCGTATTCTGAGACGAGCCTGCGAACTCCTTCCGTCATCCTCTTGGCATGGCAGACGATGCAGACAGAGGCCCCCGTGTCGAGTTTCTTGAGGTAGATCCTGATGACGTCTATTTCGCTCAATCGTTCGCAGATGTCAAAAGCACGAACCTCTTGTCCATTCATGACGACGAGGTCGAACCGGTGCGTAATCCCTGAACGTCCAATCAGGGCGGGAGGGTTCACGATGCGCCAACGCGACTTCACCGCAACAGTCTCTAGGGAGATCCTTTCAGTCCGAGTTGACTGCCCCCGCCCCCTGTCATGCAATGCCAACACAGCATAAGAGGACGGCTCCCTAATAATGGTTTACAATGTGTGCTAATGTGCACACTTCACCTCTTGCGACAAGGAATAAGTAAGAGGGCAGAATTGTCCATTGACGGTAGTGCGCTTGTCAAAGGTTCCCGCGGCTGAGCGCAAGACGGTTCTCAGAACATTTAGACTCTCGGAGTCGTTGGCAGGCGCTCTGGAGAAGGAAGCCGTTGACGAAGGAACATCGGTCAACACAGCAGCCAATCTGATCATGGGCCAGTACTTTGACTGGGAGAAGAAGGCCAGGGAATTTGGATTCATGGCAATTCACAAACCGGTATTCAGGAAGATGATTGAAGAGTTGGATGATAAGACACTGGCTAGAATAGGGCGAGAAATCGTGCCCGCTTCGTACGAGGAGATGGCCGAGTTCTGGTTTCAAGACGCCAGCCCCGAGAAGATACTGGATGTCGTTGCCATGAGATTCAAGTTCGACGCCCTGATGCGAGCAAAGATATCGAAGGAAGGAGACACATACACGGTCATCCTTCACCACGACTTGGGTCCCAAGTGGAGCATAGTCGCGGAAAGTGCAGCCCGGGAACTTACGAAGCGGTTTTTTCATGTCGAGCCGCGGATTACCAGGGGGGAATCCGTAGTCACGGGTCGTTTCACGGTCCATCGGCGAAACCTGCCCACCTGATGCGTTCTTGTACGAATGGATGCGGTAGGACACTCGAACGGATTGGCGTCAGCACTCAGGATAGCTAATGTGAGTGCGCGCTGCGCGTGCTGTGGTGTGTTGCCCTAGAGCTCAGAGAATGAAATCAGTCCTTCCCTTCCAAGGTCCTTTCCCATGAAATGATTGTCATTGAATGTCGAAGAGAAAACGGCCTTGCCTCCGTCCATGTCCTGCATGAAGATCTTGTAGTACTTTGTCAAGTCGCGTCTAGTCCTGTCCCTGCGATAGTAGTTCTTCAGGTACATCTCTGCTCCTCCGCCCTTCCTTATCTCAAGAACCAACAGGTTCAAGGCGCTATTGCGCTTGACATACTTCTCGAGTTCTGAAGCGGCGGTGAAGATGTCTGTCTGCAGCACGTATCTGAACGCCAGCTCGCTGTCGATGGCGTCTTCCTCGATGCCTGTTAGCCTTCTCAAGGCCTCATCGTCCAGCGAACCGTTGTGCGCAAAGTATACGAAGCTGTCCTCGATTTCTCCGAAGAATGGGTGAGATGATTTCTTTTCGGATCTGTACCCTGGACTGGCCTTCCGAGCATGCAGGATGGCATGAATCTTGCCTCTTGTCTCATGGAGATCTATCTCATCCTCGAAGATTGCCTTCTGCGTCTTGTAGGAGAATCTGCCGAGATCAGAATGGATAGCGTAACCCCATCCATCCCCATGAACCACCAGCTTTCCCGATGTCGTATCATTTTGCGCGGCCCAGCGAAGACCCTCAACAAGCCTTTCGAGGTCTTCCCTGGAATCACCAACGTATCCAGCAATGCGGCACATTCTTCCAATTCTGGTAAGAGGGACTGTTCTATTTAATCAGCGCGCGCGCGTTACCCACTTAACAGCGCGCACTTACTTCATTTCTCAAGTGCCTGTAGGTTGAGGTAGTACCTTCCATTGATCTCTACGAAGATCATTGTTCTTCCTTTTCGTCGTTTCATGATCCTCACGAACAGTCTCGACAAGCCCAGCTCCTGGGCAGTCAGGGCTGTCTCTGGACTGATGGCCCCCTTGGCTTGGAACGTCTTTATGATTTCACCGATTCTCCCCCCACCAAAGCCTTCCATTTCGCCTTCCTCTTGCTGGCCCGTTGGAGGAAGCGCAGAAACAGGTTGCTGAGGGGCGGGAGCCGAACCCTGTTGGATGGGTTGAGTGACTACGGCATGAGGCTCCGGTGGCCGAGGGATCGGAGTCTGTGGGGTGATGCCGAGACCTTGCGAGCTTGATCTGCCTTCGCTTGAACCCACGACCACGCGGCCAGGCCCTCCTGGTGGAGCATTACTGCCGGGGCCCGCCTGCACACCTGAAGTGCTCCGCTCCAGCTTCACGACGTACTCTGTTGTCTTCTTTACCTCAACCTTTACCGGGGTTGAAGTGACGTACCCCTTGGCTTCCGCCCAGATGGAATAGTCACCTTTCTTGACGCCCTTGAAGGTGATTCTTCCATCCTTGTCGGTATAACCCCTCAACTTCTCCGGACCATCGGCCGAAGCAACCGCCTCGACGACCGGCGAGAGCGCTCGTGAGTCTTGCACCTTGACCGTCAGGTTGCGTCTGCGATACCACAGGAGGAGGATCAGGAATAGAATCACTACGACTATTACTATTATCAGCCAGACGAAAATGGAGATCCCAGAGGTGGTCGGGCTGGGCGATGTTGATGATGTTGCCGAAAGTGAGGTCGTTGTTGAGAACGTGGTAGCTGTAGGAGTCAGCGAGACAGACAGCCAGTAGGCTTGGTTGGGCCCGTGGCCTTCAACGGGAGATCCTTCTCCCTGGTAGAGTATGAGCCAGAAATGACCTGTCCCGACTTGCTCGCTCACCGCGCCCAGTACCTGGTCTCCCTGGCTAACAGCGTACGAGGCCATCCCTGCAGCGTCGACAGAGATCTGCAGCGTATAGACAACATTCAGGCTAGGGGTACGATACAGCTTCGTGGTGTGCGTCCAGCTGCTTCCGTTCGTCCCAACTTTGCCATCGATGCCATAAAAGCATTGGTTCGGTGGGATGGAAGAATTGGCTGAGATACCACAGGTTGATGGATCGCCACAGTCGCCCAGATGGCTACAGTTCAGCGTGTTCAGGTTGCCGTATACAGTGACCCCAGAGGTTGCATTAGCCGAGGATATGGCGAAACCAAACGTGTGGCCGTTCGAGACTGTCCCTTCAACCGTAGCGGTCGCTGTAAAGGGTGGCGTGAAGTTTGCGTTGCTCTGGATTGTACCCTCCTCTTGACTTTCATTGATCTGATCAATCATCATCCCTCTCGAAGAGAAAGTGGGTGCCAATGTGATCATGTTGACGCCTACCTCGTCCGGCCCAAAGACCGAACCGACGGGTCCATTGATCTGCCACAGACTGGAATTCAGACTCGTATCATGGGTAAAATCATCATACAGCAAAGCAGATGCCGGAGCACCGGACTCTGCTCGTGTTTGGAAGGGCGCGGCACTTAGGGTGACAAAGGCAGAGACGGTAATGATGAGAAGTGCCAGGACGGCTACGAGACTGTGTGACTGCAGCGGCCGAACCAAGTTCCCGGGCAGGCGGGCGGAATCAAGATTACTTAGAGATTCTGTCCACGGCCGGTAACTCCTGCGCTCGCGAAAGGAGAAGGTGTGACGAGTCTGTCAGTTGGTTAGTCAAGGCTACAAGAGACTGTTTATCAGCCGATTGATTCAGGAGGACCAGAAAATGGCCGACATCATACATGCGGACGGCCTTACCAAGATCTACAAGGGGAAGGTGAAGGCCGTGGACCACATCTCTTTCCGTGTTGCAGAAGGCGAGATTTTCGGTTTCCTGGGCCCCAACGGGGCTGGCAAGACCACAACGATCAAGATGCTCAACACGCTCGCCTCGATTACCGAGGGACGGGCCACAGTCGCCGGCCACGACGTCGCGAAAGATCCCGGCGGAGTCCGCAAGAGCATAGGCGTGGTCCCCCAGGAGCTCACCGCCGACGACGAGCTGAGCGGGACCGAGAACATGATGCTGATGGCACGACTGCACCAAGTCAAGGGGGCGACGGCGAAAGACAGGATTAGCAAGCTCCTTCGTCTCGTCGATCTGGATGAGGCTGCCAGCCGCAAGGTGAAAACCTACTCAGGCGGGATGCGGAGGCGGCTTCAGCTGGTCATGGGGCTGCTCCACGAGCCCAAGGTGCTGTTCCTCGACGAGCCGACCCTGGGCCTGGACGTGCAGACCAGAAGTAAGATGTGGCACTACATCAAGGGGCTGAACGAAGAACGAGGGCTCACCGTCTTTATGACGACCCACTATCTGGACGAAGCGGACTCCCTCTGCGATCGGATCGCAATAATCGATCATGGGACCATCAAGGTCTCTGGAACGCCGGCGGAGCTGAAGGAGGCTCATGGCGGTGACATCATCACTCTAACGCTCACAGAAGACAAGGAGGACCTCACAGGGTTCCTCTCGGCGATCGAGGGGGTGAAGGGCGTCACGCGAGAAGGGAAGGTGTACAGGATCAAGCTCCCGAAGACCGAGAAGGCACTCCCGGCGATAATCGCTGGGGTCGTACGGAAGGAAGCAGAAATCGAAGAGATCACATTCTCCAAGCCCACCCTGGACCAGGTGTTTCTTGAAGTGGTGGGAAGGTCTATGAGGGATGAGGAAACCGCGGGGAGCGATTCTGGCTGGGAGAACATCAAGATGGAGAGGACGCGATAGGCATGATCGACGAGACCCTCGCGCTCACATTCAGGGCCCTGCGAAAGTGGGTCCGAAACCCGGCGTCCATCGTGCCCGGGCTGTTCACTGCGATATTCTACCTCGCGCTCTTTGGCAGCTCGTTCAACCCCGCCAACCTGATCCAATCGGGCTCGAGCCAGGGATCGTCGGTGCTGCAGACGGTCTTCGGGGGCGCCCCGACATACATCACGTACCTGGCGCCGGCAGTCATCTGCATCATTCTGGTCTTCAACATGGCCTTCGGGGGCATTGATCTGGTCCTCGACAGGCAGCTGGGGTACCTGAACTCCCTGCTCACCGCGCCCGTCCCGCGGGCCGCCATCTACCTCTCGGGCGTCGCCCAGAACCTCGTGAAGGTCCTTATCCTAGGGATGCTCACCTTCGTGGTCGCCCTCGTCATCCCGAACGGTCTCAAGCTGCCCGGTTCCTTCGGTGTGGCGAGCTTCGTAGGCATCTTCTTGGCCTTCATCCTCCTTGGCCTGGGCCTGTCCTTCGTCTTCACGGCCCTCGCCCTTACAGTAAGGAGTATTGACTCGCTGGTCGCCATAGTCAACTTCCTGACCCTCCCCGTGATGTTCATGAGCAACGCCTTCTTCCCGATCTCTTCGTTTCCTGGCTGGCTCAAGGCAATAGCAAACGTGAATCCGGTTACGAAGGCGAATGAGGCCGCCCGGCTCCTCGTGATCAACGGTACTCTGTCTTCTAGTCAGGCGGCAACCTACGGCTGGGACATCGCCTACCTGCTGGTCTTCGCGGTAGTGCTAGGGGTGCTTGGCTCCCTCGCGGCCCGGAGGGCAATCCGACCAGAGTAAGAGCTGCGCGCACTAGGGAAGCGTACGGAAGGCGCGCGCAGCTGGAGCTGCTCTGCGCTCCGCAGAGGCGTTAACTCGTGTTAACCCAAGAGTTAACTGAATTAACTCCTTCAAACAAGTGGAGTCACGTCCGTCTCAAGGCAGTCTGAAACTCTCGTTAACCCAATTAGCTCGTTAACCAGCGGAATACCCAGGAAATCCTCCGTGTAGATATAGAAAGGCTCTAATGTGTGGGGGGTCTGAAGACGCCTGCAAGAGAAAGAGGCGTAGGGACGTGCCAAAATCAGATTCAGGAAGAGGAGACGAAGTAAAGAAGAAGGTAAGGTGGCTGCTAAGGAACGGCTACACGTTCACGGGAAGGAAGACGATTAAGGGCCGTGACTACCTTTATGCCCGCAAGGGTAATCGCTACAAGAGCGCAGGTCCCTACAGCACCGCCGAACCCTACCTTCGGTCACTCACCTCCCGGAAGGAGTCGGCGGCGTCCAAGGGGACAAACGACATTGCCACCGCGGCTAGACGCGAGTTCGACCAGCTCGAACGAGACGCCATCGCGGACCCGTCGCGACTGAAAGACTACATTAGCGAGTTTGTTTCCCTAAAGGATTCCGATCTCTGGAACCGATTCTACCTCCTTGCCGGCAGCGAGGCGCTGGACGTCGCATCCGTGAATTCCTCCTACACAGAGAGGGTGCGTATGGCAGTGGCTAAAGAAGAACAACCTCCCAGTTACTACGACCACGTGGTCAAGGCGATGAACGAGTGGATCGAGGGGGCGATTAGATCAAAACGAGGGTCCCTGGTTCCTATTGGTACTGCGTCGTCGGTCTGCCCTTCATGCGGCGACGAGCGGGAGGCGCAGCCTGACCCGAAGACGAACTTTCGGACGTACAGGGTCCGGTGCAACTCCTGTGAGGCTTGTTTCACATGGAGTTGCAGCATATGCAAGGAGACCATGAGCTTTGTCAGAGATGACAAGGGGGTCCTCTACCTTAGATGTCCGAAGTGCAAATACGGCATGAGGTTCGCAAAACCGATTAACTTGAACTCGTCGCGGACTGAAGAGGGCTGGAGGATGCTGAGAGACCTCAAGCGATATACTCAGTTTCTTGACCGCTCGCCCAAGGTGGCTCTCGAAGTGGTTAATCTCTTCGAGAAATACCGAGAGCACTTCAACAAGTATCCTAATGATCTGGCCATGAACCTGAGGAGCGTTGGTATGTCCGCGAAGGACGCTGATTTCATCGCGACTCTCCAACTTCACAGGACCGTAAGCACGGCGGGGAGACCCGTCAGTGTACGACGTCCCTCGTGACCTCTCTTGGTTGAGAGCCTGCCACATCCAAGATGCGGAATACGCCGTCAATACTGCGGCCAGTGCAAGAATCTTGTTCAGGTCGTGCGCGAGAGACACGTGATAAGACCGTTGTGGGATGGCTGAACATGCACTTGGTCCAAGTGAGTCTGACCAGAACCATAACCCTATGCAAGTGGAATCAGGTCGTGAATCAGCTATAGTGCGCGAAGTCCTCGGTCACTCCTAAGGGAAGTCATGACTCCCCTAAGTGGATGTTGGGGCGCCTACATAGGAACAAGGTGCCCTAGTCGGGACCTTACAGTTCAGGTAGGCGCCCTAACGGGGAGAGTGTTCGAATCCCGTTTTGTGCGGAAAGTCTCCCGCGTGCACGAGATACTTGTGCGCGTGCGCTGCGGTCAAACCCCGGCCATTCGCTCGAGTTCGCATAACGGCTTTATCATCCAGTCGAGCGCGCGCGGGAGCTTGGCAAAAGGCGAACGGGAACTTCCCATCGAGATCAGCAGGAAAACCCCTCCTGTCGAACACCTACCCTTCAAAGACTACTTCAAGGGTTTCGAAAAAGTTCAGGCGGTCAGGAGCGTCTTCGGAGAGAAGACCGACGAAGTATTGGAGAACCTGAAGGTGGAGTTCGTTTCTCCGAGGTTCATGTACATGGGGATAAGGGACGAGGACGGAAGCATCATCATCGGGACATACCATCTTAGGCACAGCGACCTAAAGACGCTGTACCTCGACATTGTCCACGAGCTGTTCCACATCAAGCAGTGGCAGGAGGACAGAGAGTACTTTGAGAGAGAGCACCAGAAGTTCATGGGAAACCGGTCCTTGTACTACGCGAGCCCGATTGAGATCCCCGCCTACAAGCATACCGTGCGGGAGGCAGAGAGGATAGGAATGCCTCGTGATGAGATAGTGGAGCACCTCAAGATGGGACCGACGCCCCCGAAGGTCTTCGCGAGATTCCTAAAGGAGATGGAAATTGGACGCGGACGAGGGTCGACACACCGAGCTGTGCCTGCAGTCCGGATAAACCGCAAGGCTTCAGTCCCCCTGTTCCCCTTCACCGACTACTTCAAAGGATTCGAGAAGGTTCCCGTCGTAAGGGCCCTTCTGGGGGAGCGGGCAGGCGAAGCCCTGGGTCAACTCAAGGTAGAGTTCGTCCACAATTCCTTCATGCGGGTGGTTCCTAGCGACGAGGGCGGTCACATTCTAGTCAGCGTGCCGTTCCTCAAGGGAAGTGACCACACATCAATCTATCTCGGGGTCCTCGTCTGCCTGAACTTGGCCAAACGGCGCTCCGAGGAAGCGAAGACATCGAGATCCCCGCAGGAAGGATTCGGGGACAGCACTGCCCTGGTGGAATCCTATAAGGCCATGCTGCAGGAGGCGAAGCGGCTGCGGGTGCCTCATGCGGAGGTCATGGCACACCTGAATCTTCCGAAGTTCATGATGAGCCCTGCAGGCCACCAGAGGTTCCTGCGAAAGCTGGGATTCGTCAAGCCCAGCAAGAGACGCTCAAAGCGTTGAGGCCGATGTTGTCGCCGAATCAGGCCCCCTTTTCCAGGATGGTCCGCAAGAGCGAGCGCCCGTGATAGTCTGAGAGCATATGCTTATAACATATGTTATATAACCACGAAGACATGCAATACTTCGTAAGAGCAGAATTCGTGGAGGAGAACATCGCCGGCAAGCCGTTTGCCGACGTCATGAGCTGGATCGAGATGGTGATTCATCCCAGCCTCGAGGCGCTGGAGAAAGGCATCGGCAGCAGGAAGGTCACGGGCGGCGTAATCGCCGGGGTAAGGGAGGGCGTCTTCATGCTTGAGGCCTCATCCCACGAGGAGGTCGGCACGTTCCTGAGGAACCTGCCGTTCTGGGGAGCGATGAAGTGGACAGTCTTCCCCATCCAGTCGTTCAAGTCTTCCGTTGAACAGGACAAGGCGTCGTTCAAGCAGGCAAGAGCGATGATGTCAGCGGCAGGTAGCCGCGTTTAAGGACGCGAACATGATTATCGTGTCAGAACGAAACAGAGCTTTGGCTCGCAGGTTCTACGAAGACATCCTGAACAAGAAGATGATGGATGCGGTTGACGAGTTGATCTCTCGGGATTACAATGATCACAGTCCCATGCCCGGATAGACCCCAGGCCTTCAAGGGCTCAAGGACTCGTTCTCGATGCTTCTGAGAGCCTTCCCCGACCTGAGATTTGAGGTCGAACAGACGGTGGCGGAGGGAGATATCGTGGCGACCCGCACGACCGGGACTGGGACGCACAAAGGCGAAATGATGGGTGCAGCGCCCACCGGCAAGAAGATAACATTCCGTGCCATCGACATGTTCAGGGTTTCCGGTGGGAAGATCGTCGAAATCTGGCATCAAGGCGACGAGATGATGGCGATGATGCAGATTGGGGTTAGGCCCCCGGCATAGCCGTCAAACTCTGGCAAGTGGCAGATAGAGTTCCTGCAGTGCACGCGCGCTAGCCTAGGAACCATACGTTGGAGGGTTTCTGGGGAAACAGTGTCTTCAGTAGGCTTCGAACGACATCCGCACCACCAGAACAATCGGCAAACACGGCCTCCAGACTCTCCAACGAGAGCCGGCCAAACAACAACTGGAGGAACGTGAAATCAGGGAATCGAGCGTCTCCGTCTTCCGAGGACTGAGGCGGACACGCCTCCACATTCGCTAAGCTCCCTGTCTTGAAGACCAACCTCAAACCGCTTCGATAGAAGTTCAGCTTCAATTCTCCGGAGTAGCCCCTAAGAACGGACTCAGCCAGCCGCCTTTCAAGAGCAGGAGCGATGACCCGAATGAAGCCCGCCAAATCGGGAATCCGCACGTATAGGGCGTAGGGAGCACGCGCCCTTGGTAGGCCGGAGTTGAAGACTTCGTAGACCGGATGCTCGGGACCCAACCCCAACGTAAAAGCCAGCAGCTCCTGCCCGGTCTCTTTCGCCATCATAGTGCCCTTCGCCCACAAGGCACGCACAACGCTCGGTGTTACCACGCTCCATGAGAATCCTGGAACAAGCTCATAGCGCAGCACAGATACCGTATTATGCCACAAGAAAGGGCTGGTGACCAGGAGACCGATCGATTCACCATCGGTAGTTTCGATGATTTCTAGAACACTCCGTGGAAGGCTTTTCTTGGAACGACCCTTCAGTTCGTAAACCCAAAGAGATTCATCGCGCAGGGAGGCGATCAGGGACCGACTATCACCATTTCGAACAATAGCAGAGATGAATGAAATGTCAGCCTCGGTCGCGCGACGCAGCAAGAACGGCTCCGTACTGCCTTCTTCGAGAGTCGGCACATGAGCACGATAGCCTGACCGACCTCCGCCCCAATGTATGGCTAACTCGTATCCGAACTGGCGGTAGAAGTAGGGGATGCCACTGACGATCTGAACCGGAATTCCCAGTGATTCGCCCCTGCTATGAACGGTTTCGAATAGAGTCCGTACGAGTCCTCGTTTCCGGTACTCAGGTCTGGTACCGACCGCTTCAATCTTCGTGACGCTGAAGGGTATGCCTTGGTAGGACCATGTTTGCGAAATGCAGGCTAAGGATGAAACGATCTTGTTTGACTTCTTATCTTCGACAATGAGGAAATCCGATGCCTTGACTGTCGGATGATTACCCGACATGAGGTCCCGCGTCCAAGCTGCGATGGACGCTCCGTATTCGCGCGCATCGTTCGCGCTCACCCCCCTCAATCCGCTATCGGGGCCGGAATGAACCATTTCATTGAATTGGGCGAGCCTGTCAGCATCGTCTTTGGAGGCACGTCTGAGGACTAGACCGTCAGGCAAGACCCGCGGGACTTCGCCAGAACTTGTTTCATTGAGCACCAATCGCGCGCTTCCTTTGGTCGAGGCGAGAGTTGGATGATAAAGCCGTTGTGGGGTGGCACGAGAAGGAACGACAGAGCAGCACGTCTGGGCCGGGACCTCGCAGGAATGGGCTCTGCAACCAATCGCTGAAATAGCTAGAATCCAGCTAGTTCAGACGAACAGAGACTGTTCTGGGCTTATCTCGAATGGGCCCGCCCGGATTTGAACCGGGGATTCTGGTGCGAGCGCGCCCGTTTGGCACCCGTTTCGCCGTGTGAGAGCCTGACGGGATTCGACCTGACGTCCTAACCAGGCTAGACCACGGGCCCAGGTCCCTGGCGCCACGACGAGCTGTTATTTGTGTTACTTCTTCAGGCCAACGGACCTGTTCTTGAGCCTGAGGTCACCTGACTTGCACTTTCTGCACCTGTCGGCGGCCAAAGGATTCCGTGCGCCGCAACGCAGGCAGACCTGAAGGAAGAGTCTCCTCTTCTGTGCTATCTGTTTCTTGGTCGCATCAGCTATTGGCATGTGGATTTTACCAGTTTGGCGACAGCGCCCCTCGCCCCGTAACTAAGAAGCTTTCGCTTTACCCATGAATTGATCCTGTCCACCGTCACCCTCTCCTGCCCATCGCCCTGGTAACCTCCTTCGCGTTTCGAAGGGAATCCGCCTGAAGACGCCGTAGCCATCTTGGCGCATTCAATACATGAATCGAAGGCTGGTCCACAAGACCGGCGCTGCTCTCGACTCAAGGTCTCTTCATTGACAATGGATCACTAATCCATAATGGTATTATTCATAGTTCGCGTCTCTTTTCTTCAGAGAGGCACTTCCAATGGGATTGACTGGCGGAAAAGCGTGGAATGAGCGCGGCGCAGTTGTTTGGTGCAGTCATGACATCTGTTATGGGCGGGGTTGAACCCTGACTCAGAAGCGCAGGCCCGGAAGAACAATTGCTCTAATCCTGATTATCCTGCTCGTCTTCCCTGTAGCGTTCTCCACAATCCCGATGGTGCGCGCCCAAGCTGGCCAATGGACGGGAACGCTTCAAGTCACCGAGTCTATTCCTGGAGGCGGTGAGGCCTCTGGCAGCGGGCAATGGTCATACTCGGTTAGTGCCACTCGGCAGATAAGCGGGCAGACCACTTTTCAGGCGACGGCCGTACTCCCAGCGCCTTCTGCGGATTGCCAGTACTCTTCTTCATCCATAACACTGACTGGTCTGGAGACTTGGACGGGAAGTGCACAGGGCACTGTCGGTACGATAGATGTTGCGGGAACCATTGAAGGTCCCAGCTCCATCACGGTTACGTGTACGAATCCTGATGGGTCTCCCATTTCGTACTCCGTCGCGCTACCCTTCCCATATTCCTATTCGCGACAAACCACGTTCGACCTATCCAAGCTTCAGGCCGGGACGCCATACACAGTCAGCATTGGCAATGAGACCGAAACCTTCACGATGAATTCCGGTTCGACCACAAGCAGCAGTACGAGCACCGATACCAGTGCAAGCGCATCGACAACCTCGACCACAAGTGCAAGCTCGACCACAAGTACAACCTCGACTTCCGGCTGGTGTCCTGCTGGAAACACTTTAACAGCAATTCCTGAGAGTTCACGTTCGCAGATCTGCTATCCGCCTGGCATGACAACGGTGGAATCCAACGACTATGTGCAGACCAACGACGATTCCCAGGCGGTTGTTGTCGTACGTTCACCCAACGAAACCGTGTATGTGGGCCCGGGTTCCTCTGTGGGTCTTGTACCCATTGAAGGCTGCGGTCCGATGACCTGTACCATCGTGGCACCTTCTTCTGCAACCCAGCAACAGATTCAACTCAACATCCCCTGGGTTGGGAACGTGCAATTCTCAACAGGCCAAGAGACGATTGACAACGCAATTCACGCAGGCTTGGAGGTAGTGTTGGCGGCGCCGATAGAGGTCGCGGTCCTAGGAAGTCCTGCGGGGGCACTCGCGCTTGCCGTTTTCTATGGAGGAATAGCCGTTTACCACGGCTTCCACGACACCAAGTCCCCAGACCCAGTGATAGTCCCGCAGGGAGTCTTCGCAGCCACTGACGCCAATTACACAGTAAACGTGGCCCGGAGTGGAGTCACAACTCTCCAAGTACTTGGCGGCTCGGTTGGGTTCTATGATCCGCAGAGCAACGGCTCTGTAATTGTGCAGGCTGGCCAGATGCTCACCCTGCCGCAGGAACAAAGCTCCGGGTTCAACAGTGAAACCCTACTACAGGGAGTGACGTCCTTCAATCCAAGCTCAGTGGACCAGTGGTGGTTGACATCGTCGACACAGACAAATTCGACGCAGACAACCGCGAACTTACCCCCGGCTCAAGTCATTAACTTGCAAGCCGGCCAGACCGCTACTGAGGGCCTTCCTGGTTGCGCCGCTATGGTTCTGCAGGGAAGCACTTCTCAGAGCGGAGCTGAGCTCCAAGCCAATGCGACTGGGAGCGCTGCGAGATGGGTCACGCCATCGAGCATAGACTTTGGCTATTTGGCGTCCGGCGCCTGTGATCAACGGTCCTACGGCATTTCTGTTCCATTAGACACGACCGCTGGCTCCTATCCATTGGTGTGGCTCTTCACCTGTCCGGCAGGCAATGGCTCTGTCTCATGTTCAGAGGGGTCCTATAGTGCGAACGTTGTAGTCACGGCATCCAGCTCACCTACTTCGTCCTCCTCCTGCTACCCTGATTGTCCACCGCAGATTACCAAGATAGGAGATGTCAGTCTGGTCGACGCCAGCGGTGCCATCGTGAATGTATTCACCACTGGCGACATTGCCTCGACGGGAGCCAATTCGATGTTTGGAGAGAGCTCCGCGTCAGGCACAGCCCAAATGGGACCAAACACTGTCATTGGTTGGCTCTCGGTAAACGGAGGTTCCACTGGGTTCACGAGCTACCCAGACGATTCGCCATTCTACCACACATTCAATGCCCAGACAACAGAGCTGCAACTGGAAGATCCGTTCAATTCGACCCAAGTTACTCACGCGGCTCTTGACGAGATGGCGCATCTGGTCGCAGTTGGGGGACTTGGCTCCACGATCACATCAGCACCCATTACGATGCTTGAGGTGGCCGGTGGAGAACTGCATGCCCTCGGGACGCAGCAGGATCAGACCGAGACCATATGCATCGTGTCAAGCGTCATGATTGCCTGCCCAACAGCCACTGAGCTCACCGTGAGCGCGCAGAACAATGGTACGAGCATTGACGACATGAGTGGCAACATGTTGGTAGCGAGCTTCGTGACTGGAGATTACACGACGCTCAGAGCCGGTCAAAGCCTGTTCATTCCCAGCAATCTAGCCCAAGCCAGCCAACAGAATCTATCGGAGAGCGTACAACCTTCTAACCAAAGCGGATCGAACAAGTGGTGGACAGAACTTTCAACACAACCGGCTTCTGGCTATCCATCATATGAGAACCTGATAGGAGCCGCAGTCCTGATTGCAGTCGCTGGCGTCATTGCGCTCCTGTTCGTGCGACGGAGGAGCGAAAAACCAGCTGAATCAGGACATGTCTCTGTCCCTGCAGAAACAACAGCCGCGTCCCAGGCAGCGGTGCAGCCCAAAGCTCAGCCAGAGGTTTCGATGGAAACATTGGACAAGCTGTCAAAGCTCAAAGCCCTGCTAGACTCCGGCGCAATATCAGTGGACGAGTTTGAAAGAATGAAAGCGCCCATCCTAGAGTCAGGTACCGTGGCGACCCGACGCAATCAATGATCAACAGGAAGGAGCTTTCTATGGGAGGGAGCAGTCACCCGAGGGCCTTAGCAACAAGAGAAGGGACCTCCATGGGGGTCATCGCTACGCCAACGCCAGCCTTTGTGAGAGCCCTGATTTTCGAATCCGCAGTACCGTAGTCACCGTAGATGATCGCACCCGCGTGACCCAGCTTTTTCTCCTTCGGCGCGTGCCTGCCAGCGATGTAGGCAACGACGGGCTTCTTACTGCCTGATCTTGTTATGTGCGCGGCGAGCCTCTCTTCAGCATCGCCTCCTATCTCTCCCACAACCACCGCGGCCTTGGTATCCTCAAGACCTTCGACGAAGTCTAGACACTCGCTCATGCTGGTCCCCGTTATTGGGTCGCCGCCGATTCCGAGGGCCACTGACTGTCCGAACCCGGCCTTGGTCAGCTGCCCGGCTATCTCGTACATCAGGGTCCCGCTACGAGAGAAGAGCGCCACCTTCCCGGGCGCGAAGGAAGTCGCCGGCATAATGCCCATCTTAACCTTGGCCGAGGGGATGATGAGGCCGGGACAGTTAGGTCCGATGATCGAGGCTCCGTGCCTGTTCGCGAGTTGTATCAGTCGCAGCGTATCACGAACAGGAATGTGCTCCGTTATGACGACCAGAAGCCTGACTCCAGCCAGAATTGCCTCCTCACCCGCCCCATAGGCGAACTCTGCCGGGACGAAAATGACCGAGGCCTTTGCCCCAGTCCTCTCGACCGCCTCGGCAACCTTGTTGAAGACCGGGACTCCCTCCACGGATTGGCCTCCCTTCCCTGGGGCAGCCCCTGCCGCGATGTTTGCCCCGTAGTCAAGCATGAGCCTAGTGTGGAGCCGGCCATACTTCCCCGTGATGTTTTGGATGAGAATCGGGTCACCCTGTTTGGGAAGCATCATGATGGATTCACCACCGCAGCTACCGCCTCCGGGGCCGACCTGAATAATTTGACTGGGGTCCCTTCGAGGAGTTTGCGCGCCGCGTCCTCTTCAGCCCCGCTAACCCTCGCGTAGAGCGGTTTGACGGGCCCCTCCGACAGCACAGTCCTGATCCCCTCCGCCACATCAGTAGTTCTAGTGATCCCTCCATAGATATTGACCAGAACCCTCTGAACTCCGGGAAGCCTGTTCACGAGCCGCAGCGCCTCCTCGATTCTCTCCTGCTGGGCGCCTCCACCCAGATCAAGGAAACATGCCGCTCTCCCGCCCGCATCGCCCACGAGGTCGAGAGTCGAGAGTACCAAACCCGCGCCGTTTCCAACGACTGCGATGTTCCCTCCCAACCGCACGAATGCGAAGCCTTCCCTGGAAGCCTCCCCCTCGAACTCATCCTCGGGGTGAAGCTTTGCGAACTCCGGATGCCTGAAGAGAGCGTTGTCATCCACTGTCATCTTCGCGTCAAGAGCCAACAATTTCCCGTCCTGACCCACTGCCAGTGGGTTGATCTCGGCCAGCTCGCACTCTTTCTCGCGCGAGAGCCGCTCCAGAGCGAGGAGGATTGTGGCGAACTGACTCGCACCCGACTCCTTGAGACCGAGCAGGGCGGCGACCTCCCGCGCGAACCTCTCGTCGATTCCCTCCAGCGGGACCTTCCTCAGGACCTTTCCAGAAAGGGATTCGACATCGATTCCCCCAGCCGCTGCAGCTATCGCTACGAACGATCTCTCTCCCCTGTCCAGCGACACGGAGAGATAGAGTTCTGAAGTGTGCGGATACGACTCTTCAATGAGTATAGACGTCGGTTTCTCGCCGCCGATGGAGAGATCGAAGATTCTAGAAGCCTCTCTGCTGGCCGCGACATCATCGTCGACCGTCACGACCCCGCCTGCCTTCCCCCTCCCCCCGGCAAGTACCTGAGCCTTGAGGACGGCAGGATGGCCTAGGATCCTGAAGGCATTTCCCACTGCTCCGATGTCGGAGGCAAGTATTGACTTTGGGGTCGGAATGGCATATGCTCTGAAAAGCTCCTTTGCTTGGTACTCGAAGAGCTTCATGACGAACCCGTTCCTCGGTTCGGGGTTAAACCTAGCGGTTCTGCTGAGGAGCGGGATTGTCGAATGGCCATTACGGATATATAGACCCGGGCGGAAAGGACTCTGAATCTCATGACCGAAGCACCAATGGAACAAAGAGAACCGAGAGAGCCAAACACAATCTACGTTGGCAAGAAACCCGTGATGAACTACGTGCTGGCCTGCCTGACCCAGATCCAAAACGGGACGAACACCGTTACCGTGAAGGCAAGAGGGCAGTCCATATCGCGAGCAGTGGACGTGGCTCAGATAGTCACCAAACGGTTCGCCACAGACATCGCTGTGAAGCACATCGCCATCAACACGGAGCAGGTCCAGAGCACAGTTACTGGCGGGATGAATAACGTCTCATCGATAGAGATCGTACTTCAAAGGTAGCACCCCGGACAACCGCCGCTGGTCGATTAGTGTGCGAGTATGTACAGCGTAGCATCCAAAGGAACGTCAGCTGCACGGCGGTCGAACCACCGTAGGAATCCTCTCTTTTCCGCCCTCGGCTTGCCTTTGCCTTCCGGCAGTCATTATTTCGCTCTCGTTTGGCTCAAGGAGCTGGGTGAAGAGGCCAAGGATGCGCAAGAAATTCATCGCCACCGGAGCTGCAGCCGACCCAAGAGATCGCACGGACCACCCGCTGGCATGGGTCTTGCCTGTATAGCGCGTGCAGTGAAGAGCTCGCGTTCACGGCATCCTTTTTGTATCAACTTAGTCGCCCGAAGTGGCTTCATCGATACTCCCTTAGGCCGAACCACCAGGGAGAAGGCGTCCTCCAACGAGTCGAATGTAGCGCGGGACCATATCTATCTCAGGTCGAAAATCTTATCCGTCAGGAGGTCACGGGTTGGTCCGAAAATGCCGGTGAGGCTTCCAATCTGTAGCTTCGACGCTAAGACAGGGATTCTATGCGCCAATTGCGAATCACGACTCCGAAGCGGGGAGATCTCAGCTGCTGCAGTGGAGGCGTCAAGGGCGGTCGTGAGGCTCGCCGACAGAATCCCCGAGCTTGGTAGGGTCACTCTGAAACGAGCCTTTGAAATCGGAGGCGCCTATGTGCTTGAATTCGAGCAGCAGGACATCGGTGTCATCCGATCCAACCCTGCAATTTACTCTGAACTTGAGGGAGCGCTGAAGGGCAAGGTCTGGATTGTAGGAGCGGGAGGATCTGACCGCAAGTTTCTGGAAGACATCTTCTTCCCTGCGAAGGTTCTGACTGTGAACACAGTGTGGCGGCCTGACGGCGGCAAGAAAACCAAGGTCATCGTCCCTGCGAGGCGGAGTGAGCGGCGGATTGGCGACTTCGACAAACTAAGAGAAGCGGTAAGGCAGGCAAGAGGCATCGAGTTGCTGGTCGAAACAGAGCGCGAGGCCGCGCTTAGCCAATATTCCTAGGGCTGAAGCGTATCAGGGTCCCGAGGGAAGAGGACTGCCTCCTTGATGTTTTGAATCCCTAGCATGTACGCCACAAACCTTTCGATGCCGAACGAGTAGCCGCCGTGGGGCGGGACGCCGTAGCGGAAAGGCTCCGTGAACCACCTCAAGCTCTCTACATTGAGCCCCTTCTCCTTTATCTGGGCGACGATCTTCTCCTCCCTGTGCTCCCTTTGCCCTCCTGACGATAACTCCAGCCCCTTGTACACCAGGTCTACCGACCTTGCGAATTCTGGGTCTTCGTCGACCTTCATTACATAGAAAGGTTTGGAGGCAGACGGGAACCGGTTCAAGAAGAAGAAGTCTGAACCCGTCTCCTTCTTCACCTGCTCTGCCAAGGCTCTCTGTGAGGCTTCGTCAATGTCTTGGTTCCTCGGCAGCTCCTTCCCGAGCTTCTTGAGGCTACTGTAGACCTCCGGGAAACTCAGCTCCGGAAAGGGAGTCTTCGGGACCTCCAGGCTCACCTTGAGAGTCTCGAGCTCGCCAGGACAGTCCCTAATGACGCGCTCTATTCCGTACCCGGCCATTTGCTCCTGGACTCTCATGGTATCCCTTTCGTCTGAAATGAACGCCATCTCGGGCGCAATCGTACGGTATTCGCTCAAGTGTCGCGGCGTGTGGGACAGCTCTGCCCTCCAGTTTGTCCCGAGGTCGTAAATCCGGTCGAATCCTCCGGCGATCGTGAGTTGCCGGTGAAGCTGGGGATCCTGCCTTAGAGAGGCTGGTCTGCCGTAGAAATCGATCTTGAAGACCTCCGAGCCCCCCTCAGAAACTCCTCCGATGATGCTCGGGGTGAACGTCCTGATGAAGCCGTTGGCACGCAGGTACTCCTCGAAGCCCTGGACCACGGCGTTCTCGATCTTGAAGACTGCAGAGGACTCGGGGCGCCTGAGCTCCAGTGAGCGCCACTGGAGCCGTGTGTCCAGGGCGGCCGGCGTGACGCCTCTAGGGTCGAGAGGGAGCGGCACGGCAGACTTGCTCAAGACTTCGATCCT
>Ga0326727_10006246_pt1 | contig 32898 bp, 34 predicted proteins | sample MB2enrmetagenome_FD_207643 | JGI IMG/M metagenome (GOLD analysis project Ga0326727, IMG submission 207643) | Lab enriched peat soil microbial communities from McLean, Ithaca, NY, United States - MB29MY | ecosystem: Environmental > Terrestrial > Soil > Wetlands > Peat | place: USA: New York...
GGCGTGCTCGAGCTGGAACTCGTGCTTGCCGACCTCGCCTCGCTCGAGGGCCAGCTCACCAGGCAGCAGAAGGCGGCCCGGACGAATCCCGCGCTCGCCGGAGCCTCCCAGGCGATGGAAGCCGCGCAGGCGGTGCTCGCGTCGGGTGTTCCCCTGTACCGGTCGACGCTTTCGTCCGAGGTGAAGACGGCGCTCACTCCGCTGTTCCTGCTCACGAACAAGCCGTTCTTCTGCGTCGTCAACCTCGCCGAGGACGAGGTCGGCCGGGAAGCCGACGTGCTCGGTCCCGTGGCCGCCGAGCTCGGCGAGCACGCGACCGTCCTCGGCGTGAGCGTCGAGCTCGAGGCGGAGGCCCGGGCGCTCGAACCCGGCGAGCGGAGCGAGCTCCTCGCGGGGCTCGGGCTCGGCGAGGGCGCGCTGCCACGCGTCGCCCGGGCGCTGTTCGACGCCATCGGACGCTGGACCTTCCTCACGACGGGGGAGAAGGAGTCGCGTGCCTGGACATTCCGGAAGGGCGCCAAGGCGCCGGAATGCGCCGGCGTGATCCACTCTGACCTCCAGCGCGGGTTCATCCGCGCCGAGGTGATCCACTGGGACGAGCTCGTCGAGATCGGCTCGTGGTCGGCGGCGAAAGCGGCCGGGCGGATCCGGCTCGAGGGGAAGGACTACGCGGTGAAAGACGGCGACACGCTCGAGATCCGGTTCAACGTCTGATCGGCGCGCCGAGAAGAGCGCCCGACCTCCGGCTACCCTCAGCGGCGCAGGGGGGTTCGGTTGGAGGTCCGCATGGCCTGGCTGCTGCGGCAAGGTGACGTGCTCGCGAGCATCGAGCTCGTGCCGTCCCGGGCACGGGGCGCGACCCGCCTGATCGGTCGGAAAAGGCTCGACGGCGGTCTACTGATCGAGTCGCGCCGGGCGATCCACACCTTCGGGGTCCAGTTCCCGATCGACGTCGCCTACCTCGACCGCTCCCGGGTCGTGATCGGCGTCGCCCGGCTCCGGCCCTACCGGATCGGTCTGCCACCCCGGCACGCCCGCGCCGTCCTCGAGGCCGAGGCGGGGGCGTTCGAGCGGTGGCGGCTCGTGGTCGGGGACGAACTGGAGATCAAGGAGTGACCGGCGCGACGGGTGCCGGTGACGCCCGCGGCGAGGAGCCCGGCGAACTCGTCGTCGTCGCGACGCCGATCGGGAACCTCGCCGATCTCTCCCGGCGGGCCGCCGAGGTGCTCGCCACGGCCGCCGTCGTCTGCTGCGAGGACACGCGTCATACGGGACGGCTCCTCCAGCTCGCCGGGGTGAAGGCCCGCCGGCTCCTCTCCCTGCACGCCCACAACGAGGTCGCCCAGATCGGCGCCGTCCTCGAGCTGCTCGATGAGGGGGCCCAGGTCGCGCTCGTCTCGGACGCCGGGACGCCGGTCATCTCCGACCCCGGGGGGCGCCTCGTCGGGGCCGTCATCGGGGCCGGACACCGCGTCACGGTCGTGCCGGGTCCGTCGGCGGGACTCGCCGCGCTCGTGGTGAGCGGATTCGACGTGGACCGGTTCCGCTTCGAGGGATTCCTGCCGCGCAAGGGCGCCGCCCGGCGATCGCGGCTCGGCGAGATTGCCGCCTCGCCTTGCCCGACGGTCGTCTTCGAGGCGCCGAAGCGGGTCGCCGAGACCCTCGGGGACCTCGCCGAAGCCGCCGGGGCGGACCGTCGTGTCGTCGTCGCCCGCGAGCTCACGAAGCTCCACGAGGAGGTGTGGCGGGGCCGTCTCGACGAGGCCCGGGCACGGGCCAACGCCGTCGAGCCCCGCGGCGAGCACGTCCTCGTCGTCGACGCCGCGCCGCCCCCGCCGCCGCGCACCGGCGCCGACGCCAGCGCCGCGATCGGGCGGCTCGTCGCCGCCGGCATCGGGCTCCGGGAGGCGACGAGCGCGGTCGAGATCCTCCTCGGTGTCACCCACCGCGACGCCTATGAGGCCGCGCTCACGGTCCGCAGGGCGACGCGGACCGGCGCGCCCACTGCCTGACGGGCGCGCAGGTCCGCCCTTTCCGGCCGCCACGTGCCCGGCCGGTACGCTTTCGACGTGCCCGACCGGTTCTTCGTCACCACGCCGATCTACTACGTGACGGACCGTCCCCACCTCGGGACCGCCTACACGACGATCGTCGCCGACGCGCTGGCGCGCTGGCATCGGCTCGTCGGTGACGACGTGTTCTTCCTCACCGGCGTCGACGAGCACGGCCTGAAGGTCGCCCGGGCCGCCGAAGCCCAGGGAGTGGGTCCGCAGGCGTGGGTCGACGCGATGGCCGGCCACTTCGAGGAGGCGTGGCGGGCGCTCGACATCTCGAACGACGACTTCATCCGCACGACGGAGCCGCGCCACACGAAGGCGGTCCAGCGCTTTGTCCAGGCCATCTACGACAACGGCTACATCCACAAGGGCACCTACGCCGGCTGGTACTGCGTCGCCTGCGAGGCGTACTACGCGGCCGAGGAGCTCGTACCCGGAGAGCGTTGCCCGGTCCACGAGCGACCGGTCGAGTGGCTGACCGAGGAGAACTACTTCTTCGAGCTGTCCCGCTTCGCCGAACGGCTCACCGACTGGTACGCGTCGGCGCCTGCCGCGGTGATCCCCGAGACGCGCCGCAACGAGGCGCTCGGCATCATCAAACAGGGGCTCGAGGACATCTCGATAACGAGGACGGCGTTCGACTGGGGCATCCCGGTGCCCTGGGACGACGCCCACGTCATCTACGTCTGGTTCGACGCGCTCGTCAACTACGCCACCGCGATCGGCTACGGCGAGGACGACGAGCGGTTCGCGGCGTGGTGGCCGGTCGTCCACCACCTGATGGCGAAGGAGATCGTGCGGTTCCACTGCGTGTGGTGGCCGGCCATGTGCATGGCGGCGGGCATCGACCCGCCGCTCCAGGTCATCGCCCACGGCTGGCTGCTCGTCGGCGGCGAGAAGATGGCGAAGTCGAGGGCGAACCAGATCGACCCCGTCGCGCTCGGTGCCGACGTCGGCGTCGATGCCCTCCGCTACCACCTGCTCCGGGACGTCGTGCTCGGGCTCGACGGGGATATCACCTACGAGGGCCTCGTCGCCCGCTACAACGCCGACCTCGCCAACAACCTCGGCAACCTCCTGCAACGGGTGGCCGCCGTCGTCGCCTCGAAATGCGGCGGGATCGGACCCAGTCCGCGGCCGGCAGACGATGGGAACCGCCTGGCGGCCCTCGCCGCCCTGACGGTCGAGGAGGCGCGAGGGGCCTGGGCGCGGACGAACCCCCACGAGGCGCTCGAGGCGACGTGGCGGCTCATCCACGAGACGAACGTCGAGCTCGAACGGCGCGAACCCTGGAAGCTCGCGGCGGGCGAAGAGGTCGACGGGATCCTCGGCGACGCGCTCGAGGTCCTTCGCATCGTCGCGGTCCTCGCCTCGCCGGCGATCCCGAAGACGGCCCAGGCGATCTGGCGCAGGCTCGGGCTCGACGGCGACGTTGCCGCGCCGGGCCTCGCCGCCCCCGCCGGCGGCGCGCTCGGCTGGGGCGGGTACCCGGGGGGACGCCCCGTCGAGAAGGCGGCACCGCTCTTTCCGCGCCGCGAGCAGGGGACCGCGGCATCGGCCGGCGACGGCCGATGACCGACGGGACCGCACCGCGCTGGACCGACAGCCACTGTCACATCCAGGACGCCTATCTCGAGGACCCGGGCGGCGTCGACGCCGTCATCACGAGGGCGGCCGAGGCGGGTGTCGGTCGGCTCGTCTGCATCGGGACCGCCGAGGTCGAGTCGCGTCAGGCGGTCGAGCTCGCCCGGAGCGTCACCGAGCGACGCTCGGACGTCGCGGTGTGGGCGGCGGTCGGCCTCCACCCGCACGCGGCGTCGCGCGGCGTCGAAGCGATCGCCGACCTCGTGGCAGGGCTCGCGCCCCGGCCCGGGGTGAAGGCGCCCGGGTCGGTCGTCGCCGTCGGCGAGTGCGGTCTCGACTACTACTACGAGCACTCGCCGAAAAAGGCCCAGCGTGAGGCGTTCGCCACGCAGATCGACCTCGCCAAGCGCCATGGCCTCGCCCTCGTCGTCCACACCCGGGATGCCTGGGAGGACACGTTCGACATCCTGGGTGCCTGCGGCGCGCCGGAGCGGACCGTCATCCACTGCTTCACCGGCGGCGAGCCCGAAGCCCGGCGCTGCCTCGACCTCGGCGCCTACCTCTCGTTCAGCGGGATCGTGACGTTCAAGAAAGCGGCGTCCGTCCGGGAGGCGGCCGTCGCCTGCCCGGCGGACCGCCTGCTCGTCGAGACCGACGCGCCCTTCCTCGCGCCGGTCCCGTTCCGCGGCAAGCCGAACGAACCGGCCTACGTCGCCATCGTCGGCGCCGCGCTCGCCGAGATCCGCGGCGAGCCGGCGGAGCGACTCGCCGCGGCGACGAACGCCAACGTCTCGGCCGTCTTCTCCCTCGGCGTCTGATCGCGGTGACCGGGCCGCGACCGCTCGGGCGCGGTGAGCTGCGCACGCTGCTCGCGGCCCGCGGCATCACGCCGCGCAAGGCCTTCGGGCAGAACTTCGTCGTCGACCCGAACACCGTCGAGAGGATCGCGCGTCTCGCCGCGGTCGGCGCGGGGGACCGCGTCGTCGAGATCGGTGCCGGGCTGGGCTCGCTGACCGTCGCGCTCGCCCGGACCGGGGCCCAGGTCACCGCCGTCGAGATCGACCACCTCCTCGTCGAGGAGTTGCGCTCGCTCGTGCCCGGGACGGTTCGCATCGTCGAGGCCGACGCGCTGCACCTCGACTGGGACGAGGTCCTCGCGACCCCGGACGAGCCCGGGGCCGGCTGGGTGCTCGTCGCCAACCTGCCCTACAACGTGGCGACCCCGCTCATCGTCGAGATCCTGAAGGCGGTGCCGGCCATCCGCCGCATGCTCGTCATGGTCCAGGCCGAGGTCGGTGGCCGCCTCGTCGCGGCGCCCGGCAGCCGGAGCTACGGCGCGGTCAGCGTCCGGGTCGCCTACTTCGCGACGGCGCGGGTCGTCGGGCGGGTACCGCCCGAGGTGTTCCATCCGCGCCCGAAAGTCGACTCGGTTCTCGTCGCCATCGAACGGCGGGACCGGCCCGCAGTCGATCCCGGCCTCGCGAGCTACGAGGAGATCGACGCGCTCGTCCGAGCCGGATTTGGCGGCAGGCGGAAGATGCTCCGGCGTGCTCTTGGCGCGCTGGTGACCCCGGAAGCGTTCGAGGCTGCGGACGTAGACGCCCGACTGCGCGCCGAGCGGCTCGACGTCGTGACTTGGGGCAAGCTGGCAGCGTGCCGAAGGTCGATCGCAGGCTCGCCCCCGCCAAGCTGACCCGGACGTTGCACGTCGTCGGGCGACGTGACGACGGGTACCACCTCATCGAAGCGGAGATGGTCTCGCTCGACCTCGCCGACGAGCTCGAATTCAGCGCTGGCGACGGTCTCGAGGTCGTCGACGCCGTCCGCTGGGTAGGTTCCGGAGTCGAGGCCCCGGTGCTCTCGGACGTGCCGGTCCGCGAGAACCTCGTCGTCCGGGCGCTTGATCTCGCTGGTCGGCGGGCGCACGTTCGGCTCGTGAAGAGGATCCCGCCTGGAGCAGGTCTCGGCGGGGGATCGGCGGACGCCGCGGCCGTGCTCCGTTGGGCGGGAGTCGAGGACCTCAGGCTCGCGGTACGACTCGGCGCTGACGTGCCCTTCTGCCTGCGAGGCGGGCGAGCGATGGTACGCGGTGTCGGCGAGATCCTCGAAGCCCTGGCACCCACTGACCAGGCCTTTGTCATCGTCACACCGTCGTTCGGCGTGTCGACTGCTGCGGTCTACGCGGCGTTCGACGGGGTCGGCGCGCCGGCGCCGGGATCCGCGACGAACGACCTTGAAACAGCGGCACTCGTCGTCGAGCCGCGGCTCGCGTACTACCGGAAGCTCCTCGCAGAGACGTCTGGGCGGCAGCCGTCTCTGGCCGGGAGCGGGGCGACCTGGTTCGTCGAGTGTGAGCCGCCGGAAGCGCCGGCCATCGCCAGCGAGATCGGAAGGAGGGTCGAGTCGTCGAAGCTGTCCGCTCTCGTCGGGGTCACGCGCGCCGTCGCCTGAGCGCGTGCCGATCCCTAGCAAATCGCTCGGATCGGGAGTGCTCGTCCCCGTGAACGGGTGAGTAGGGCTACTTCGCGCGGCGCTGCCAGCGCGTGCGCTTCAGCATCTTCTTGTGCTTCTTCTTGCGCATGCGCTTGCGGCGCTTCTTGATCAGCGATCCCATGGCTTCGCAGACGATAGCTGATGGAATCCGATCGGAATTCACGGCGGGCACCCGGACCTGCCTGAAGGGCGCTGGGTGATCCGCGTCACCCGGGTCCGGTTTGTGGCGAGACTCCGAGTCGTCGGGCGGTTGGAGTCGGCACACCCGCGAACGAGGGATCTAAGGACCGAGAGCGTCCCAGTTGTCCGTGAAGTTCTCGCCCGAGGCGCTGAGTGGTCCGGGCGCGGCCAAGAACGTCGAACCGCTATCGATCATTCCGATGGACAGCGGGGTGAACGCCGAGATTGGATCGCTGGTCCCGTTCACCGTCGCATTCGTGAAGGTCACCGACCCGAAGTCGGCGAGCTGGACCGTTTTGTCGCTACCCACTTCGGGTCTTTCGACGATCCATTCCGCGGATTCCTGGTCCGCCGAGAACGTGATTGCCGGAGCCGTGTAGCTCCACACGTGCGTCGAGTCTGAGATCTCGAGGGTCCATTCGTTGTCAACGACGCTGACAGACGCCGACATCTCGTCCCCAGGGAATACCGGGTGTCCGGCGGGAACTTCGACCTCGTCACCGTCGTTGACGGCGCTGTCCCCGTACATCTCATACCAGGCGTAATACGAAGCCACGTTGCTCGCGCTGCAGTCTGCCTCGATGCCGTCCTGCTCGACCGTGCCACTCCCGTCGCCGTCGATCCCGATCCACGCCGAGGCGTAGGCGTTCTTGCCTGAATTGCAGATCAGAGTCGGTACAGTCCAGTCGCCATAGACCGAGGTAAAGGTGCCTGTCGGGCCCGTGTCCACGTAGCCGGACCAGTTCCCGGATTCGGAGCTCGTGACTGTCAGCGTCGCGGGGTTGGTCGTTGCGGATCCACCAGTGTTCGTGAACGCCGCTTCGTACTCGTAGCCGTCCTCCGTGCTCGACGCCGTGAAGGAGTAGGTCGGCGACGTCGAGGAGGCGCCGGAGGCATTCGCCCAGCTCGTGCCGCCGTTGGATGAGTACTGCCACTGGACACTGGGGGTCGGAGAGCCCGACGCCGCGGCGGTGAAGCTCGCGGAGTCGCCCGCAAGAACTGTTTGGTTCGTTGGTTGTTCTGTGATGCCGGGATTAGCAGTCACCAGCGTCGTAGTCGTCGTAGATGTCGTCGTGGTCGTTGTGGTCGTCGTGGTTGTCGTGGTCGTGGTCGTGGTCGGCGTGGTCGTGGTCGTGGTCGTGGTCGGCGTTGTCGTGGTCGTGGTCGGCGTGGTCGTGGTCGTGGTCGGCGTTGTCGTGGTCGTGGTCGTGGTCGTGGTCGGCGTTGTCGTGGTCGTGGTCGGCGTTTTCGTGGTAGTGGCTGGCGGCGTGGTGGTTGTGGCTGGCGGCGTGGTGGTTGTGGCTGGCGGCGTTGTCGTTGTCGGTGTGGGCCGACGGTGCAGTCCCTCAACTACGACCCGCCAGATCGCTGTGCTGATTGCAAAGCGATTGCTCGCCGTGATGCGAACCTCAGCAGTGAAGGGTGTGCTTCGAATATTCGCCGGAACGACCACGGAGATCTCGACCCGCCGGTTGGTACCTGTGCAGTGCACGGTTCTCTTGAAGGGAGTTCCTTGCCATCTGAACGAAGAAAACGTGCAGATGGTTGCGTTGCTTACCTTCGCCATTGGTCGGGCGATTCCACCCGAGCTGGGCAAGGCCGAAGGGGAACTCTTGACGGATATCAGAGACAGCTTGCCACTCGGCGAGGACTTGGCTGCAGGTGTTGGACGCAGGTCGGGCAGGACGGTGACTATGCGACGCCCCGGGCTCGCCGGTCCAGGGTTCTCTTCGGCCAAAAGCGTCGAATGCCCCGTCGAAACGACCAAACCCGACGGGATGACGCGAAAGGTACCGACGAGCGTGGTTCTCGCCGGCACGCTGTTCGTGAGCGAAACACCGCCACACAGCGAGACACCGAACAGCGCGCAAACGGCGATCGCGACAGACACAAGTCGTTTCATCGCTCGCGATTCTCTGCGGGGCACCGAAACACGTTCATCTCAGCTCAAGAATATCGGTGCTTCCAGGCGCGCCGCTCGCAGTGATCAGCGGTTTTCGGCTTTGCGGTGCAGCCGCGTCTTGGCGACACTGGTCGCTACACGTCTTGTAGGGCCGTGAAGTTGTGCCAGCATCTCGTGATCGCGCGCGTCGGGGCCTGCCTGCGCGAGGCTAGAGACGTCTCGACCTGCGAGTCCGTCGTGCCGCGAGCTGGTGAAAAGGTCATCGCAGGTCTTGACTCGGTGGCGGGTAGTTCAAGAGGCAGAACGCCTGACTTTGGATCAGGAGGTTGGAGGTTCGAGTCCTCCCCCGCCAGCTAGATATCACCACGTCAAACGCCAAAATATCCAACGGTAGGAACGTCTGCTAGCTTCACCTCCCTAAAACCCAACAGAAAACCCAACACTTACGTCTAGGACAGGGGAGGGCATGGCGGGCAGCATCCGACTTGTGCGACTTCCAGACGTCTGGGAGCTACGTGTTTTCATCGGACGTGACTCAATCGGCCGAGTCCGTCATGCGCATCACACGTTCCGCGGCACCCGCCGCGGTGCCGAACGCGAACTTGCCCGTCTCGTCATCGCGCAAGACGATCATCCGGCCCCAACACCCGAGGAGCCTCAACTCTGGGGTAATTCCACAACAGTGAACGATGCGATCTCACGTTGGAAGGAGAACGGGTGGGACGATCTCTCCCCGAAGACCTCGAGGGGATATCAGGAGATCTGGAACCGCTACGTCGCGAATTCCATTGGTCGGCGACGGATTTCCTCACTCAATCCCTATGAAATTGAGCGCTTCTTTCGGAAGCTGAAACAAGACGGCTGTGGACCCGACACCGTCCGACGCGTGAAATCCCTGCTCCACAGGTCCTGTCGTCTAGCGGCTCGTTGGAGCGGAGGAACGCTGTCCAATCCCGTCGCCAACACCGAACTACCCAGTTGGTCGCTCTCTGAGGTGCGCAATCCGGTTCGCGCTCCCACTCCACAGGAGGTTCGATCGCTCATTGCAGCGGCGCAGGGAGATGACCATCGGTTTGCAGTCTTCCTTCGTGTCGTCGCCGCGACAGGCATGCGAAGAGGCGAGGCCTGCGCCCTCCGGTGGTCCGACGTCGACTGGTCTGCATCCGCCCTGACAGTCAACGAATCCCTCGTCGTCGCGAAAGGAGGTGCCGCAGTCAAGCCTCCAAAGACCAGGGCGAGCATCCGGCGACTTGCAATCGATTCGGTCACCTTGGCTTCTCTCTCGTCACTCCGCACTGAGCAGAGCCAACTTGCCGCGTTCAGCGGAATCGAGCTTGATGCCGAATCCTTCGTCTTCTCAGTTGAGTCTGGAGGAAGTCTGCCGCCACACCCAGATTCCATGACCCATTCCTTTATCCGGGTACGCAGAATCGCGGGTGTTTCAACAGACGTCCACCTGCACTCGCTGAGGCATTTCCAGGCGACGGTCCTCGACCCGGTCATCTCCGAGCGGCAGAAGCAGGCGAGACTCGGTTGGTCGACAGTTCGCATGGCCCGCCACTACACCGATGTCATCGAGCACGAGGATCGACGAGCCGCCCAACACCTCAGCCAAATCCTCGATGGTGCCGTCGCAGCGGACGGGCCCGCGCCTCGAGCGCCTTGACCGACAACGTCTGCCCTGAGCCGCGTGACCTGGGCATTCGACTTGCAGCCGCGCGTTACGTGGCACTCGCGAAAGCACGTAGCACCTATTCGGTGCCGTCCGTCCGCGGGTGGCCGCGCGTCGTTCTGCGCTCGCCCCAACCTGATAAGGGGGACCACCGTGGAGCAGACTTGGTGGGTGAGCACCTTCGAGATTGCTGCCGGCGGCGATTTCATTCGAGCCAACGTTCTCGGTCGGGTCTATCCGCGTCGAAACGGCGCCGAAGACGACAACAGGGAGGTCTCGCAATGAGTCGCTCAGATCCGCCGGATTGCAACGCTGCTGACAGCGCCTATAGGGAAGTCGCCTCGTGGTTCTAGCGCTCCTTCCTGGAGCGGCAACCGGCGCGAATCCTGGTTTCTCGCTCGGAAGCATCGTTTTCTTAACAGTCGTGGTCGCTGCTGGTGCAGTGTTTACGCACCGAATTTGGATAGCGGGACCGATTGACGCCGATCTAGATCGACGGGTCAAGTACTTACCCCCAGCGCTGGTGAGAGCGATGCTGCCCCTCTTCACTGCGTGCGGGTTCATGGTGGCCGGTAGCTGGCTGGACTTTCTCGGCGCGCATTTAAGGGCACAGCCAGTTCATGCGATCGTCCTGGTCCTCGCAGCACTCAGCCTGATTTGCGCGTTCGCGGGAATCGGGCTGGCGGTCGCCGTCTTTGCCGCGGGCAAGCCTAAGTCGTTGGTTCCGCCCCGGATGCGGCGATGACGTGCTGCAGCGTCTGGACGTTGCCCAGCAACGGACCAGGACCGCGCATCCGACGAGGCCCACGCCTGCATTCCCGCTACCGACGACGCCAAGTTGCCGGTGCCGCGGAGTTCCTTTTCCTCATCGGACTCGTGGTCGGGACCGGTTGAGTCGCGCTCCGACCTGGCTGGGCGATGACCTCGGCAAGGACCGCCCCGGCTCGCAGTGCGCTCTCTGCCATTCAGCGCGCAACGCTCCGTCGCCTGAGCAGCGGTTTTGTCGTGTTTCTATGCGTGACTCAGCCTGACGCGAAGCTGCGGAGATGGAGAACTACCTGGGTCTGAGTTAGAGGCTCGTCGTGAGCTCTTCTTTGGGGCGATCAGAACATCAAGAACCCGACCAGCTATCGCGAGGTTCGCTACGAACACCCCACTAAGGCGAGCAAAGGGGTCCTGCTCGCCGACCTCCTGATGTGGATCCGAGATCGGATCGAGGTGTGATGGCGACTCGCTTTGAGCAGTGGGTCTTGGATGACGACCGGTGGTTTACTGAAAACAGGAAGCTCCTCGAGGAGGTCTGGCACTGGTTCGTGGGGAAGGGCGAGTGGCCCGACGTGGAGCCCCTTCAGCACGCGATCCACAAGATGGGCTGGCGGATGAAGGTGAGCGAAGTGGCCAACGCTCGCCCTGGTGTTCCCGGTCTAATGACACCTGCCGTTCAGCCCAGGATTGTTCTCGGCGCACGACACCTCCTTGCGATCGAGGATGCTCGCCCGTATCTCGAATTTACGGTTCGAGCGGCTCAGTTGGCAGTCAAGTCCTACCTCGATTGGGATGAAGGGGACCCTCCACCACAGATCTCCGCCTCAGATTTTCCTCTCTGGAAGGCCTCCACCGAACTAGTCGTCGACCGGTTCCCACGCCTCGTTGACTTCGATCACCCAACCCCGTTCGATGGTACGAACTTTGACGAATGGTCGATCGTGGTCAACAAATCGTTGGTAATGGAGTTCGAGAACGTACGCGATCCTGCTGATTATGTCGCTCGCCAAAAGGAGATCATAAAGGGTTGGGCAGCGAAGGAGCTCCGCCCCTTCGTCGCAACGATGAAGACGCCGCCGTTCACGGCATTCGTGGTGATGCCAATCGGTGGTGACTGGTCAACGACGATCCACGCATTTATCAAGCGCGCCGCTCAAACGTTTGGCGGTGAAGTCGAAACAATCCGAGCAGACGAGATCTCGAGAACTGGCCGGATCTCTGATCAGATCATCGAGGGGCTTCAAGAGTCTGATTTCGTCATCGCCGACGTCACCCAAGCCAACCCGAATGTGAGTTGGGAGCTCGGGTATGCCTATGCGTTTGGCAAGCCCTGCGTGATGCTCCGAAGCGACGATGCAAAAGACCCGGTGCCGTTCGACATCTACGACCACCGGCGAGTCGAATACTCACCCGTGCCGACTCCAGAAGACGAGAGGCGTCTCCGTGCGATGATCGAGAGCGCCGTGGACGAAGTGCGGTCGGCCAACAAGCCGAATCTAGGTGACATCTTCCACGATGCCTGACTACACCTTTCCGAGGACCTTCCCTTGGCCGGTAATGGCCGTTTCGGCCAGCTGTTGTTGGTGGAAACGGGCCACGGTGGTGCAAGGATGGGTGCCGCACGAGGTCGGCACCGATGAAAGTATTCGACGACGTAGAACGCTCTGATACGAGCGAAGCCGCCTACAGCGAGCCGACGTTCACCTTTCTCAACAGGGTTGGAGGCGCTTACTGGCAAAGGACGCGCGATCTGATCGAGGGGTGGCTCGACCGAGCTCCATCGGAGTCAGTTCCAGATCTGGTCGGGCGGTTGCGATCGACGGACGACAGGGCATTCCATGGGGCATTTCTCGAGCTTTATATCTTTGAGACGTTGACGCGTCTTGGCTTCGCAGTCGAGCCGCACCCAGAGATCGCGGTAAGCCGTCGGCCCGACTATCTCGCAACGAAGGGGACAGAGAAGTTCTTCCTCGAGGCAACGAGCGCCAGCGACTCAGACAAGAAGGTGGCCGCGGCTCGTCGCACGAATGCCGTGTTCGACGCCATCCAGCGGGTCAACAGTCCAAACTTCTTCCTGGATCTGACGATGACCAGCGAGGGGGACACGTCGCCTTCAGCAGCGCAACTTAGGAGTCGCCTCGAGACCTGGCTTGCCTCACTCGATCCTGACCAGGTGTGTGAGGCAATCAACCATTCGGACTACTGGACGAGTGCGCCCAGACACACATGGACTGATGGGCAGTGGCGCATCGACTTCAAGGCGATCCCAAAATCCCCAGGGTCTCGCGGCCTGCCGGGACCAGTCATCGGCCTCTATGGGCCTGGGAAGGCGTACGTCCTCGACGACAGAAGCTCTATCTACAGGAAGGTCATGGACAAGGCCTCCGCGTACGGTGACCTCGGGGTGCCGTACATCGTCGCGATCAGAACGCAAACCTTTGCTAGTTCCGATACCACGATCCTCGACGCACTTTTCGGCAGCGAACAGCTGACGGTGAGCTTGGCTCGTGGACCGGCGAGTGCCCAGATGACCAGGAAACAGAACGGGGTCTGGATCGGTCCTAACGGAGTTCGGAACACGCGGGTATCCGGCGTCTTGACGGCAGACTGGCTTCACCCGACGACCGTCCCCCATAACGTGCCCACCCTTTGGCACAACCCCCTCGCCGGGCATCCAATATCGGTGAGTTCAACTCCTTGGCGGCATGTGATCGTGGACGACACCGGCAACCTCAAATACATCGATCCGTTTGTATCTCCGGCCGCCTTCTTCGACCTACCGCAGGATTGGCCGGGGCCCGAGCCACCGTTTCCCGACTGATCAGAACGAACACCGATACCGATGGCCCCGCTCTTGAGCCGCGCGTAACGACGATTCAAGAGTCCAAGGCATGTCCCACAATGCGCCGCGGAAGATGGAGGGCGAACGCGTTACCAATCCCCGCATTTCGGACGCCACCTTGCGCGCAATGACATAAGTCAGCGAGCAAGATGTCAGCTCGACGCTTCAATACCAGGCTGCGTGCTCTTCTTGTGCTCCGCAAGACGTTTCTGGAAGTCTTGGAAGCGTTTACGGAGAACGTAAACATGGTCGAGAAACGCCTCTCCGAAGTCCAACGCATCCTCGGCATCCTGCCGCGACACCGCTCTACCCGTGTAATGAGCACCTTCATTTCCCGCAATTCGAAGTGCGTTGGCCCAATCTGCCAGGAGACCGTCGATCGAGCCTTGGTCTCGGAGCTTCCTAAGTCCCGCTACCAACGTCGGCTCCTGGACTCCATGGTCCATGCATGTACCCTCAAGCGTGCGTCGCACCATTACTAACGATGCCGCGTATGCCTTTGCTTGAAAGCACCCGACTGCTTCCTCCCACTCCCGACGCAGTGGTTCAGGAACGGACCAATTGAGCTGATGCCGACGCGGATAAACGATTGATGGCTCGTCGGCGTCAAACCCAAGGCCGTAATCTTCGCGAACTTGCAGCACAACTTGACCACATCGGCCACACTGAACCATTGCGAACTCGGCGGGCAGGCCAGTTGGCGCGCCGTGATCATCAATTTCTTCCCAAACCGTCTTACCGCTAACGATGGCCCCACTTGGCTGTCCGCAGTTGGGACAAACGATCACACGAGATTCCTGCTCAGTCATGTCTGCCCTTTCGGACTAAAGCGCACGCACCACCTTTGATTGACGATTGCACTTGCTGCAACGGTAGGCGTTTCGGGACAAGCCCAAACAATGATCCGTCAGACGAGGTGGCCCCGGCGGTGCGCGAACACCCCGGGGCCTGGCCAGTACCTACAAGGAGGTACCGACGTGGAAGACCCTATCCTGCTGTCCCGTACCGAGCTCGCCCGCCCGTTCATCAATCTCGTCGATGTCGTCCACGCAGTTGCTGTCCGTCTCGCGGAGGCCGAGGACCGCATCGAGTCCTTGAATGTCCATGTCGACCTAATCGAATCTCGCGGCGGATTCGGCTTCAGTAGCGCCGACTGAGCAAGTGACGAGCGGATCTCCAGCTAGTAGCCGTTCGACTGCAACTCGAGCGATTCGTATCTGCTTGCCAAGAACCACGCACGGAAGAGGACAGTTTCCCTGCTCGATCGCTCGGTACAGCGTCGACTTGCCGACACCGAGCAGCCACGCCGCCTCTCGCACAGACAATAACGCCGGTGCCGATCTGACCATCGTCGACGCTCGTTTCCTCTTCACGGTCCTTCCTTTCCCGGCGAAGCGAACGCTTCTCGCTCGATCAACCTCCCGAGCTCCTCCCTCTTGCGCCGGGACTCGACGTAGATCGCCTCTCCGGCCGTTTCCCACCCCACTCCGCAGTACCGCCACCGCCGACACACCTCAACGGTTTCGCCCTCAGCAACGGGCGCGGCGCCCCCCTTTTGCTGTTCCCGCCACCTTGCTCGCTCCGCCCGCAACGCCATGAACGTCGTTGACCACCGCCGCGACTTCGTCAGCCAGTGCCCCCGAAACCCGAGCGTGTGGGCGAACCGTTGCATCCCCAAGGCTTTGAACTCCGATGAGCCCGCCAGCCCCCATGCCGTCTCGGCCAGCCGTTTGAGATGAGGTGGGAGTTCTCTGCGATTGAGATCCGACAGCGACTGGAGTCGCCGGTCGAGCCCTCCGTTCGCGTCGTTCGATTTCGTTGCGTACTTCGCGACGTATCCGGACATTCTCCGCCGATTCTGGGAATCTCCTGGTTCAAGTCGATCGATCTGCAACTCGCGTCCGAAACGCGCCACTCCGCCAAGTTGTCCTGGGTAGCGCACGAACACGCTCGCCACGGCCGTCCGGATCGCTTCCACCAGGGTGTCCATTCCGACCTCCCCGGCTCGTACTTCCTTCCCGGGAGCGTCGATTCGTATGACAGCATGAATGTGGATCGCGCCCCGCCGCTGATACTCCACAACCTTCGCGAACGAGAGCTGAACCCTTCTTCGAAACTCCGCCTCACCCAGTCCGAGCTCGCGTGCAAGTTCTCGACGGATGTAAATAGTCGTTCGTCGCCACAGTTCCGACGCGAGCGCGTTCCACACGACTGCCCGCTCGTACTCGTAGCACCGAGGGCAGAGAGGGCTCCCGACTCGTCCGTCCCGAGAGTCGTGACGTTCATGACAAGTCATGAGCGCCCCGTGAACGCACCGCCGCTCACGACCCTCTCGGCAACGTCGTTCGCCTCGACCTGACACCCTGTGAACCGCTCCGAAACTCGGTGCGGTCAGAGTGACGAACACCGCAGGGTGACTGCTCACCGACTCTGGTATGCCCTTACCACCGCGAAGGCCGGAGCCGACAATTTCACGCGCGTCGCCCCGGTATCTCTCGGCACATCCTGGGCACCGTGTCGCTCGCCTCGAGCCGCAGGCCTTCAGGTACTCGCCACCATCGCTCTCGAGGATCTCTCCGGTCGACTTGTTGAGCGTTGTCGTCCTGGATCTGAGACGGATCGGTTCTCGACACCAGCCGCACTGCCGTCCCCACGCATTAACTGCATGAAGCCGGTCGCGGTCCGAACCCAACTCAGCCAGTTCTCGTAACGTCGAAGAGCCGAGCGCGCGATTCATCGTGTTCCTCCGCCCCCCGGCAACGCATGCCGAATGCGCGCTGCGCGCCCCACCACGGCCGCCAATCCGTCGTCGTCGAGGTGGTACGCGCGAAGCCGAATCGGCGTCCCACCTTCGTGGAGGAGGAGACCCGCGCCTCGAGTCCCGGCGTCGATGTCAGCTGCCGAGTAGCCGAGACCCGCCCAGCCACTCCCGAGGATCGTGTCCGATGCTTCGCGCGTCGCACACCGCATCGCCCACCGGTACCCGAAAAGGTCTCGGATCGACGATGGGACAATGTCGACACTTGGTTTCTGAGTCCCAGCGACGAGGATCACTCCCGCAGCTCGGCCCCGCGCCACGAGATCGCGGAAACCCTCGGCGAACCTCGTGCAAGCCTTCTTGTCCCCGTTCGACAGGTATAGAGCTAGTTCGTCACAGACGACCAAATCGAGACCGTCCGGGTCGTTCGGTTCCACCTTCCGACGACCCGCATCGAGCAATCGCGAGTAACGCTCATCCATTCGCATCCGTAGCTCGTCTGTCAACGCGATCGCGTCATCGAGGGACGGCCCAACAAATGAGGCCGCGCACGGACTCCACGCAGCCAGCTCGACCAACTTGCCGTCGAGAAGGTGAAGACGCACCCGAGGATCGAGTGCGGCCGCGGCAATAACGAGCGATAGGGCGTTCGACTTGCCGGCTCCCGGTTCTCCACCAACGAGGAGGTGGTGACCCACGAGCATGCACTCCGCCTCAGCCCCCTCCTCGTCGATCCCTACGGGAAGCGGCACGTCGAATCGCCAGCTCGTGAGCCCCTCAAGCGGCCACTGAACAGCCAGGCCCTTGAACGCGCTTTGCCGCACCAGCAGCAACCGCGCTCGACTCGCGTCTTCTGCGTGACGTTGAACCCGCACTTCGCGCACACCGAAGTACGCAGCAAGATGCTCCACCGATCGCTCGAGCTCCGTTACTGATGTGCCGGGTCGCAGTCGCACGTCCAGCGCGTCGCCGAGCACCGACTCGCTGAAGCCGACCACTTCGGCCGGCCGAGTGGCGAATGGCTCGTCTCCGATGCGCTGAAATGCCCTTTCCAGCCGTTGCCGCAGGCGCTGCACCTTCCACCAACCTCCGACTCTGCGCCTCGTCGCCGGGTGAAGTAGCACAGCAAAGATCCCAAGCCATATCACCGCATTCGTCGCTGTGGGCCCAAGTAAGCGATCGCCAACGACGCTGAACAACCACAGTGCGATTGCCACCTTTACGAGCGATCGCCAACGCCAGAGCACGCGAGTTGTCCCGTGGGCGATCGCGTCTGCGCTCCTGTAAGAAGCACTCATGACAGCCTCCTCAGAGGGTCCTGGGCCACGGCCCACTGACAGACCGTGGCCCAGGACCGATAGTCAGGACGAAGCGCGGGCTGGGGTTGCGAGCGGCGCGATGGAATCCGCGTAGTACGCGATCCCACTTCGGTCGTTCCTCGCCCAAGGATTCGCGACAAGGCCCGTGATCTTCACGGCAACCCCCTGCGCGAGACCTTTGGGCTCCCCCGCGACCCGAACGGTGATGAGTTCCGCATTGCTCTCATCCTCGAGAACGCCGATTTGCACCGCATACAGCAGCTGGCCATCGGCGTCGGCCCTCGGTTGCTTCGTCTTGAAGTCAGTCACGAGCTGAGGTCGTCCCATCGCAACGAACTTCACCACGGACGTGTCGATCGGTAGGTTCACAAGCCTCCTTTCACGTTCCACGACTTGTGGAACCGCACTAGGAAGCCGCGCGTGCCTACTCGTACAACTACCGTTCACGTCCTAATTGCAAGGGAATCTGTCCCTGTGTCCCGCCCTGTCCCAACGCGTCCAAGGGAGATGGCATCAATGATTCTCGAGAGCGGTCGCAGCGCCTTCGCGACGTCAATTCATGAGTGGTTGGCTGCTAACGCAGAGCCCTCCGGCCTCCGGCCTCCGAGCTCTGCGAAGCCCAGTTCACAGGAGAGCGCGCTCTGTCTGTGAGAACTTTCTCTACGGGATCGAGAGGGGGTGCCCTTGGCGATCACGGCCTGACAGAATCTCGACGTCGAGATCACTGCGGCTCGGTCTATTTACACCTCTCTAAGGGACGCGATCCGAAAGACCTCTTGCCGACCAGTCAACTAGGGGCTTCGGGCTCTAACTCATCGGGCCGTTTGGGCTATTATCACCAGCGGGTGGCTCCCACCACGACTGGTGGTGGTTGGCGTAAAGGGGGATGACGGATGATAAGAAAACATGGTCATCTTGCGCTTGTGCTCGTCTTGTGCACATTAGGGATCAGCGTTCAATACAGCTCGTTGGCTAGGAGGGAGTTCGGCAACGGAAAGGCGACAGCAACGAATACGTCGCAGGCGCACCATCCTTCTGTTGTGGCGACAGGACTAACGCGACCGCTGAGCGTCTCTTCGACCCTTGGTGACGTGGAGCCTTGGCCCAACGGAGATTGCCCGATCATTTCTGGCCCTGTTGAGCCTATTGAGCAGAATGGTCAGGTCGTCGGTTCGACCGTTGCCATCTCTTGGGTTCCGTGCAGCAGCGTTTCCCCAGGAGTCAGCCCACTGACTAACGATCCAGGTTGGATATGCGCAGGCGAACCACCGTTCGCCTTCACGATCGGAAGCGCATCGTCGAACTGTTATTGGGGAGAAGGGGGGGGTGCCATTCCGAATCTTGGTGGTCCCTTGTACTACCTCACGAACTCGACAGGACACCGAGTTTATCTGCATCAGAACTCTGACGGGAGCGGATGGAGCGACTGCTTCGGTCACGGGGACGCATACCATATCGGAACTGTCGACGCCTATGCCGGGAGCTTGACACTAAGCACGGATTCCTCGGAGTGCATGCCGAACGGGTCATCAGGAATCTGCATAACCCAAGCACCGATGGCATTCACCGTGGGTTCTATTTCGGGTGCTCCACCGACTTGTTACCAGGGGACAGGACTCTATTCACAGCCCACTCAGAACATCTACTTCCTGGTTAATGGCACGGGATACCAGCTAGACCTGTACCAAAACTCGAACGGTACGGGTTGGAAGGACTGCTTTGACAACAACGGAGCGTACCTCGTTTGGGGTTTACGCGACGAGAACCCCGGAAGTCTTCGAATAACTACAACTACGGGGACTTGTTGAAGCAAGGGAGTGGAGGATCACTGTGACTGCGCATAGGTGCCGCTCGACGACGTGGATGGCTGCTTCCGTTGTTCTGTGCGGCATGACGGTAGGTGCATTCACGGCTTCCTCTGCTGGATTGCTGCGACCGATTCAGCGGAGGCCGACGCGAGCTATTCAGGCGACAATCAGTATCTACGAGGTGGTTCCTAATGCAGGACACCTCGGATCTGTTGTTCTGACTGGCGGAATAACTGATACCGGGAGTGACCACATCGGCGTCTTGGACCGAGGGACAATGGACAAAATCGTCCTCTCTCGGGGGACTTTTGAAGTCTCCGATCCGTTCCTGCAAAAGGGGTATATCCACGGAAGTGCGCGCATGAATGTCCGCACGTGCTCACTTGTCCTGCAAACCACTACGTCGGAATCGTTCTCACACGGCACTGGTGCATATCGTGGGATTTCCGGAATGCTTCACCCATCGTTGACGAGGGTATCGGTGCTCCCCCATAGATCGCGCGGAAGTTGTGGAGGCGTCAATAGCTCGCAAACGAAATCCGTGGAGTGGCTTGAAGGCACTGGCATGGTATTGCTTCACGGTACGTCGTGACCTTGATCCAGCGCTTGGCTCCTTCGCAGTGAGTGCGTCGACATAGTTCGCGTCGATAGACGGAACTGAGAAGAAGGCGAGGGTTGGTCGGGCTGTGGACAGCGGTGATCGGCGTCGTGGGAACGTTGCTCGGCGTCCTGATCACGCAGCACTTCGCCGCTCGCGCCGCTGATCGTAGACAGTTGCAGGAGGATGGCAAGCGCTGGCTGAGTGAGCGTCTCCAGGTCAGCCGCACTCTCCTGGCCCGTTCGTCGACGATCGAACGAGACCTCTGGTCGGCCTGCTCCCATCTCGATCGCGAAGCACGCGCGGTTCGAATGCCCGGGTACACGACGATTCTTCTCACCCCAGTGGAGGGGCTGCCAGGTGTGTTCGACGAGATCTCACGGGCCATCATCGTCGAAGCTGTCGAGGATGCTTTTGACGCGCTGAACCAGGTTGAGGAGTTGGAGGCGGAGGTCCAGCTCATTGGTTCGCCGACGGAGGGGCACGCGGCAGTAGCGCTCGTCGAAGCATTGTGGGAGGTCGTCGGATTCCTGGAAGGCTACGGACCGTTCGATGATGCCGCCGACGCTGTGCTCCGCGCGAAAGCTGCGAGGGAGGCGTTCAGGGTGGCAGCCCGCGAGAGCTTGATGGTAGATCCCGCAGCAACGCCACCAGATGTCGCCGGCAAGAAACTCACTTCGGATTCTCGCTAACTGCTGTAACACTTGTTATAGTCGTGCCCTGTGACCGGCGCACGCGAGACCCCAGGACAGAAGCTATGGCTTAGCCTCTACCGAGCCGACCAGTACGACCAGCAGGCAGCGGCGATCACGCCGTCGCCATCAGCCGGCCGTATGGACCCCGATCGCGCTACGCAGAAGTGGCTACAGGGGATGTCTAGGCACTTCAAGGAGAGTTTTCCCGACAAGCTTCGCCGTGCCCGTGAAACCGCGGGACTAACACAGCAGCAGCTGTCGCAGATTGCGAACCTCTCCGTTACTGGCTTGGCGATGATCGAGCGAGGAGAGCGAGCCCCGAGCCTCGACACTGCCGCGCGGATTTGTTGGGCTCTGGATGTCGCGTCCGAGACGGTTTAAGCGATGGACGAGGCCGAGGAGCCAGTCGATCCGGCAACAGGTTCGCAGAACTCCCTGTCGCAACTCCATGGCCAGCTAAGGAGCTCGCTTCGCTCGGCCAGTGGACGGAGCTGCGAGATAGTCGCCCTCTTTGCGGATATCCGGGGATTCTCCAGCTTCTCCGAGCGGAACGAGTCACTGGCGATCGCTAAGTACCTCAGAGCTGCGGTAACCGGTATTCTGGATCGGTACTTCCCTGACGCGACGTTCTTCAAGCTCACCGGCGACGGGCTTCTCGTCGTTTATGAGCATCCCGACAGCGAGCGGGCCCTGCGTCGCACCCTGGCCTCTGTGCTAAAGCGCTCGATCAAGCTCGTTTACGAGTTCAACAGCATCGCAGCCAGTGACGTGATGGTGACGATACGGGACCTGCCCACAGCGCTAGGGGTTGGAGTCGCTCGGGGTCCCGCAACGTGCCTGATAGGGGAGGATGGTGCGATCCTCGACTACACCGGTCGATGTCTGAACCTGGCGGTAAGAGCCATGGACAAGGCCAGGCCGCTCGGGGTCGTGTTCGCGGATACCCATGCAGCCGACCTCGTCGATGACGAACTCGCGTCGGTGCTAAGTGACGACGAAGTGTGCATACGTGGCATAGCAGAGCGCGTCCCCATTCCAATCCAAGTGACGGCGGAAGTGAAGATTCGGCCAGCGGACAGGGAGCCGATCGCAGAGGACGACGATTGGGGTGAGTCACATATGATGTCGATGGAGGAGGTCCGCTCCACTTCCGGTCATGCCTTCTACCTGCCTCGCCCGCCGCGGCCCGACGAAGTCGGGCGAGTCTGGGTCGAGTACCCGTACGTGGACAGTGCGGGCAAGGTCTCGAAAAAGCATCGCTGGCACGAAGCCCGCGGGAGGCTGGAACGTCACCCCCAGGGCTCGGTCGTAGTGATTTCATTCGACGAGATCAGACGGCTGACTGCCGACGTGCCAGACAAGAATGAGTCGTGGTTTCTCGGCATCAGAACCAAGAACTACATCACCTTCAGGCCCTTCGTGCGTGCGAAGAAGCGATGATGCCTCCCACGAGATGTACCGATCTGAATGCGTCACCGGAGATTGATGCTCGATGCTCGTGAGACACAACATCCTCTGTCCGCACTGTGCGCGGCCTCCCGTCGAAGGGGGCGGCGCGACACGAGATCACATCTTCCCCGATGCTTTCGGCGGTCAAGGAACCATCGTTGCTTGCAAGGATTGCAATAGCGGCATCGGGTCCGGGGTCGAGGGCAAGCTGTTGGGGCCGGAATCACCGTTCACCCTGTTCCTCCAAGGTTCAGGACTACCACATGGACAACTCAAGGCCACCCATCCGCTGGGTGAATTCATGGTTGACCTGGGGACTGGGGAACATACGGCGCGAACTTCCGTCGAGGTTTTGGACACGGACGTTGATGGAGTGAAGACCGTAAAGGTGTTTGGCAGCCCCGAGCAGGTAGCGCGGATAAGGGCCGGACTGGATGAAGAGTACGGCCCAGCACTTGAAGTGCTGAACGAGCAGGTCGGATCGCCGGACTCGGAACCCGAGTGGCTGAAGGTGTCGGTTTCAGTCGACATGGCGGATCTTCGACGCCTCGTCGCAAAGACCGCGCTGTGTGCGCTGACTTACCTTCAGGGCGACTTCTTCGTAGAGACCCCCCTCGCTACCTGGTTGCGCGAAGTGCTGGATGCTCCCAGAGAGTGGCCCGTTGCAGTAAGAAGGCCTCCTCAAGTCGACCCCGATGGCGAAGGGGCCGCGACCAGGAGCTTCGATACCGCTGAGACGATGAACAAGGCGCAAGCGGTGCTGGCGACATCTTCAGGCGCTCCGATCGACATGACCGGGGCGGCAGCTACCCTGCTGATCGGGGTTGAGCCGCGCTATACCGAAGGCCCGCATACCGCTTTCGTTATGTCGCTGATGGGTTGGACTCTTCCCACTGGACTCTTCGCGCCGGGTGTTCCGACAAACATGTGGGCTCCGACTTTCGTCGTTCAAGAGCAGCGAGAGCCCATCAAAATCGCTGACCTCGCAGGGGGTCTTTCGAATGGTTACGAGGCGTAAACAGCCCTCAGGCGAGGGACCATTGAAGTGCTCTCCGAACAACCGGAGCACATCCGACTCCCGACCATTGACTCAGAGATCGTCCAGGTATGCGATGACCTCACGGGTTTCGTGCCCGCCTCGGCCTGCGTTGCGACCGGCAACCTCGCAATGAAGGTCCGCGCCAGAACGATGACTGTCGCCGTCATCGACATTCCTGAAACCTGGCGCTGGCCACTCGAGAGAGCTGACGCATCCAGTGGTCATCCACCGACTGCGTGATGTCCGCATCACCGTTTCAAGTCGCAAGCCGCCCCTGAGGATCACCATGCCGCGACGGATGAACTCTCGTCGGCGGTCGCCTCCACGAACGCGTGGTCGGCAAGTATCCGCGCGAGACGGGCAACTCGTCGTTGGAGTCTGCTGCCCGCGCCCACGCGTGGCAGAAGCAATCGCCCGTGTGGGGTGTCGTCCAGCGCGGCGGCAAGGTCCCTCCGAACGTTGTCGCGAGTACTAAGTGCTGGTGCTCGCCGTCCTCCGGAACGTGTCGGTGGTCCACTCCTGGCTGCCCAGCCGGCTGTCCCGAGTACATCGCTCCTCGTTGGGAGTCCCGCCAACAGCGTCTGGAACTACGCGCGTCGCGCTTGCTCTCCGTCGACGAACGTCCCGGGAAAGATCAACGACGGGTAGCTGTTTCGGCCGCGTAGGTAGGACGTAGTCTGGTCAAGCGAGCCTTCGCGCGTGATTCGATCGTTGACCCGCTTACTGTGGTGACAGGCGCGAGCGAGACCGACCATGCATGCTCGAATGATTTCCGGATCGTGTTCCCTCAACGCGATTTCCTCGACTCGGGCAAGGTCCCGGTCGCTTCCGTTCAGGGCGAAGACACTGAGGGCAACGGCCCGATGAAATGTGGGCTCATCTCGATCTAGGGCGACCTTGCGGGCGTATCGGAAGAGCCTCGGATGGATCCCGGGGCGCAGATCGAGCAGCGCGGCGAGCAGCCAGGTGCTCAGATACGCCGAGACATTGCGGTCTTCGTCCTCGAGGTAATCGGCTACACGCTCTTGAACGGACGACCTGCGAAGCCAGGGAAGCAAGTATGCGGGCACAAGCCAGCCAAGCGTGGCGACTTGTTCAAGTCGAGCGAGCACCCGGCTGAGGATGCTTTGATCGCGGAGAACGAACAGCCGGAAGATCGCAAAACCTGCCCTTCGCCTGTCGAACGCTCGTGTTTCGGTTGCCTTCTGGAAGAGTTGGCGCAGCTTGTCTCGTAGTTCGGAGCTATCTTCTGGCACGACGGCGAAGAGGTATTGGATGGCATCAAGTTCACGGTCGCTGAGGTCTCGGCGCGCGCTGGGACCGCGTTTCAGGAGCGTCTTTTGAGTCGACAGCGCAAGGCCTCGTCGGCGGCACTCGGAGTCCAAGACGTGAAGTGCGCGAATGGCAGCTCCCTTGGATGGCGCGACGATGCGGATGTCATCCATGTACCGGAAGTAGCCAATCTGATCGTTTCGCAGCATCTCGGCGTCTATCGGTGCCATGTAGAAGTTGGCGAGCACCCGAGACGCGTCGGGACCCTGTGGCAGACCGGTATTCGGCGTGGAACTCCACGTCCGTAGCATTTCTCGGAGGGCGTTCACGACGTTCGGCGGCACGCCGAGAGCTTGAATCTCGGGGAGCAGGATCTCGTGCTTGATAAGGTCGAAATATGCGGTCATGTCCGCCTCGACGACCCAGCTATTCTGCTCGATGGCCCGAATGACATCGTTCTTCCACCGAATCCACTGATTCCGTCCGTTCTTCAGCCACACATTCCGACGGCCATCACCGCGAACCCGCGCTGCGTAGGACGCGTCAGTCAGTTCCGACTCGATCAACAACGCGAAGTTGGCGACGATCGCGTGATACGCAACGCGATCGACAAGCGTCAGATTTGTGGCGTTCCGGGGAAAGATCGGTGACTTAGGAACAGGTATCCTGATTGGAGCGTCAAACGCCCCAAGCGGATTGTCCACCCGGTCCGCCGCCGCTGCGATGAGGTGCGAGCCGTCCGCCAAATCATCCTGATGGTTGAGGATGTCGGGAACCCAAAGGTCGCGCTTCAAATCGTGGGAACGCAGTTGCCGTACCGCTAAGTCGAAGTCGAGTTGCATTGATGTGGAGGCTGGTCGGCGAACTCGCTCGCGCCGACGGGTTGAGGGTCGACGCAAGGAGTCGGCCTTGATGACCCAGCTGCGCCCGATCTTGTATGAGTCGAGCCTGCCCGCGACGCACATTCTCTTGACAGTCGCGGGCGACGCGCCGAGCAGATCGGCCGCTTCTTCGATGGTCAGCAGGTCTTCAGGCATTGCCTACGCTCAGTTGATCGATATCGATCAACTGAGCGTAGCACCCGAGTTGCCCACGTCGCCTCGGTGCGGCTCTCTAAGAGTAAGACTCGGTGGCAAGCCTTCTCGCGAAGAAATACGCCTGTCGCGAGCCGCGGGTGACTGCGAAGCCACTTAGCCCTTTGACGCGGACCTCTAGCCGTCCGGATCTGTCATCGTGTTCATGTCCTCGGGTATATAAACCCAACATCTGACCCAACATTCGCGTCTCCGTGGGTCCCCGTTTGTCCCGCGCCGCCCCGTCGATCAATCGTTTCAGCTCTCTGAGCTGGAATTCTGGGACGCCCCGACACCCAGCGGGACCCACCGAGAATCAATTGAACGCACTTTGGATCAGGAGGTTGGAGGTTCGAGTCCTCCCCCGCCAGCTGTATTTTGCAAGACCACGGCTGATCTGCGACGGATCGATAACGCCTGATCTGTGACGCTGTAACGGGTGATCCGTTACGCGATGAGGGTTTGTTGCGGACCCGGTTCGTTGGGCAGTTTGACGGGTGAACCTGCTCACTGCCAAAACGGAGCCTTCGGCATCGCGCACCTGCTTGGCATGGTAGGCGGACCCGCACTTCCTACGAGGCTTTGGAAGCCAGCTCGGACAATCACGGTCTTGTGCGTTCCATACAAGTTCTTCACCGTGACCGCTCCGGCATAGACGCGGACCCGTGAGTAGGACTTCGTGACCTCCACGCTGAAGCTTGCGACCGGAGTCTGCTGGGCGTGCGGAATTTCTCCCGCAGCAACGCAGTTGCCGCAGGCGGCGTAATTGACCCGGGTGATCATCTCTGACGTCCTCACCTCTGGTTGGAGAGAGCGTCCGCTGACGTCATAGAGGACATCGCCGAGAGTTTGCAACGAAGCGAGCTGGAACACGGAGCCGGACAGCACGACGATCGGCAACGCCGGGAGCGCCCAGACCGAACCCGCGCCAATCACGAGCGCGACCGACGCCCCGGCGGTCACCGCTCCCGCGGTCACCGCGAGGCGGGCGACACCGGTCGGGGAGGTGTGCACCGAGTCGTAGGGCACGAGTGATCGAACGTTGGGAAGTGATTCGCGCACACCGGTCTTGTCATCGACGAGAGTCGCGCTGCCGTGCGAAACGGTCGGGGCCCTCAGGAGCGGAACCACGCACGTGGCGGTCTCGAGACAGGGTGTTCCGGCGATAGTGGTCGTCGTCGATGAGCTCGATCCCCCCGCGGCCGTGGGGCTGCCGATCTTCGGCAGCGTGATGGTCTCGCTGCTCTCGATATTCCAGTGGCCGAGGCATTGGTCAGAGGACTCCGACGTGACGTACATGGAGGAGCCCGTCTCCTCGTCAAAGCCGAAGGACTCGCCGCTCGTCATCGACATGAGCCGAACCGCGCCGCCGACCGGCATGTTCACGAAGACGACGACAGTTGCACCTGATTGGTTGTGCACGGTCACCGTCGCGAAGTCCCCTGAGGCGGCGAACGGGGCGGTCGAGACGCCACAGGTCGAAGTTGGCGTCGTCGTCGACGTCGACGTCCCTGTCGACGAGCCCGTGATCCGATAGCCGTCGAGCGAACCGGTGATCTGGCCCCCATTGCAGCTGATGCTGTCTTCGTATTCGGTACCCACATACGAAGAGCCCTGGGAGTTGAAGTAGATCTCACCCTGGCAGGAGACACCTGCTCCGATCGCGTTGGAAGTGACTTGGGCGACGTAGACGAGCTCCGAGATCGTCGGAAGGGTCTGGGGGCTGAGATCGATCGTTCCGTCGATGTCCCCGCTGATCTTTGACCCTTCCACGCTGAAGGTGAGGCCGGTCAACTGCTGCCCGGGCTGAGCGATTGCGACGGACGAGGTGGAGACGGTGAACGTCGCCGTCCAGTTCCCGTTCAGTTCGCTGGCCGCGCTCGTGAGAGGAGAAGCGATGTGGAGAAGTACCGATCCCGGGGTCAATGCGATCAGGGCGGACAAGACAACGGAAGCTGTCCGACCTCTGCGGGGCAACATCTGGAAGAGAGTCACACAGGCAGAGTAAATCGGACCATCAAGAGTGTCTTGAACTAGGGGCAAGTTGCTCAGCGGAATTGATCAACATATGCCATGGGTCGGGAGCCAAATTCTTCAGTCTCCGACCGGCGAATGCGCCTAGAGCAGGAAGGCCAGTCTTGGGCAGCCTTCCGGCCCCGCCGCACCTGCGCTGTCTCGCCGGTCGCCGGCTGGCGCACCCCGGCGCCGCTGTCGCCGCCGGCCGCACGCCGGTGCGGGGAGCTCAGCCGCAATGAGCCGCGAAGGCAGCTGTCCCTGGCTCGTATGCCTCGCCCGAGTCGGGACTCACCATGAGACACGACTCGTCCACTGCCACGAACTGCGCTGCCGGGATCTGCTTCAGCTGATCGACTTCCGTGTAGGTCCAGGACGTACTGGCTTCTCCTTGGAAATACCAGTTGCTGCCGTTGTCCGCGAGAATGAGCCCGTACGTCTTCATCGTCCTGATCACGGTCTGACACATTGCCGAGCACTGCGACGCAGGCAACGAAAAACTCGCGTTCAGCCTGAAGCGCGCGCCCATCGGAGGGCAGTCACTGTTCGCCTGTCCCGCTTCGTGGCGTGCGGGCCACAGGTACGACTGCTGCGTGCAATCAGCCGTGAAGCGAATCGCGTGATCGAGCGTCCCGCTCTTCACCTCCGAGTACTGCACGAGCAGAGGCGCGATGGGAAGACCCGCCGCGTCCGCCGAGGTCCAACCGGCTGGTCTCAAGGCATTGGACCGAAGACTCCAGACGGCCCCAGATCCCGCAGTAGATCTCCCGTTCGGCTTGTAATACGAATCCCAGAGCTCGTACAGCTTGCAAGTCGCGGCATTCACCATCAGCGCATGGCGGTCACCGGAGGCGTTCCTGCCTCCTTCGATCGGCGTCGACGACGAAAAGGGGTAGGGGCCGCTGTTGCTCTGGTCTGCATACTCGAAGCTGACATGAACCAGAGGCTGAGACGCGCCCACGATCTGGAAGGGAATGCCGTACGGGTTGTTCTTAATGCTGGACGGCCCGTAGTCCGGGTGCAGGTAGGTCGTCGAGGAATCCATGGAGGCGAGCCATCTCACACTGTCGGGATTCACCGGCAGGTCCGTGATTGGAGTGTTGAGGACGTTGTCCGCCGGGAATGAAGGGCAACCCGTGCCCGGGAACCTCGTTCTTATCGACGGTGTGGCGGTTGCCACGGGACGCACCAGGTGCGTCCCAGAGGGCAGAGATCCCGTTGTCGACAATCCGATCGAGCCTGAGACGAGCAGACCCACCACGCCGAAGCTGACCGCTTTGAGGGCGACCCCGCTCCTTGGCCAGAAGATAGGAAACATCTTCCTCCTCCTTGCAACTTCGTTGACCAGCGCCTCACATCGACAACACATCTTCGCGAAACGCGCCTGCGCACGAACACTCGGATCGGAACGCGTGGCGGGTGAGCCTCTATCGTCCTCGCCGCGGAAAGTGACGTCGAATTAGAAGAGGGAGGTACCTATGGGCGCGGACCATGAGGTCCAGCAGAAGAAGATTCGCCGGTCCGATCAAGCTGAACCACACCAGCCGACCCACGGCTTCACGAAGGCGGGTCGTCCGGTCCACGATAAGGTCATCGACCATCTACCGAGCGGGACGCCTTACGAACGATTCAACAAGCAGGTCGCAATCTGGTTGGTGAAGAATGTCGGCACGATGACGTGTTTCTGGGTGTTCCTATTCATCGCTTTCCTGTCGCTTCCGGCCACTCTTGTCCTCGCCACTGTTTTCAATGCTCCCACACACACCGTTGTCATCACCTTTGCACTCAGCTACGGGTTCATCTTCCTTATCGACTGGCTCTGCCAGAATGTCATTCAACTGATCCTCTTGCCGGGCCTCATGGTGGGCCAGAACTTGCAAAACGAAGCCTCCGACGCCCGCTCCGCCAAGCAGTTCGAAGACACTGAGATGATCGCCGACCGGCTCGACATCCATACCCAGGGTGGGATCACCGACCTCCTCGACGCGATCGACAAGCTGCGCGGCGACCTGCTCAAGAGTCTCGCTGTCGACTTCAAGACCCCGCCTCCGCCGAACGACTAACAACAAGCCAGAGGAGCATCGCGAGTTCAAATGAGTGCGAGACCAAGGTTGTGTGGCGACCACGCAGAGGACACGGGGGATCTGGTCAGTCTTCATGAGCGACGATTGGCGAGCTTGGTTCGTCACGTCGCTTCAGTTCGCGTCGGCCGGTGGCCTGACGCGGTTTCGAGCTGGATGACGACTTCCGCCTTCTTGTCCCGGAAGCCCTTGAGCAGTGGGGAGCGGGGCCTTGTGGCGTCGTGTCCGCCCATGTCCGTCGGAATCCAGGAATTGCAGCTGGTGAGGCGCGTCACCGAGTCAGGGAAACGCGAATCTTCTGGGATCCGATGTGAAGAGAGCCTGAGATCGCTTGCTGATCTCTTCTTTGGCGCGGCTGGTGCTGCGCGCCGCGTGAAGTCGGTGCAATCGGCTGGCCGGGTGCCCGACCGGGGTGGTCGTGGGCTTGGCCACCAAGAACCGATGCTGAGTTCCGGTTCGCGATTGCGTCTCGGCGGTTCGGTCGAGATAAGGAGTCCACAGTCATGGCCACGGTGCTGGTGACTCGACGTTTGCCCGAAGGTGCACTCGATCCTCTCGCCGCTCACGAAGTCAGGATCCGGGCCGTTGATACTCCCTACAGCCACGCCGAGCTCGTCCACGCCGTCGCCGACGTCGATGCAGTCGTCTGCGTCCTGGCTGATCGCATCGATGCCGAGGTGATCTCCGCAGCCCCAAGGCTGCGGGTCATCGGCAACGTCGCGGTCGGGCTCGACAACATCGACCTCGCCGCGGCACATGCGGCGGGCGTGCAGGTGCTCAACACACCGGGTGCCCTCGACGAGACGACCGCGGATCTCGCCTTCGCCCTGATCCTCGCGGCGAGTCGCCGGACGCCCGACGCCGAGCGCGACCTGCGATTAGGCGACTGGCGCGGTTGGAGCCTCCTCGACCACCTCGGTCGCGACGTCTGCGGCGCGACGCTCGGCCTGGTGGGGTTCGGAAGGATCGCTCGTGCCGTGGCGCGACGAGCCGCCGGGTTCGACATGACCGTCCTGCACTGGTCGCACCGCGACACCGGGGAGCCTGGCTACGTGGCGGATCTCGACGACCTGCTTGTCCGCAGCGACATCGTGAGTCTGCACGTGCCCCTCACCGAATCGACCCGTCACCTGATCGGAGCGCGCGAGCTGGCGCTGCTCCGTCCGGACTCGGTCATCGTGAACACGGCCCGGGGCGCCGTCATCGATGAGGAGGCGCTCGCCGACGCGCTCGAGGGCGGGCGGATCTTCGCGGCTGGCATCGACGTCTACTCGGATGAGCCGCGGGTTTCGGCGGCCCTGTTGCACGCGCCGCACGCGGTGCTCCTTCCGCACATCGGCAGCGCGACGCTCGCGACGAGGCAGCGCATCGCGCTCATGGCGACGAACGGCGTGGCGGCGGCCCTCGGCGGGAGGTGAGAAGGTGCACGTTCTCGTCGCGCCCGACAAGCTGCGCGGCACGCTCAGTGCCCGGGACGCGGCCCGGGCTCTCGCCGAGGGCCTCGACGCGGCTGGCGCGCAGACGATCCTCCTACCCCTGTCCGATGGCGGTGAGGGATTCCTCGACGCGCTGGGAGGTGCGAACTGCACCAGCGAGGTGCCGAACGCCTTCGGCGTGCCCGTCGCGGCGCCGTGGCGGCTCCGTGGCGGCCGGGCGGTCATCGAGTCGGCGGTCGTGATTGGCTACGGGGGTTGTGCTGCGCCCGGACCCGGGCAGGCCGAAGAGGCGACGACCTACGGCCTCGGCGCGCTGATCGCGGAGGCACTGCGCGCCGGGGCGCGCGACGTGAGCGTGGGACTGGGCGGGTCGGTCACCACGGACGGGGGCGCCGGCGCCCTCGAGGCACTGGCCGACCTCGTTCCGTTCGCGGCTGGCTGTCGCGTTGTGCTCGCCACGGACGTGACGACGGGCTACCTCGACGCGGCCCGCGTGTTCGGTCCTCAGAAGGGGGCCGACCCCGACACCGTCCTCCGCCTTGAGCGGCGTCTCGCCGCCCAGGCCGAGTTGCTGCAGGAGGGTTTCGGGGTCGACGTCGGACTCGTTCCCGGAGCCGGGGCGGCCGGAGGTCTGGCGGGCGGCCTATGGGCTGCAGGGGCCCGGATCGAGCCCGGCTTCGACTTCGTGGCCCGCCACGTCGGGCTCGCCGGCCGCGTGGCCGCGGCGGATCTCGTCGTCACCGCCGAGGGCCGTCTCGATCGCACGTCGTTCGAGGGCAAGGTGGTCGGTGGCGTGCTCGCCGAGGCGGAGCGCCGGCACGTCCCGGCCGTCGTTGTCGCCGGCCAGGCCGAACGCGGCGCCCTCGACCTGTCCCCGGCACCGGTCATCGAGCTGTCCGAGCTGTTCGGCGCCGAGGCGTCGGCCCACCGGACGGCGGACTGCCTCCGTCGGGTGGCGGCGCAGATCCTCGCGGCCGGCTCGTGAACGCGGCTCGGTAAACCGGCTCTTCGGAAATGAGCGGGGCACGACGCTCGCGGCAAGCACCTGACGCTCTGGGACCTAGCAGGTGCCCCACGTACCCGGCGGCCTGGGCGGCGGGCTAGCTGTTCTATCCACGGACCTTGTTGACGCGGATCGGGGGCAGTTGGCGCCGGGATTATGGGCGCACCTTTGGCGCTCGCGGCGGACCGTAACGGCGAGCGCATCACCGTCGCGATGGGCGGTTCGCGCCGTCTTGGGGTTGGACCTGCATGTCTCGCGCTCGTCGTATCATCAGAGACAGCACGGGATTTGAGGCTGGTGGTCGTAATGCCGCCGATGAAGAGTGCCGTGGTTACTGGTCTCATGACAGCACTCGGGCTGTTGTTGGCCATTGGCTTGCCGGCTGTGAGCTCCTCTTTGGGTGCTCCAAACAGCGCGGTCAACCAAAGCGGTGCGGCGAGCGGACTAGCAGGAGGAAAGTGGGCGTCGCTTCCTGATCCGCCGATTCCGCCCCGTTCGAGCGGAGTTGTCCTCTGGACGGGCAAGGGGCTGTTGCTGTGGGGCGGCTACACCTATAGCCAGCTCACAAGCGGGCGTTATCCCTCGTCCTTCGGCCGCTCTCCCGCTGGAGCGATCTACTCGGTCTCCTCGAAGTCGTGGGCGACGGTGTCCGCCGGGCCGCTCTCCCCGAGGAGTGACGTCGCTGCGGTGTGGACCGGTAAGTGGGCGGTGCTCTGGGGAGGTGATCGCCAGACGTCGGGATACGGCCCTCTGCACCTGTTCAAGGACGGCGCCGCGTATTCCCCGGCGCTCCGTGAGTGGCGAAAACTTCCTCCGGCTCCGATCTCGGCACGGTTCGCGGCCACTGCTCTGTGGACC
>Ga0326727_10006249_pt1 | contig 32889 bp, 23 predicted proteins | sample MB2enrmetagenome_FD_207643 | JGI IMG/M metagenome (GOLD analysis project Ga0326727, IMG submission 207643) | Lab enriched peat soil microbial communities from McLean, Ithaca, NY, United States - MB29MY | ecosystem: Environmental > Terrestrial > Soil > Wetlands > Peat | place: USA: New York...
CCAGGTGCAGGAACATTTCCGTGCCTTCATCGCCTTTGCGGCGGGAGAGGCGGCGCGTCGTATGCCAGAAGGTTTGACTCTTGTCCCGCGGAGTCTTGTGGCGGTAAGCGTAGAACGGCTCGTAGTGCGTAATCTCGTGAGTCTGGGGATTCGAACTCAGGACCTCGTCAACCGAGAATATTTCCGTGGCATTCCTGCGCCGTGCATCCGGCACGATGGCATACTCCGACCGGTTCTGAGTCAAGAGAATGGGCTCCGCGGTTTGGGGAAACAGGTTAATGACCGGCGAACATCCCAGCCGGAGCGTCTTCGCGTTGATCCCCACTTCCAACCGCTGTTGCCGGTGGCTGGCTTCAAAAGGGGAGACGAGGAAAATCAGTTCAGCACGGCCGCCCTGAGCGGCGCGCGCCAGCCCTTCCAGCCCGCTAAGCTCAAAGAAGAAGAATTTTTCCGGCAGCGAAAAGTACTCCTGGAGAAGCCGGTAACCCACAAACGATCTGCGCGGGTACGGCAGCATGGACTCGTCTTCAGTGAAGCCCATGGGGCGCAGGGGATTCGCGGTCATAGTGACGGGAGGCTTGCGCGGGTTGGCAGGGTCTCTGAGCACTATTTGATAGCAATTGTTGCTCAGCAATTCGTAAAGCGTGTGGACGATGTCCCCTTCGCCCTGCAGGTAGAATCGGAGCGAGGTGAGATTGAGTTTATCGAAGGTGAGGTCGGAAAGGCAGCGCAACTCCACTCGCAGGGCCGCGGCCGCCTCCGGGGCGCGCAAGGGAGGATTCAGCTTATCCGGCGTCAACCACTTCGCCTCGGCGATCTCCACGGGCCAGAGCGTCACATCGTAACAAGTCCGGAATTTGCAGGGCACGCCCTCGACGGGCCGCGAATAAAGCGCGGAGCCGCGAGGTATCTTCAGGCTCGAGGTGAGTTTGCCTTGCGCCGGATCCAGACGAAACTCCGCGATCGTCATGGCGGGGATGGGCCTGAGGAAATGTGGGTAGATCACGCTCAGCAGGCCTTCCGTGATCTGGGGGAACTCATCGTCAATCTTCAAGTGAACCCGAGCGGCAAGGAAGGCAACACCCTCCAGCAGCCTCTCGATATGGGGGTCGTCGCAGCGGGTGGCTTCCAATTGCAGGCGTGCGGCTATTTTGGGATGCTTCTCGGCAAACTCCGCTCCCATCTGTCTCAGGAAGCTCAGTTCGCTCTCGTAATACTCCAGAAGATCATCGCGCATGCTACGAACCCTTGACCTGATATTGTCCGCTCATCGGCTCCAGCATGGTATCGAAGAGCACTTGCTCCGGCGCCGGATCCATGCGCAACAATCCCTCAATGGCAAAGCGGATGACGCGTTTATCTTCCGTCGCCGCTTCCATCCGCACCTTGACGTTGAGCAGCCTGGGCTCGAAGATACTGACCGCAGCCTTGATTGACTCGAGCAGGTATGCCTGGTCTTTGGGCGACCGTAGATACAAACTTGTAACGTCCGGCAGCCCGTAGTTGTAAACGGAGCGTCCTGTTTCTTTGAGAGAGGCCGGAGATTCTTCGATCGTCTTGCGGCTGTTCAGCAGCCACTCCAGGTCGCGCCGCACGGCAGCCTTCAGGTCGCGCACGGATTGGGCCCTGCTCAGCGGGGGCTCCAGTTTGCGCTCGGGCTCCACATCGATGAGTCGATCTATCACCGACAACGTGACGGGACCTTCCTTTGGGGTTGCCGGCATCAGGTTTCAAGGCAGGAAATAGCCTGGACAGGATCGAGGCGAACTACGGTCTGGAAAAGTCTAAACTTTTCCGATTCGTCTCCCTGCACGCGCTGGCTGGTCTTAATAATCGTCACCAGGGCTTTGGCTACAACTGCCCTATCCTCCCACTGTTCGACGTGATTGTTATCGTAAATCGTCACTAAATCGTCGAGAATCGGTTGAGCAATCTGGGCCTGGCCGGCAGCGACGCAGATCTCGACAAGCTGCAATTTGCGGAAGAACTGGCCCCTTCCCGAAAGCTGCCTTTCCACCTCGCAACGCATCAAGTCGATGGCCTTCTGGGCCTGTCCGGCGCTGATTGCCTGGCGGGCCAAGTCGTAACTGTCAACGAACTTTCGGTGCCATCCGGGAGCAGAGTGATTCTGCACCACCGGCGCCTCGGACGGTGCACCTTCCGGAGGTGCGCCATCCACAGGCGCGGCCTCGCCGGGCGGCGTTGTCCCCTCGGCGACCAGCTCTTTCAACCATGCTTGAGTCTCATTATTCGCTACTGGCGTGTCGTCCAGCAGGTTGATCTCCAGTAGCTGCGGCAGATCCCGCAGGAGTGCTTTCAGCTCGGAGCGAATCGCGATAGCGATTCCGTCATACTTGCTGCCCAGTCCCACACACGCGTCCACCACAAAACGCTGCAAATCCAGCCAGCCACGACTGCACGGAAGCGACATGGCGTTTTCAGCCGCCTCCAGCAACTCCTCCCACTTTCCCTCAATCGCCAGCCGCTTGACGTGCTGCCTTAGCACCGTGGGCGGCCCTTCCAGCAAGGTCATATCTGGCGCCTGAAGTGCGGCGCGCAGCTCACCCCACCGTAATCCCCGTAGCATGAGGTAAGGCGCCGGGCTGTAAGGGTCGAGTTTCCGCAGGGCCGCCGCAGCACGAACCACGCCGGCGATCGCATCCCGGCGCTGGGCCGGCTCTCCATCCGCCAGCGGGATAACGATACCGACCACTCCGGGAGCAACTCGACCGGTTGCCGCTGCTCCTTCGCCCCCTGCCCCTTCCTCGGCCCCCTGCGCCGCTGCACCTTCCGCTCCCGGTTCGACTGGGTCCGGCTCCGTCTCCCGCTTCTTCTGAAGCAGCAGGTGAACAGTATGCCGTACGGTCTCCAGGCCGTTCCTCAAATCGGAAAAGCTGGGCGCAACATTCCCAAACCTCTCCTCGCACAGCTTATCCATCGCTTGGACCGTCGCCATAGAGCCGTCCAGGGCTGCTTCAGCGGTGACGTAGAAAGCCTTGGGAGTTTCAGTGAAGGACTTGTCGAAATCCTCTGGCGCTACCCTCCCCTGCGCGAGCAATTCGGCCCGCGCCTCTTTCTTCTCCTTGGTGTCAGCCTGCTCTTCATAACCGATTTTCCTGGACTCGGTGTATTCCAGCCACCCGTGCCTCGCCTTGTCGATAGGGGCATTTTGGAGCGGGGCAACAAGGTTTGAGCCGATCCACTGAAGCGGGGCCGAGCGCAACTCCGCATCGCCATCTTCGAGTTGCGGGTATAAGCCGTCCCAGAAAGTGCCGACAAGACCTTGAAGGAGATCCAAGCCCTGCTTTAGCCCGGCAAAACCCTCGGTGCGCAGCAAGGCGTCGGTGAGCCAAGCGCCAAGCTGAAGGTCCTTGGTCTTCGTGGAAAGGGCCTCAACTGCCAGCTTCACGACCTGGGGGTAATCCGCTTTCTTGCCCTCGGTCTTCCATTCGCCCTGGTCGACTGCTTCCTCTTCACGACGGGCTTCTTTGATCTTGTCGTAGATGGGGGTGTAGCGGAGGTCTTCGCCGCAGGGCCTTTCGCCTGGAATCGGGTTCAGTAGGTTATCCGGAAGAGGCATCTAAACCGTAGCCTGTGGTAAATTAAAGTCTAGTTGTCGGACCTCGAGAAGTGGAAATTCCTCGCCGTCCACCAGCAACATCTTCTGGCCGATGGGCGCCGCCGCCCCCGACTCGTCTTCTTCCCAAACTGTCATCCGGCCCAACCGGACAGCATCATCAGAATTCTGCCAGGCAAAGGGGGATAAGGCAGGTATCAAGACTTCGCCGAGTTCAGTCCCCTTTAAAGCGGGGCCCGCGCGAACGACGGCTGGAGTCCACAGCAGGTCGCGCAGACGGCGCGGCGGCTCGATCTTCACCGACGCGAGATGTTCAAAGTTGATCCAGAGATAACTCCCGCCGGCAAAAACTTCCAATCGAGGCCCAATCCGAGGATCGCCGTCCGCAATGGCCTGAAAAGGCTTCCCATTCAAAGTCCCCGTGACAGTTTCTGCGCCTGGGGTGGTCTCTCCAGCAGGCTTGGGGTATTCCTTCCTTTGAAACAGGTCCTGGCGGGTCCTCTCAGCCTGAAGGGCGCTGCGGTAAAGCAGTGCCCCCATGCCGCTATTGGGGCCGGCGTCGGCCAGCAAGTCCAGTTGTTTCTCTGCTCGATCGTAATCTCCTGCAAAGCAGAGCAATTCAAAGAGAAAGGTCCGGCGCCGGGCGTCATCAGGGCTATTGCGCAACTCCGCCCCCAACGCCTCGATCGCCTCCTTGAGTTTTCCAGCCTGAAAGAGGTGATTCGCGTTTTCCATGGCAGTGTCGCGCTGACCCCGCCCCGCGGGGTCAGCGCAGTAGGCTAACTTTGTCCCGACTCCTCCCTCGTCCTGAGGTCATACTTGACTTCGCCAGCGGACTTTAGGGTGCCGTCCTTGTCTTGCGACTTGTAATCATAATCGATGGTAGCGTAGCTGACCGCAACGGATTCCGTCCCTGTATCTTCGCCTGAGGACCCCCCGACCTGGTAACTCGAGACATAGACTTCCGTCAACTTGATGATGAGGAAATCTTCCGGAGTCTTCTGGCCGGTTTGCTTTTGGCAAGTGATGGTGGCGTTCGCCGCGTGATCGCCTGTGACGCAAAATCCCAGCAGCTTGGGGCTCGCTTTGTCCACCCTCTTGGTGAAACTGATATCGGACATCGAGACTTTTCCCGCGCTCATGCCCGCGCCCACGATGGTCGTCGGGTTACTCGCACCCCAACTCCACGAAAGGAGTTCGATTTCGTTCTTGTGTTTCGAGGATTGGCTCTCGCCATCCGCCTTGTCAATTTTCAGAAAGTACTCAATCGCCATATTCTTCTCCTCGTAAGATTTGGAATTTGAAAGACTGCAAGGCGGACCCTTGCGCGAAGCCCGCCTTACAAGCTGCTACTTGCTCGCCGGCTGCGGCAGCGATGCCACCAACCGGAGCGAAACCGTAAGCTCGTCGAGTTGGAAGTGTGGACGGAGGAAAGCCACGGCGCGGTACACGCCTGGCTTGCCCTTCACTTCTTCAACATCGACGCGCGCTTCACGCAACGGGTACTTAGCCTTCACGGACTGGGTTGCGGAGTCGTCCACTGTCACATATTGCGAAATCCAGCGGTTCAAAAACTTCTGAATCTCGTCGCGGGTGGTGAAACTGCCGATCTTATCGCGCATCATGGCCTTCAAGTAGTGGGCGAACCGGCAGGTAGCCATAATGTAGGGCAACTGCGAGGAGAGTCGAGCATTGGCGTTGGCCGCATCGCTATCATACAACTTGGCCTTGTTGGCGGACTGCACACTGAAAAATGCCGCCTTGTCCGTCCCCTTGCAATGCACCAGCGGGATCAACCCCTGGTCGGCCAGTTCCTTCTCACGGCGATCCGTAATGGCAATTTCCGTGGGGCACTTCAACGCCACGTCACCTTCGTCGGTCCGGAAAGTATGGGCGGGCAGGCCTTCCACCAGGCCACCGCCTTCCACCCCGCGGATGGCTGCGCACCAGCCGTATTGGGCGAAGGCGTTCGTCAGGCGCGCTCCCATGGCATAGGCGGCGTTCCCCCAAAGATATTTGGAGTGATCGGTGCCGTCCACTCCCTCTTCGTAATTGAACGCGTCCACGGGCGCCGTGTCCCGGCCGTAAGGAAGGCGCATCAAGACGTGGGGCACGCAAAGCCCCACGTAACGGGAGTCATCACTCTGGCGGAAGCTCTTCCACTTGGCGTATTCCGTGGTGTCAAAAATCTTGGCGATGTCGCGCGGCTGGTCCAGTTGTGTGAAGCTCTCCATATTCATGAGCTGCGCGGAAGCCGCCGTCAAGAATGGCGCGTGCGCCGCCCCCGCAACATTCGACACCTTCTCCAGCAACTCCAGGTCCTCCGGATGCTTGCTGAACTCGTAATCGCCGATGATCGCCGCAAAGGGATCGCCGCCGAAAACCCCGAACTCTTCTTCGTAGATCTTCTTGAATAAGGCGCTTTGATCGAATTCCGGCGCGCGCTGGAGGTCGCGCAGAAGATCCTTCTTCGATACGTTCATGACGCGGATCTTCAGCATGGGACTGGTTTCGCTTTGGCTGAGAAGATACTTCAAGCCGCGCCAGCTTCCTTCCAGCTTTTGAAATTGGGGTTGGTGCAGGATCTCATTGAGTTGAATGGAGACCAGATGGTCGATTTGGGCGATCCGGGAGTTAATCATCGCCTCGGTATCTTTCGAAATCGTGACCTGGCCTTCCAGCACCTGGTTGATAAACTCCTTCACCAGGCTTTTGCCACGCTCCCGGGTGGCCACATCCGTTCCTACCTTGCCTTGTTCAACGATTTGGTCGAGCAATCCCTTTTCCGCGACTTGCTCCGTCGCCGCTGCCGGCGTTTTCGCCATTTCCTGATTAGCCATTGGATCCCTCCTTCTCTTCCCCTTCCTTCTTGCTACCCAGTTCCGCTCTCAATTGGTTCAACTTTTCAGTGTTGCTGACGGTGTCAAGCAAAATTTGATCGAGCTTGTCGTTCGTCTGCAGGGTTCCTTTGAGGTCATTGAGGCGGGTGCGCAGATCAAGTAGTTCGCGCAGAGGTTTGACCTGCTTGGCCACATTCTCCGGCGAGAAGTCGTCCATACTCTTGAAGTCCAGACTGACCTTCAACTGTCCGGCCTCGGCATCCTCGCTGAGCTTGTTTTCGACCGCGTAGGCCAGATGAGGCTTCATGCTCTCCAAAACACTGTCAAAATTGTCCGGGTTTACTTCGACGAACCTCCGATCCTTCAGCCTTGGTAAAGGTTCTGTAGGCTGACCTGAAAAATCACCCAGAACTCCCATCACGAATGGAAGCTCCTTGATCTCTATGGCGCCACCGGTTTCCACGTCGTAGGTCACGTGGACACGCGGCGGACGTACCCTCTCAAGCTTCTTCTGGACGCTCTGTGGCATTCGGCACCCCTTTATTGGAATTTCTTTTTTGCTGATTTTCCTGAACTTCTATATTGTTAACACGTCAGCGAGTTCATGTCAACCCAAAACTTGAAGTCCCTAGTCCGTCGGTAGCGGCGGGCGGGACTGGTAGGGGCACATGGCCGTGGCCGCCGATCGCCGCATCCGGTTTCACCTGCAGGGCGCTGCCTGTAGGGGCGAGGCGCCGCCTCGCCCCTGCGTCCTCGTGGTTTACCCACACGTTATCGACGGATTAGGGTAACGCGAGTGGTTCAAAAAGTGCTTACCTGCATTCCGACGCCGTCTCTACCTGCCTGCGGCGCCCTCCGGCAATCTAAACTCCTCCACTTCAAGGAAGCCGCCTGAGATAAAAATCGCCAGCAGCTTGATGAACTCCGGCAGAGGCGTCTCCACATGGACAAAATTGTTCCGCTTGCAGAATTCGAGGAGTTCCCGCACCGAAGACTTCCCGTCGCATTGCGGAAGCAGGAACCCCACCCAAGGCTGCACCTGGCATTCAAGGCTAAAAGGATACTCCGTCTTCAGCTTGAACTCCTCCGGAAGCAAATCTTCGCCTTTCAGGCGGTGGACGGTATGAAGCTCAAATGAAGGCCTGGCGACAGGGTGCGCATCGGCGAGTCTGTCAATGAACTCGGGCTTCACAGCAGCCGTCTCCCACTTCAACAGCCAGGCGATCTCCTTCCTGGTCGAATTGCGTCCAACGCTCCTCCTGGCGGTGAAAACAGGACGTGCCTCGTTCCTGCGCTGAATGATCAGCCATCCGTAGGTCATATTCTGGACGCCGAGTTCCTTCAAGCTTTCGCGCATTTGTTGGACCTCCACACCACCCCCTTTGGACTTCACAGCGTATTGCAATGCGGCGTCTCGAGGGGCTTGATCTTGCCGGACAATGAAGAGTGCATCAAATTCCGCCTCCGCTTCACCGAGCCAGTCCCTCACTCGCTTCTCGAAAGGCGCCCCTTCCCGGTCCGATCCCTGCGTCAGACAATAAAACCGCCCGCCGGGACGCAGGTGCCGAGGCAGTCCCATGACGATGCGCCGGGTCACCTGTTCTCCGTCCGCACCTCCATCGTAAAAGGCCTGGGCACGGCTCAGCACGGGCATATAGGGTGGATGTGCTACAATGCGGTCGAATGTCAGGTCACCTACGCAATCATAAAGGTCTCCTTGCATCGTCCTCACGTTATCGAGCCCATTCAGCAAGCGATTGAACTCCGCCATCTGCGTAGATCGCTCGGTAATGTCAACTGCCCACGAGGCGTGGCATCCGCACCGTGAGGCATCGAGCGCTGCCACGCCGGTGCCGGAGCATAGGTCGAGAAGGCTCTCACAAGGCTCCTTCGGCAAAGTCGCAATGAACTGCGAGCTGTTCGGGGTAATCGCGGGAATAACAAAGTCCTCCCAAAGTTCTCCGTCGTTACCCTGCGCTACTGTCCAGCGATCCGAAGCAATGAATAATTCTCCAACCGGGCAAAGCGCCACGCTAGCGCATATCTTCGTAGGCTCCCCCGCCGGTGTTTCCCCTCCCCGGTTGGGGGGGGGAGCAAGGGGTGGGGCGAAGCCTGTTGGATCTTGAATCAGTAATCCAAGTTCTTTCATCGCTTCCACCGCGCCTGCCGGGATGGCGGACTCCAGCACTTTGGCCTCCAGCGACTCCCCAAGCAGGAACAAAGAGATCAAGACTGCCAGCCTGTCAGATTCGCCCGAAAGGATCCCTCGCATTCGGTCAGCAGCGAGAAACTTGTCGAGCCCGGTGATGCCAACGCGGCGGCAAATGGGCGGTTCATAGAAGTCTGAACTGCTCAGAAAATCACGCATGAAAGCGAAATGAGGCGAAGGTTCGAGCCGCAATCGCAACGCCCGCACGCTGTTCAGCTCTTCGGTTCGTGACCCCAAATTGCCCTCCTGTACTGCTATTCCCCAAATTCTTCGCGGACCGCGCAGATTTCGTGGCGCGGGCGTCCCGCCCGTGCGCACGGCCAGGATGGCCGTGCCACGATGGGTTGCGGCTCCGCCGGGCTGTGTCACCCACCTCGCAGCAGCGACTTGCCTGTAAACGGCGCAGCAGGCCCCGCGCTCCCCCAGATCACTTCATCAGAACCCCCCCGCGTGCCAGAGCCTGCAAAAACTGCTCCGTCTCGGAGTCAATCCTTTTCTCCACAATCTGCATGTCAGTGACCGGCTGGCTGTCGTCCTGCAAGGGCATATTTCCTGACTTAAAGAGCTCATGGAGATCTCTGCGGAGAGCGGCGAGGTCGCGTGTGCCGTCGAGCAGCATCACCACTTCTCTTTGCAGCGCATCGCTTAGATGCAAGCTCCGGCAGTGGAGCGTGGTTACGAAATTCCCGGTTCGTGCCTCAAGTCGAGCCAGGGGGCTTGCCGCCGGTCTCTCGCTGAGGTGGGTGGCAAAAGGCGGAACGTGAACGTGCAGCTCGAGCAATCCTATCAAGTAGGCCTGCCACACGAAATCTGCGAGTTCGGAGGCGGTGTCAAGTTCGGGTCTTGGAACAAAGCCCAGTTGCTGACGCGCTCTGCACTCAACGTCCGCCGCTAGCTTTTCAAACGGAACTCGCTCCGGCCGCGAATCGATGAGACACCAGAACAGTGACCGGCCCAGAAGATTCCCGGTCGTAAGTTCCGTTCCATTGGGGCTGCGAAATGTCTCAGTCGCCCCTGGAGATAGGTCCGGAAACTGCGCTTTCGGACGCGCTTGGGTCGTTACGTAGAATGACCTGACTGAAACGGATTTCATGGAGTGGTCGAGGCGCACATCATCGTGGCACAAGAGGGTTCTCCGGAAGGCCCGGCCGCACATGAAGTCCAGGTATTGTTCCCTCAAGATGATGTCGTCGGAAATCTTTTCAAGGACTTCTCTTGCCAGCGGTTCGAGCCTTCCGCTGTGCATCTCGGAGAAGTCAGCCTCTCCCAGAAACTGCAGCCCATGGCGTTGGGCGTGCTCCACGAACTGGTAAAAATAGAAGGGCTGGAAATCCTTCGCCAGCTCGTCGTGGTAAAGGGCTTCCCTTGACCGCGTTGACATTCGTTCATACTCGTCCAGGAGGGTTTTTCTGTACGGCTCATCCTGCTTGCGCGAATTGGCCAGTAATTTCAGCAAGCTCAAGGCCTGCTGGAGTTGCTTATGTGGGTCGTGGAAATCTCGATTGTGGAACAGCATCATCTCCCGCACCATCAGCCGGGAATAACATCCCGGAAATGCGTCGTAGCTGATGTAAGCAATTCCCTGGGGTTCGAGGCTGGCTTTGCAGATGGCCATGATCTGGTCGCGAACCGGCGCCGGAACCCAGGAATAGAGACCGTGGGCGATGATGTAGTCGAACTTGCCGTAGTCCGGGGCCATCTCCAGCAAGTCCGCCTGCCGCAGGGCGAGATTCTTCAGCCCCAGAGCCTCAACCATGGCCTTTCCCCGAGCGATCGGCTTCGTTGCAAGGTCGACTCCCACAAATTCACTTTCCGGGAGAGTCACCGCCATGGCTAGCAAATTGGTGCCGGTCGAACATCCTAGTTCGAGGACCCGGCAATGCTCCAACGGCGCCGGCCGCATGCCGAAGTGCATCGCGACTGTCGCCAGCCGGTCAGGATGCGTGTGCGAGATAGGAAACGATGGGTAGGTGACCTCGTCGTAAGGGTTCAACTCAGGATTTGACATTCTTAATAGCCTTCGGATCCTTGCACTCCCCATCTCCTCGGAGTGGAAAGACGATTTCAAACGGCAAATGGCAAACGGCAAAATTCAAAATTCCCAGCGTCCCGCCAAGGCACTGATGGGGTCCGCGATTGACTGAAATCGAACCAACCGCACCGCCGGCTGATCTTTCAACGAGGCAAGCGGCATGAAGCCCCGTTCCATCATTTCTTCAGCCGCCGTCTGCGTCAAAAGAGTCTCGGCGCACGGCAGGGTTTCCGTTTCGCCCTTTGACTTATAAACGTAGACGGGCAGCCCGTCTATTTCCGAATGCGCGCCCGGCTGTAAATCCCAGCCCTGCTCTGCAAAAGACTGCGCCAGCAACAAGACAGCGGCGAAGGCTGCATTGCCCCACAGGTAATTCTCATGGGCACCGGGATCCGGCATTTCTTCGAACTGGAAACGCTCGATGGCCTCGGTATCTTTTCCATACGGCAGTCGCAAAAGAAAACGCGGCAAAGACAGGCCCACGAAGCGAGCTACAGCAGAACTCCTCAACCTTTGCCAGGATGCGGCAGACTCGCCGGACATCGCAGCTTTCCATTCCTCCACTTCAGGCAAACCTACTGCGGAATCGCAACCCAAGAGGCTCGGACTCGCGCCCGCGATGAAGGGCGCGCCGGCGCTGGCCGCCACTTTGCTGATTCGAGCCAGCAATTCGCTATCCTGTAAGCTGGGCCCGAAGGTAAAATCTCCGGCAATCACTGCCCAAGGATCCGCCCCCGGCGTGCCGACGGTCCTTTCCACCAGCAATCTGTACATTCCCGTCGATCTCAAATCGCCGGACGTCAACAAGTCTTGGGCAAGTTCCTGCTTCGAGACGTCAATCAGAAACAACTTGAGGTTAATATCCGTTTCTACGTTTCGCACCAGAAAGTAGACCGCGCGCCATGCAGCTTCGAGGGCTTGAAAGGCAGGGGCATGCAGTAAAGCTCCCATCTGCGCGCTGGTGGCTTTGTCGATCAACGCAATCAGCTCCGACTGTCGAGGGTCTGCTTTAGCCACCAGATGAGGGGAGACAAGCTTGTGCAACAACCTACTCCATTCGTCCTCTCGCTGGGATGACGGATCTTGTTGCGCCTTGCTTTCGGTTTCTTCCATCATCTCGTCCAGAAAACTTCCCGAAGCCAGGCGCTGCACGTCCGCGGCCGACACCCTGGCCTGCCCGCCCCGCCCCTGATTCCCTTCCCCAGCCGGGGAGGGGCCTACGGGGTGGGGCGCCGTCTCCTGCCGCAAGCCCAGTTCAGAAGCCGTCTGGGCGAAGGTCGCCGGATCGCCGAGCTTCCGGCGCGTTTCCCGCAACTTTTGGAAGATTTGAACCTGCTCGAAGAGTCTGTCAGGATGAAAATCGTCCAGATCCGAAAACCCTAGTGGGATGCAGAGGTCACCCTCTCCGCCCGGCGTTAAATCCAGGCGAGGCGCGAGCTTGGCCAGCACGGAATCGAAGTTGTCTCGGTCGACCATGATCGGACGACGGCTGGCGAGAGCGTCCCCGCTCTCGAGCAAACCGTGGTTCGCGCGGCCGCTAAAATCCCCCAGGATCGCTACCCGAAAAGGGGTCTCTGGGTCTGGCTTTGCCTGCGCCTGCTCACGACCTGCAGTCACATCAAGGCGTATCTCACCGGACGAATGGCGGGTTGACATGGCTACTCCTCTTTGCTGATGTTGTGTTGGCTGAACTGATTACCTTAACAATTGTACGACAATTCCGGCCAACCGCCAAGACCGTCGCCCAGCCTGTACTGTTCTGGTTTCGGCGTAGCGCCAAGCTTTAGAGCCCGCCCTGAGCGGAGCGAAGGGTCGGGAGATGCTGGCCTGAAGGCCCGCGGTATGAGTAGGGGCAGCCCTTGTGGCCGCCCTCGTGGTGGGGCGGGGCTAGTTCAGGGCGGCCCCTAGGGCCGCCCCAGTTCTTACCTACATCGCTTCAGCAGTTCAATCGCTTTGTCCGCAATCGCTTCTCCGCTACCCGGTGCAAGCACGGTCGATGTGGGTTCGTACCCGCCTTCCTCGAATCCTCTTCGGGTCGGAATGTAACCCAGGTCGTCATTCGCGAGCTCGACAATAAATGTGTACGGAAACGGCGATTCTTTTTGGATCCTCATTCCTAATTCGACGAAATACTCACCGGGAATGGCCACAAATGCCACCGGTCCGACGGTCAAAACCTGAATCTCTGCCGGAGCGTCTTCACCCTGTCTCTTTTTGACTTGCATGACCTTCTCAGCCTTAACTCGTTCCAGCGTGAAGTCCACATCGGTTCGAGGCGGCTGAGCGACAATCTTCTCTGCCTCTTTCACCTCCTCGTCGGTGACTTTCTCGAGCGGCAGCTTGATGGTTTCCGAGACTGCTTTGACGCGCACGGAATCCAGCGCTTCTAAGTGCGTGTAGGCGTTGACGACATCCCCGGCCAGCGTTTCTCCCAGCTTCTGCGCGGTTTCGAAGCCACGTTGAGGGCCGGGCCGTTGCACGTCCCAATGATTAATATCTCCAGCCGCGCCAATCGTGAAAATCGTGAGCATGTCGGGCCCTTTCACCGCGGCCAGCGTCCGCACCAGGTAATAGGCATAGTCGGCGGAAATCCGGGTGCCACCGACGGTATCCAAATGCATGGCGTAGTTTACCCAGGTCACCATCGGACGATGACTCTCGTCTTCGGCGAACAGCACGCCGACTCGCGCATCAATCGGACCCACGGCCCGCACCACGTTGGGATTTAGAAATCCGGGATTCGTCTGGACCTTGCCGTCCTTCATGAGGTAGCGGCGATTGTGCGCCAGGGCGGGTTCCTGCTCGGTGGCGACTCCGAGCAGCGCAGGACGCTTATTCCCTTCCGCCGTTACCACGCTGTCCGCAATCCAATGTCCCAAGCTGTTGACATAACTGGGAACTCCCTCAGGTCCGGTATGAGTGTGCGTGGCGCTGATCAAAACGTGGTCCACCGGGATCCCGCACCGGGCGCTGATCTGCCGGCGCGCCGCTTCCACCGCTTCCCTCGAAACCTCCACCAGGTCACAGGCCACCAGCACCACTTGGTCGCGGCCATCATCGATCACCAATGCTTTCGCATGCAGATCATCATGAACGCCATCGGGCATGCGCGGGTAATAATAGCCTTGCAACGGAATATCCAGGAACGGCGTGATGGTTGTACTTGCAACCCCGATCTTCAGGCCTGAGGCTGCATTCTTCGCCCCCAGCATAACCAACGCGAAGGAACCGCATCCGAAAATCAAAATACAGATAACGCCGATTCGCTTCATGCTTGCACCTCTGATTACGGCCGACTCTCCTTCTGTCGCTACTAAAGCTCGTGAAGGCCAGCCTAAAACCGTTTCCGAACTGAAACGGGATTATACGCTTGATTTGGTGGGAAGAGGCGTGCTTGTGGCCGCCCTGGGCAAACGCAAAGGTCATGCTCACGAGGCGCTGGCGAGTTCATGATGGAGGACTATGAGCTGGCTGGACCGAAGAGGGCACGTGGCGTAAGCACGCCCTTCGTTGTCGCTGAATTCGACTTCAAATACATCAGGCGCGAGAGTTTCTACCACGGTACCAACTTGGCCACGCTGCAGGTTGCGCACCGGCAGATCCTCCAGGAGCGCCACGACAACGAATGGTTTAATATGTTCCATCGTTTTTGCCTCACAACACGTAGCAACTCAGCAGGCGCGGTAAAGTCTCGTCCGCCAGTACGATCCAGACACTCCGAACCGTCGCTCGTCCCTTGGGTCCTCTCATTAGGAAGTCTAGCACGTACCTTTGGCCGTAGTCATCTCGGTCACCGATTGTCGCGTCTTCCTCAGCCGCGGCGTCCAGCAGCCTTTGTCGTAGAACCTCCGAATCTCCGCTGGATATGCCCAGCACAGACGCGAACACCCGCGCCTTGTGGCGGCCGCGAAGATGTTTTTCGTTCAAGCAGTATTCTGTGAGTTTAGCCAGATCAACGACCGCTCGGTCCCCTCTGGGCAACTTCATTGGCATCTCGTCTCAAAAGCAGCTCCACCAGCATCTTCTCGAGCGAAACCGAATTATACGCCCGGTTGCGCTTGTAAGGGAGCCACGTGTGGCCGAACTGGGGGCTCAGACGGGGCGTCCCTACAAAAAGGTTAGTGAGAGAGAACTTCTTCAAAAAACGCCAGTGCGCGCGGGTCATGCGACTGGCCAAGCCAGAACATGGCTTGCTTGCGCACCACGCCGTTGGTGTTCGTCTTTGCTACCTGGATCAGGAGAGGCACGCCTTCATCCTTGGGAAGTTGGCTAAGGGCGAACACGGCGCGTTTCTTCACGTCGGTCTCAGGATCATTTTCGATGGCCTCGGTGATGGTGGCCTCGGCTTTCTTGCCGGCTTTCTGCGCCAGCCAGAACAGCGCCTGGCCTCGCACGTGGGCGCTGGAGTCGTGATGGGCGACGCCGATGATAGCGTCCACGGCCTCGGGTTCTTTGCTGACGTAGAGCGCAAATACAGCCTTCTCGCGGAAGTGCTCGTCCGCATCGTCCTGCACCAGGCGAGTGAGAGCTTCATAGCCCTGCCTCCCTCGTGCCGCCCCCAGCCAGAAGGCCGCGTGCTCGCGCACGCGTTCCGGCTGGCCGCGCGCGGCGAAGCCCTCCAGCGCGCGCTGGGCGGAGTTGTCACCATGAAAGGCGATGGCCGTTAGCGCCGAATTGCCGAGGTGATTCTCGTCGTCGCTCTCGCCTTCTGCGCTTGCACCTCCAGCCGTCACGAAAGTGCTAAGCCAAGCCACGCTATCTGCCGGTCGTACTCCCGTCAGCCAGATCAACGGTAGTCCGCCCGCATCAAGCTCGCACTCCGGAGAGAAGGTGCGGATCTTCTGTACCCTTCCCCCTTCCGCTCGGTAGAGCACCAGAAAATCGGGCGGAGATTCCAACTTGGCGGTCATTGCCTCGCCCGTCTTTTCTGGCTGGCCCCCCTCTTCTCCGTTTCGGCTCTCCAGCCGGCACCGGCCGCACTCCCCATCTGAGAAGCCTCCAATGGATCCGTTGCAGCACATCTGATGCTTCCCGGGGACAGCCGGCACGGCGTAGCCAATCCACGCCGGACCGCTTTCACCCGCTTGGATCGAGTGGAAAGCGCTCGCCAGGCCCGAGGCTGCGGATGCGGTGCGCATCCTGGCATTAATCACATGCGGCTCCTGCGCCGCGGCGCGCAGACATCCCACGGCGAGAAGCAAACAGTAAGCCGCGAAAACTCGACCATTCTCTACTTTTGACGGTGAAATCGTTCGCGTCATCTTCATGTTGATCTCCGGTCTCAACTCCTCGACTTCCCGACTTCACTTATTCAGCAGTTCCATCATGAAATCGGTGGATTCCTTGCCGTGCATCAGCGATAGTTTTTGCACCGCATCTCTCTTCAGAGACGCATCTTTCTCCTGCCGCGCGATTTGGATAAGTGGCTTGGCGTTGCCCTGGAGAAAGAACGCCTGGATCACCGTGCGCTTGATCTCCGCATCCTTGTCGCTGTTATAAATGGAAGTGAGAGCATCAGCGGTCTTTTCTTTGCCCATCAGGCCGAGGTTACGAACCGCCTGGCGGCGCAGCTCGGCGTCCTTCTCGGCGCGCGCGAACTCCATGGTATGTTCGACGTCGCCGCTGATGAACATCCCTTGCAAGATGTTCCGCTTGACCTCAACGGAAGTCTCATTCTGGTAGAGCTGGAAGAGTTCCGCCCGTGCCCCCATTACACCCAGTTGCTTCACGGCCTCAGCGCGCAACTGGGGCGACTGTTCGCTTTTCGCCACCTCCAGCAGGCGCTGCTTTTCGCCGCCCACCATGAAGCTCTGCAAGATGGCGCGTTTCACTTCCATGTCATGCGACGACTTGTAGATCTCTTCCAGCGCGGCGCGGCTCTCTTTGCCGCCAAAGAGGCCAAGGTCGCGGAGAGCCTTCATTTGCAGCTCAGGATTGCGGCTGCCACTGGCGATGTGGGCCACGAGCTCGTGCGCCTTGGGCGATCCGCTCTGGCTTAGGACGAACAGCGCTCGCTCCTTGAGGTTGAGCGGCTGGGGTCCGTTGAGGAACTTCTCGAGCATGGGCAGTGCCTGCTCGGGATCGCTACCCAACAGGCTGTTGATGGCGATCAGCTTCAAATCTTCATTGCCTTCGGCGTCCGGCGACACGCTCTGCCCGGACGACTGACGCACCTCGACCTCCAGTGCTTTGGCGTCGTCCAGCCAACGGCTCTGAGGAAAAGTGCGGCGCAGAGTTTCGAGCGCCTCGAGCGCATCCGACCGCTGCCCGAGCCGGTTCAGAGCGTAGGCCTTCCAGTACAGCGCTCCTTCGGCGTGGGCAGCGTGCTCGGAGATGATCGTGTTGAGCTTTTCGATCGCCGATTGCAGTTTGCCGCTGTCGATTTGCTCCGTGGCTTGTTCGTAGAGACCGTGCTCACGATCAATCTGCTCCTGGGCGCGGTCGCGTGCCTCTTGCTCCCGGTCTCGCTTTTCCTGCTCTTGATCGCGTGCTTCTTGCTCGCGGTCGCGCTGTTCCTGCTCGCGGTCCTGAGCATCTTGGTCCGCCACCGAGGTCATCGCGCTCATCTGGGCATCTTGGCTGTCTGTCTGCTCTTGCCGAGGCGAACCCCATACAGCGTGTGGCGCCGTCGCCAAGATTGCGCTAGTGACGATTACTACCCAGGTCAACCTCAATAAACTTCTATAAGTCCCGGTCATCCTTTTCCTCCTGGCGGCTACCAGTCGTTCCCCGAATGCGGGCGAAACCCGCCTCTAGGACCCCCGCCGGCTCAAGTCTTCTATCGACTTCCTTTCTCTTTCGTGGACCTGCGAATCAACCACTCGAACCTTGAAGAGGATTCCCTGCGCCTCCACGCGCCGGCGGAGATCCTCAAATTCCGGCGAGGATAGCTTTGAAGGGCTGTGGGCGATCTCAATCAAGGTTCGCTCCAGTTCGTCGAGCAGATTTGCGACCCCCGCCTCACCCGCGCGCTCCGCCGTAAGCCGGTACAGGCGGTTCGCCGGCACCAGGTCCTCCGCGCGCTCACGCTCAGCGGAGATGTCCACCATCCGTTGCGGGCGGGTATTCACCAACTCCACCAGCACCATCTGCGATCGCTCAAGATGATCGCCCACCGCCACCAGCAGAATGCGGTCGCGCGACTGCGCCGAAACCGGCTGAAGCGCTACCTGCTGCACGGTCTGCGGCCGGCTGGCCCAGAATCGCCCCGCGAAAAACGCTCCCACCACGAGAGCCGCGACCAGCGCCACCGCGCCGGCGGGCGCCAGAATCCTTGAGGCCCGGAAACCGCCCAAGAAGCGCTGCCAGAACGTCTCCGGGGCGGCAGCTTCGAATTGTGGAACGAGACGCCGCCAGACCTTAGCCTCAAAGTCATCGCCTGGCTCAGGTGGCTCGATCACATCCGCCGCCGCCAGAACCGCCTGCAGGCGCTGGTATCGCGCGCAGCAGACCTCGCAGGCTGACAGATGTTCCGCTAGAGCCGCTCGCGGCGACTCCCCTGGCGCAGCGTAATGGTAGAGAACCAGTTCTTCTTCACTCGCATGTTTCACGTTCCGCACCTTCGTATTGCTGTAGGGGTAGGGCTTGCCCTACCCTTTCGCGGTCCCTTCCTTGGGGACGGCAAGCCGTCCCCCTACAGGAGTCGAGGCCACGGTCAGCGGTTCCAACTCCTTCCGCAGTTTCTGTACAGCCCGATAGATGCTGTTCTTGGTGGCGCTCGCCTTGAGGCCCAGCACGCTGCCGATTTCTTCAATGGGCATCCCCTCGTAGTGGCGCATTACGAACGCGGCACGGACCTGGGGACTCATTTCGGCCAGCACGCTCTCCACCTTGTGCTTCAATTCGCCGCTCAGCAGAATGCGATCCGGCGCGGGCTCGGCCGCAGGCAACTGTGCGATTCTTTCCGCGCCGTCTTCGTCACTGCCCATGGGTTGCTCCACCTGTTCGTACCGCCCCAACTTGCGCGTCAGATCGAGAGCCACGTTCACCGCGATGCGGAAGATCCAGGTGCCGAAGCTGGAACGTAATTCAAACTGCTTCAGCCGGCGGTAGGCTCTGAGAAAGGTCTCCTGCACCACGTCCTCAGCGTCTTGCTCGTTTCGCGTCATGCGATATGCCAGACGAAAGACCTTACGGCTGTACCGCTCGACGAGGACACGAAAAGCTTCTGTCTCCCCGGCGCATGCTCGCGCCACAGCCGCTGCGTCGCTCTCGTCCATTCGCACCTTTAGACTTGGATCCTCAGGCACGGTTAGGCCCGTTGATAGAAAAAAGTTGAGAGTCAAGAGTTAAGAGTCGAGAGTCAAGAGTCGAAAGCCTGCGATTCAGACACTGGACGAGTGCGAGTGGTGGATTCCCGCTTGCGCGGGAATGACGACCTTCAGGGCGGCGTCCCCGGTATCGTCATTCCCGTGCAAGCGGGAATCCACTTCCACTGTCTGAATAGCAGAGTCGAAAGTCAAAGGTGGAAACTCAGGAACTGCAAAGGCTCAACTCTCGACGGCCCTAATCCTTCCATCCCTTGCTCTTGACTTTTGACTCTCGACTTTCGACTCTCGACTGCCCCTTGCATCTGCCGCCTCAGTCGGGTACTCTCAGGAGCTATTCCCTTAGCATGGAGGTGCAACCAATCCCATGAAAATCCGACCGCGAAATTACAGTATAGTGGCCGCAGGACTCACCGCAGCCACAATTCTACTTCTCGCCGGCAGTCTGTTTGGCGCGAAGAAACCGAAACCGGCTCCGCCCAGCGAGCCTGCGGCTCCCGTAGTTGTGAAGCCGGAAATCCCGGACCTCGAATTCATCACGCGCTTGCGCGATGAGGAATTCAACCACGGCGAGGTGATGGACATTATGAGTTACATCACCGACGACATCGGCCCCCGCCTCACCGGCTCGCCCAACATGAAGAAAGCCAACGAGTGGACGCGCGACCAGTTCGCCAAATGGGGCATGGTCAACGCCCACGTGGAGCCCTGGGGCACTTTCGGCCGCGGTTGGGCTTACCAACTCTGCGAGGTCCGCATGGTCTCGCCGGATTACATGCAATTCCTTGCTCTGCCGGAAGCCTGGACACCCGGAACGAACGGCCCGATCCGGGGCGAGGTGGTGCAATTGGTGGCCACAACCTCCGCCGACCTCGAGAAGTACAAGGGCAAACTGGCAGGCAAGATTGTGCTGATCGGCGATCCGCGCACACCTGAGCCCATCGAAAAGCCGCTCTTCCAACGCATCGATGATGCTGAAATGGCGAAGCTCGCGCTGTTTCAGATTCCCGGCGGCGGACCCGGCGGGCCTGGTGGCCCCAACCCCGCCATGCGGCAGCAGTTCATGGAGCGCTTTCGCTTCCAGCGTGATTTGGTAAAGTTCCTCACCGATGAACACGTAGCCGCCACGCTGGATCTTACCCGGCAACCCGGCCAGGACGGCACCATCTTTGTCCAGTCGGGCGGAAGCTACGACAAGGGCAAGACGGTCGCGTTCCCGCGCATCACGGTCGCGGTCGAGCACTACGGCCGCATGGTGCGCCTGCTGGCCAAGAAGGTGCCGGTGGAGGTGGAAGTCAACGTCCAGACTCAGTTCTATGACGATGATGAGAAGGGCTACGACACCCTCGCGGAGATCCCGGGTGTCGATCCCAAGCTCAAAGAGCAACTGGTGATGCTCGGCGGGCACCTGGACTCCTGGCACGGCGGCGAAGGCGCCACCGATAACGGCGCGGGAAGCGCTGTAGCGATGGAGGCTGTGCGGCTGCTGACAAAGCTCCGCGTACAGCCGCGCAGGACGGTTCGCGTGGCGCTCTGGTCGGGCGAGGAGGAGGGCCTTCTGGGCTCGCGCGGATATGTGAAGAACCACTTCGGCGGGCGTCCGGAGCCCCCTCCTTCCAGGGACGACAACACCCCATCGTTTATGCGCCAAGCGAGGGGGCCCTTGGAGTTGAAGCCGGAACAGAAACTGGTCTCCGCGTACTTCAACCTTGACAACGGCACCGGCAAGGTGCGCGGCGTGTACCTCCAGGGCAACGAGTTGGTGGCGGCCATGTTTCAGAAATGGATGGAGCCCTTCCGCGACCTTGGCGTGACCACTCTCACCATGCGTAACACGGGAGGCACCGACCATCTTTCTTTCGATGCGGTGGGCATCCCCGGCTTCCAGTTTATCCAGGACCCGATGGACTACGACACTCTGACCCATCACTCGAACCTGGACGTCTACGAGCACATCCGCGCCGAAGACCTCAAGCAGGCTGCGGTGATTGAGGCCTGCTTCGTTTACAACGCCGCCATGCTCGACGAGATGCTGCCCCGGAAGCCGATTCGGCCCGAAGAATTCCAGCCGCCGAAGCCACCGGAAGGCGGAGCGCCGGCTAACCCTGTCAGCTCGAACACGCCCCCCACCGCAGGACAACCTGCGGCGCAATAGAGAAATCGGGAGATCAGTAGGTCGGGTGGACAAAACGCCTGCGCCTCCTGGTTATCCGATCTGCTGAGCCGTTTGCCACCCGCCACAACGCGCCTGCGAATTCTCCGCCCCACGGACTTTCTGTCTCTTGACAAAAGAACCTTGATAGGCTAGAATCTTGTCCTGGGGTTGGCCGGAGGCTTTCTTTTGCGGGAACGAGATTATGCGGCGCCGCTGCTCGCTCCAATTCGCCCCCGTAAGGTTCAAGAAAGTCGAGAAGTCAAGGAGTCGAGCAGTTGAAGAGTTGACCGGCAAGAGCCGAAACATAGTGCAGCCCATCCCGAGAATCGGCCCTTGGCTTCTCAACTCCTCAACTTCTCGACTCTTCGACTGCAGAGTTGAGAGAACAAAGCGAGAATGTCTATGAAAACAAAGGATGAGGACAATAAGTCGAGGAGTCGAGGAGTCGAAGAGTCGAGCGGCAGAAGGCAAGGCACGACACAAAGTCCCAGTCACAGTCCGAGAAACGCGGGTCGGCTTCCCGACTCCTCAACTTCTCGACTCTTCGACTGCTGAGTTGAGAGAACAAAGCGAGAATGTCTATGAAAACAAACGACAAGGTCAAAAAGTCGAGGATCCCAGCGGTGGAATTCCCGACCCGATTCCAAACCCCAGCCGCAGCCTGGGACGCTCAGCTTGGCTTGTCGACTGCTCAAGTCCTGGACTCCTCGACTTCAGAATCGACGGAACAAAGCGAGAATGTCTATGAAAACAAAGGGTCGCCGCGGGAAACACCTGAAGTTCTATTAAGCAGCATCAAATTGACAAAAAGTCCGAATACTCTTCAGCCGAGAGTTAGGAATGGCGCATTTCCACCCACCGCGGTGTATTCTGGCCCGCTTGTTGCCTCCTGAAGAGACCCTCATCATCACACATATAACTGTAAATAAACGACTTAGTATTTGAGTCCGGGATCGGACCTTGGCCCTCGTTTTGCACCGTCTTAGCATAGGCCAACAGAGATGTCTTTCAGGCTTTGCTCTGGAAATCGAATGGTGGCGGAAGGCGCGCTTGCTGCGGGCTGCCATTTCTTTGCCGGCTACCCAATAACGCCGGCCTCGGAAATCTACGAAGTCATGGTGCGCGAACTCCCCGGCAGGGGAGGCTTGGCGCTTTCGGCCCCGGACGAAATATCCTCGCTCTGCTACTGCGTAGGCGCGAGCCTTCGAGGCCTCAAGGCGATGACCGCAACCTCCGGCCCCGGCTGGGCGCTGATGATCGAGACTGTTCAGTATGCGCTGATGAGTGAGACGCCGGTAGTGATCGCGCTGGTTCAAAGGCTTGGGCCGAGCACGGGCGGGGCAACGCAGGGAGCGCAGGGAGATATCTTCCTTGCCGAATTCTGCACCTCGGGAGGCTACACCGTCCCGGTCTTCGCCCCCAGCAACGCCGCCGAGTGTTACGAACTGACTCGCCAGGCGTTCAATTGGTCCGAACGGTTGCGCACGCCGGTCGTGTTGCTTTCCGACAAAGAAGTGGGCATGACCACCGAAATCATTGACGAAGCCGCTCTGGCAAAGGCGGCCAATGTCGAGCGAACCTGGGGCGACGCCGGCGCACCCGTCGCGGCCTACGACATTGAACGCGTCGAGGACGTGCCGTGTTTTGGTCCGGCTGGCGGCGAAGTCAAAGTGACGGTGACAGGGTCCGCCCACGATCGGCAAGGGCGGCTGCGAAAGCCCTCGCCCGAAGTTGTCGAATTGCTTGCTCACTTACAACGCAAGATCGAAGCGCATGCCGCCGATATGGCTATGGTGCGTTCCGACTTGGATCCCGAGGCCTCCTGCTTGCTGGTCAGTTATGGAATCACGGCGCGCGCCGCGCGCCAGGCGGTCGGCATGCTTCGTAAAGAAGGTTTCCCTATCTCCTTCCTCCAAATCCAGACCCTCTTTCCGGTGCCTACTGAGGCGCTTCACCGCGCGGCGGCGGGAATACGCACCGTCTTCGTCGCCGAGGAGAATTTGACTGGCCAATACCGCGCGGTGCTGGCTCCTCTGCTCAACGGCAGGCGCCTTTTGGGGATCAACAAGATCGGCAGCATGATCTCCCCGACCGAGATTGTGCGCGCCATTCGCCGGGCGGGCGGCACAATCCCGCGCTGCGACTGGCCTGGCGAGCACCCGTCCGAAGCGGAGGTCCGCGAACCGCCACGGCCATGGAAGGCGGGAGTGTGATGGAAAACACCACCTACCTTGCGGCCGACGCCAAGCTCCCCTACTGCCGGGGATGCGGCCATGCGCTGGTTGTCCGCCAACTCAGCCGCGCGCTGGAAGGGCTCGCGCTCCCCTCCCGCTCGCTTGTGCTCACCACGGACATCGGCTGCGTGGGGCTTGCCGACTCCCTCTTCCCTTACGTTCACACCGTCCACACCACCCACGGCCGATCAACTGCCATGGCCATCGGCATGGCCCTGGCAAACGCTGTGCTTCCTGCCTCGGGACTCAAGCCCATTGTCATGATTGGCGACGGCGGGGCCATGATTGGCTTATTGCATTTGGTTCACGCCGCGCAATTGAATGTGGACATCACCGTGCTCGTCCATAACAACTTCCTTTTTGGGATGACGGGAGGGCAGCACTCAGCCTTCACGCCGCTCGACTGGTCGACGTCCACGACCCCGGAAGGAAACCGCGTGCCGCCGCTGGATCTTCTTGCGCTCCTGCGCGCCGCGCACGCCGGCTTCTTAGCCCGCCAGTTTGCGACCGACGGCGACTTGAACGCTGTTATCGCCGACGCAATTGCCTATCCGGGATTTTCTCTGGTCGAAATTCTGGAGATTTGCACCGGCTACGGCGGCCTCAAGAACAAGTCCAAGGGAGCCGCGCTCCGCGAGGTTGCGGACAGCCAGGGTTACTCGATCGGCCGCACGGAAGCGGAACGGCCCCGCCCCACATTTGCCCAGCTCTATCGAATCGACATCGAGTCGAAAGCGGCTCCCCTCCTTATTAAGGAGGGGTCGGGGGTGGTTGACCTGCGCGTCGACGACGCCGCCCACCACCCCCTTCCCCCGCCTCCCGCGGAGGAGGGGAGTCAGCCTCAAGGTCGCGAGGAATCTCGCCCTGCCTCGCTGCAACACGCAGCCTCGGCCAATTCGAGATTAGAGATTCGAGATTCTAAACCCTTGCACATCGTGATTGCGGGCACTGCCGGTGAAAGAGTGCAGTCCTCGGCAGCGCTGCTTTGCCGTGCGGCGCTCAGCGCAGGCCTTTACGCGACGCAAAAGAACGACAATCCGGTGACGCAGGGATCGGGTTTCTCGCTCTCCGAGATTTGCTTGAGCCCCCAGCCCATCCAGTACACGGGAATGGAAAGCGCGGACGCCGTGATCGCGGTGAGCCAGGACGGGTGGAACGAGCTCAAGGCCAATGGGACGTTGGCCGCACTAGCCTCCGGCACGCTTCTGATCATCGATTCAGAAATCGAGATTGACAGTCCCACCGGCCGGCTGCTCCGTCAGCCCTTCCGGCGTGACGCGACGCCCAAGCGGGCAGCGCTTGCCGCGATTGGGTTCTGGCTGGGGAATGAGCCTGTAGTCCCCAACGCGGCGTGGGATTCGGTGCTCGACTCACTTTCCATCGAACGCCGGGCGGATGTTTCAGAAGCGCTGCGCATTGGGGCAAACTTCGCACGCCAGGGAGACGCGCGTGCGGCGTAAGCTCGATACAACGAGGCTGTCATTCCGAGCGAAGCGAGAAATCTCTCCCCGCCAATGGGCCGATCGGGAAGCCGCAAACAGGGCGACATTCCTCGCTTCGCTCGGAATGACAGCGTGTTAGTCCAGATGACATTCCGTACGCAACGTTGGCAGTAGGATTGCTGTAATCAACATGTTCTGATCAAAACTGAATGGAGCAACGCAATGAATAGGAGCAAGGTAACGATTGACGGCAACGAAGCCGCGGCCTACGTGGCCTTTCGGGTCAGCGAGGTCATTGCTATCTACCCCATCACACCCTCGTCTCCCATGGGCGAGTGGGCGGACCAATGGGCGGCAGAAAATAAGCCGAACCTGTGGGGTACCATACCGCGCGTGGTCGAGATGCAAAGTGAAGGCGGTGCCGCTGGGGCTCTGCATGGCGCATTGCAAGCCGGTTCTCTGGCCACCACGTTTACGGCCTCGCAAGGCCTGTTGTTGATGATTCCTAACATGTACAAGATCGCCGGGGAACTCACTCCCACGGTGTTTCATGTTTCGGCCAGGACTCTGGCCGCGCACGCCCTCTCCATCTTCGGAGACCACAGCGACGTAATGGCGACCCGCCAGACGGGCTTTGCCCTGATCGCCTCAAACTCCGTCCAGGAGGTGATGGATCTTGCGCTTATCGCCTCGGCTGCCAGCCTGCGCGCGCGCGTGCCTTTTCTGCACTTCTTCGATGGCTTTCGCACCTCGCACGAAGTCGGCAAGGTGGAGCAACTAACGAACGAAGACATGCTCGCCATGATTGACGAAGATCTCGTCAAGGCGCATCGCAAGCGCGCCTTGTCGCCGGATCATCCTTTCATCCGCGGCACCGCTCAGAACCCCGATGTCTTCTTCCAGGCCCGCGAGACCGTGAACCGCTTCTATGACGCCTGCCCGGCTATCGTTCAGGAAGAGATGGATAAATTCGCGCGCCTGGTGGGCCGTTCCTACCACCTCTTCGATTACGTCGGCGCGCCGGATGCCGAGCGGGTAATCATCCTGATGGGATCGGGCGCCGAAGCAGCCCAGGAAACCGTCGAGCACCTTACTTCACAGGGAGAGAAGGTCGGCGTCCTGAAGGTTCGTCTGTATCGCCCGTTCTCTCTTGAGCACTTCCTCAAATCACTTCCCGCTACCGTGAAGACTCTGGCCACCTTGGACCGCACCAAAGAGCCCGGCGCCGTCGGCGAACCCCTCTATACCGACGTCACCACGGCCGTGAGCGAAGGCCTGGCAAGCGGCCTTGCCCCCTTCAAGACATTCCCGCGCATTATCGGCGGGCGCTACGGGCTATCTTCCAAAGAATTCACTCCTGCGATGGTTAAAGCCGTCTTTGACGAGATGCTCAAGGACAAACCGCGCAACCACTTCACCGTCGGAATCGAAGACGACGTCACGCACACCAGCCTCAGCTACGACCCCGCGTTTTCGACCGAAGATCCCAAGACGGTTCGCGCCATGTTCTACGGCCTCGGCGCGGATGGCACCGTGGGCGCCAATAAGAACTCTATCAAGATCATTGGTGAGGACACGGACAACTACGCGCAAGGCTACTTCGTGTATGACTCGAAAAAGTCCGGCGCCGTCACCATCTCGCACCTGCGTTTTGGCCCTAAACCCATCCATTCCACTTACCTGATTTCGAAGGCCAATTTCGTGGCCTGCCACCAGTTCAGCTTCCTCGAGCGGCTCGACGTGTTGAAGTCCGCGCAGCCTGGCGCCACGTTCTTGCTGAACAGCCCCTTCGGCCCCGAAGAAGTCTGGGACCACCTTCCCCGGACCACCCAGGAAGAGATCATCAAAAAGCAACTCCGCTTCTTCGTGATCGACGCCGTCAAGGTGGCCCAAGCGGCGGGCATGGGCGGCCGCATCAACACGGTGATGCAAACCTGCTTCTTCGCCATCAGCGGCGTTCTGCCTCGCGACGAGGCAATCGCAGCCATCAAGCATGCCATCGAGAAAACCTATGGAAAGCGCGGCGAAGCTGTTGTGCAAAAGAACTTCGCCGCCGTGGACCAGGCGCTCAGCAAACTGCACGAGGTCAAAGTCCCCGATCGTGTTTCGAGTACATTTGACCTGCGGCGTCCCGTGCCGGAAGAAGCTCCGGAGTTCGTCCAGAAAGTGCTCGCAAAGATGATCACCAACGACGGCGACGACCTGCCGGTCAGCGCCATGCCGGTGGACGGCACGTTCCCCAGCGCCACCGCGCAATGGGAGAAACGCAATATCGCGCTCGAAATTCCGGTGTGGGACCAAGAAATCTGCATCCAGTGCGGCAAGTGCATCCTGGTTTGTCCCCACGCCGTGATTCGCACCAAGATTTATGACTCCCGGCTTTTGGAAGGCGCGCCCGCCACGTTCAAATCCACGGCGGCGCGTTGGAAGGAATTCAAGGAATTGAAGTACACGCTTCAAGTGGCGCCTGAAGATTGCACCGGCTGCATGCTGTGTGTTCAGGTCTGCCCGGTAAAGAGCAAGAGCGAGGCCAAGCACAAGGCCGTCAATATGGCGCCGCAACCACCCCTCCGGGATGCGGAACGGGACAACTGGAATTTCTTCCTCCAGATCCCCGAAATCGACCGGCGCACTCTCAGCCTGGGGCAGGTGAAGGATGTGCAGTTGCTACGGCCCTTGTTCGAATTCTCCGGCGCCTGCGCGGGCTGCGGCGAGACGCCTTACATTAAATTGATGAGCCAACTCTACGGCGACCGGGCGCTCATCTCCAACGCCACCGGCTGCTCGTCGATTTACGGCGGCAATCTACCCACGACCCCCTACGCCCAGAACGCCGACGGGCGCGGCCCGGCGTGGTCGAATTCCTTGTTTGAAGACAACGCCGAGTTCGGGTTGGGTCTGCGCTTGGCTGTCGACAAGCAAACCGAGTACGCGCGCGAATTGCTCACTCGCCTTTCTTCGGAGCTTGGCGATGATCTCGTCCTCGCCCTTCTGGCCGCCGACCAGACCACCGAGTCCGGCATCAGGGAGCAGCGAGAGCGCGTGCAGATACTGAAATCCAAACTGGCCGGCCTCGCGGGCGCGGAAGCCCGCGACCTCCTGAGCCTGGCGGACGCACTGGTCAAGAAGAGCGTCTGGATTGTAGGCGGCGACGGTTGGGCCTACGACATCGGCTACGGCGGCCTCGATCACGTTCTGGCCTCTGGCCGCAACGTCAACGTCCTGGTCCTCGACACGGAAGTCTACTCGAACACGGGCGGCCAGATGTCCAAGGCGACTCCGCGCGGCGCGGTGGCCAAGTTCGCGGCGGGCGGGAAGCCCCGGCCCAAGAAAGACCTGGGCATGATGGCCATGTGCTACGGCAACGTTTACGTGGCGGCAGTCGCTATGGGATCGAGCGACATGCACACGCTCAAGGCGTTCCTCGAGGCCGAGGCCTACGACGGCCCGTCAATCATCATCGCTTATTCTCACTGCATCGCCCACGGCTACGATCTGGTTTACGGCCTGGACCAGCAGAAGGCCGCCGTCCAGTCCGGTTACTGGCCTCTCTACCGCTACAATCCGGACCTGATCAAGCTGGGCAAAAATCCCTTCCAGCTTGATTCCAAGCCCCCGGCATTGCCTCTTGAGAAATATATCTATAACGAGACACGTTATACCATGTTGAAACATAGCGACCCTCAGGCTGCCAAGCTCTTGCTGCAATTTGCCGAGGAGGATGTTCGCAATCGTTGGCGCGTTTATCAAAACCTGGCCGCCATGCCTGTCAATGGCGCCGCGAAGGAGGTGAAGTAATGATTGACCTCTCCACTACTTATCACGGCATCAATCTGAAGAATCCCCTGGTCGTCTCGGCTTCCCCGCTGGCGGAGGAACTCAAAAACCTCCGCCGTATGGAGGATAGTGGCGCGGCGGCCATCGTTCTTCCCTCGCTCTTCGAAGAGCAGATCAATATCGAAAGCCGCGTGCTCGACCAGTTTCTTCAACAAGGCACCGAAAGCTTTGCCGAATCATTGACCTATTTCCCCGATATGACGGGATACAACCTGGGCCCGGAAGGCTACTGCGAGCACGTGCGGCGCGCCAAGGCGGCGGTCGGTATCCCCATTATTGCCAGCCTCAACGGCTCGTCCATCGGCGGCTGGACCGACTATGCCAGAAAGATCCAAGACGCCGGAGCAGATGCCCTCGAGCTCAACATCTACTACATTCCCACCAGCATCGATCAGACCTGCGGTGAAGTCGAGAAGCTCTATTGCGACCTGGTGGCCACAGTGAAGTCCAGCCTGAAGATTCCGGTGGCCGTCAAGATCGGCGCTTATTTCAGTTCCCTCGCCCACATGGCCAAGCGCCTGGACGATGCCGGGGCCGACGCCCTGGTGCTCTTCAACCGTTTTTACCAGCCCGACTTTGATATCGACAACCTCGAAGTGGTGCCCAACCTCATGCTCAGCACCTCGCATGAATTGCTGCTGCGACTGAACTGGGTGGCAATTCTATTTGGGCATATCAAAGCCGATCTTTGCATTACCGGCGGCGTGCACACCGCCGCGGATGTACTGAAAGCCATGATGGCCGGGGCGCGCGTGGTGGCTATGACCTCGGCGCTGCTTCGCAACGGCATCGGCCACCTCGCCACTCTCCGCAACGATATGCTCGCCTGGATGGAAGAACACGAGTACCAATCCATCCGCCAGATGCAGGGCAGCATGAGCCAGAAATCCGTCGCTGACCCCTCCGCCTTCCAGCGCGCCAACTACGTGCGCGTGCTGAGTTCGTACTCCATGAAAGGAGTGCCGCTGTAGGAAGAAGGCAGTGGGCAGTCGGAAGCAGGAAGCCGCCAACGCGGGTCTGCCCTCTCCCAAGGGAGAGGGTGGCCCGCGACGGCGTTTTCATCATCCGCCGCGGACCGGGTGAGGGGTCACTTCACCAGCCTGCAAGATCACCACGAAATCGAGAATCCTGAGTTGGCGCGGGTGATCGTTGATATGTGCGCGCCGCGATATCAGCAATTCGTCGATGGTCACGTCCCCGCGTGGCTCAGCATTTGCCGGCCGGCCTTCCCATTATCGCTTCATTGCTTGAATGCGCGCCGCCTGCTTCTCGAGCTCCTCGGCTTCCTTGATCCGATCCGTGGCGCGGTAGAGCTCCGCAAGGCCAATCATGATGGCGGCCACATCGGGGTGGTCCGGGCCCAGGGCCTTCTCCCGGATCGTCAACGCGCGCTTGTAAAGCAGCTCGGCCTCCGCGTACCGGCCTTGGGCGCGGTAAAGGGTGGCGAGATTGTTCATGGTGGTGGCCACTGCAGGATGGTCCGGGCCCAGACTCTTCTCCCGGATGGCCAGCGCGCGCTTGTCCAGCGGCTCAGCCTCCGCGTACCGGCCCTGTGCGCCGTAGAGGTCCGCAAGGTTGTTCAGAGCGGTGGCCACATCGGGATGGTCTGGGCCCAGGGCCTTTTCCCTGATCGCCAGCGAGCGCTTGTAGAGCGGCTCCGCCTCCGCGTACCGGCCTTGCGTGCGATAAAGTAATCCTAGGTTGTTCAGGCAGTTGGCCACGTAGGGATGGTTCGGCTCCAAGGCCGTCTCCCGAATCGCCAGCGCGCGCTTATAGAGCGGCTCCGCCTCCGCGTAGCGGCCTTGGGCGCCATAAAGGTCCGCGAGGTTGTTCAAACTGTTGGCGACATCGAGATGGTCGGCACCCAAAGCCTTCTCCCGAATCGCCAGCGCGCGCTTGTCAAGCGGCTCAGCCTGCGCGTAGCGGCCTTGGGCGCGATACAGCAAGGCAAGTTCGTTCAGGCGGGTGGCCACCGCGGGATGGTCCGGGCCCAGCGCCTTCTCGGTGATCGCCAGCGCACGCTTGTCAAGCGGCTCTGCTTGCGCGTATTGTCCCTCCAGCCGGTAGATCGCCGCGAGATTATTCAGGCTGGTGGCGACATCGAGATGGTCCGGGCCGTCCTCCTTTTCGGCGACCTCGAGCGCCTTCTTTGCCACCGCTACCGCACGCTCATAATCGCCTCTGCGATACAGGTCCACCACTTCCTGATTGAGGGTTTGCCACTCAGTGCCCGCTCCCTGCTGAGCGCCCGCGGCAGGCAACAGCAGGCAGATCAGGACCGCGATTGCGGAACAAGATCGGGTGAGTCTCATCCTGAAGCCTTAGCGCCATTAAAGATGGCAGGATCACTTGTCCGACCGAAATATGCCGAACAAATCGATGATAGCGCCGCTGAGTACCGCCGGCGCTCAAGCCGCGCGTGCGCGCGCCCTTCGCGATAACTGCGACGAGAGAAGAAACAAGAATCCTGGGGCGGCGAACGCCAACCATGCCCAGCCTTTCAGGAGCGTGCCGGTGGCCGCGAAATGAACCACGTAAGCAGCCAACAAGCTTGCCACTGTTATGAATCCACCCAGGCTTTCTTTCTTCCACGCCACGATCATTCCCGCACAAATCCCAAACGGGAAAAACAGAAAGCCGAGCCACTCTCTTGGCCCGGAGGGGAGTGAGCGCTCGCCCACGATGAAGGCCAAGACCAGGGCGATGGTGGCGACGCTCCATACTCGTCCAATCCAGCCCAGAGCTGAAGCCCACATTCTGTGTCTGTCAATTGGATTTTCCATGGTGCACCTCCCAGCAATGACGTGCTGAACGGCGCTACGAATGGTAACACTCTATGGCGCTCGCCTGTCGGTGTCAATTGCCGTCGGTCAAACGGACTCAATCTCAGGCGAAGGTTAAGGCGAATGGCCCGCATGGGTACACAAGAGCCCCCCACCCTATGCTTCCGAGTGCGGCTTTTCTTCTTGCTTCTGACTTCCGACCCCCTGCTTCAATACAAGTGATAAAATCCACGGTACGCTTAGAAATGGGAGGGAAGATGGCAGGTCATCTTTCAAAGGTTGCGTTGTCGGCCGCAGTGCTGTTTGTGGTTCACTTGGCGTCGTCGGGGCAACAGGCGTCTTCCTCCTCGGACTACACTGACTGGAAGGTCTACGGCGGAACTCCGGACAACATCCACTATTCAACCCTCCGCCAGATCAATCGCGACAACGTTCGCAACCTGGGGGTTGCCTGGACTTACGATTCGGGTGATGAATTCCCCGAGTCGGAGATGGAGTGCAACCCGATCGTGGAGCACGGGGTCTTGTTTGTCACCACGCCCAAGCTTCACCTCGTCGCCCTCGATGCCGCCACCGGGCAGTTGCGCTGGAGTTTCGACCCCAATCGAGGCGCGCCGGTCTCCTCCAAGCTCCGCAACCGCGGCGTCAGCTATTGGGAACAGGGGGACGACCGCAGGGTCTTCGTTGTTGCCCAGCAGTATCTCTACGCCATCGACGCGGCCAGCGGGAAGCCGATCGCAAGTTTCGGCGACTCTGGCCGAGTGGATTTGCGGGAAGGGCTTGGCCGCGATCCCAAGCTGCAGTCTATTTCTGCCACGAGCCCGGGCGCGGTTTACAAGGATCTGCTCATTCTGGGCAGCATCGTCAGCGAAGACCTGCCGGCATCTCCCGGAGACATCCGCGCTTTCGACGTTCGCACTGGAAGGATTCGCTGGACGTTTCACACCATTCCTCGTCCTGGTGAATACGGGTACGAAACCTGGCCGAAGGACGCCTGGACCTACACCGGCGGCGTCAACGATTGGGCAGGAATGAGCTTGGATGCAAAGCGCGGCTGGTTATTCGCCGCCACGGGTTCCGCGTCGTTCGACTTCTATGGCGCCAACCGGCTGGGTGACGACCTCTTCGCCAACTGCCTGATAGCCCTCAAAGCAGACTCCGGAGAGCGGGTCTGGCATTTCCAGGGTGTCAGACACGATCTGTGGGATCGCGACTTCCCCGCCGCTCCGACGCTGGTCACCGTCAAGAGAGATGGGCGGCCGATCGATGCGGTGGCGCAAATCACCAAGTCCGGCTTTGTTTTCGTCTTCGATCGGGAGACCGGCCGGCCGCTGTTCCCCATCGAATACAGGCCGGTGCCCGCCTCGGATGTGGACGGTGAAGTGACGGCGGCGACGCAACCGCTGCCCCTGCGCCCCGCGCCATTCGCGCGCCAGATGCTCACGCCCGACATCGTTACCACCCGCACGCCGGAGGCGCACCAGGCCGTCCTGGAACAACTGCAAACGCTTCG
>Ga0326727_10006250_pt1 | contig 32889 bp, 28 predicted proteins | sample MB2enrmetagenome_FD_207643 | JGI IMG/M metagenome (GOLD analysis project Ga0326727, IMG submission 207643) | Lab enriched peat soil microbial communities from McLean, Ithaca, NY, United States - MB29MY | ecosystem: Environmental > Terrestrial > Soil > Wetlands > Peat | place: USA: New York...
AAAAGAACCGTGAACCAAAGCCACAAGTCTATCTGAAGTCCGAACCCCAAGCCCGGCGCTCGGATGAAGATGTCACGAATCAGAAAGATCCCAACCAGCGCCGCGCCCACTTCCACCACAAAAATCACGGGGTTCTTCAGCAGCGTGACTGGATTCAGTTTTACCAACGAGTCCTTCAAGGCGCGACCTACCAGCTCCGGATCGAACAAAGGACGCGCCCGGACGAGTTTCTTCGGAATGAGCGTGGTCGGATCGTCAAACGGAGTAGGTGTCGCAAACGTTGCCATAACTTAGCTCCAGAAAGAGAGCATCAACGAGGAGAAAAGCTTCCCCTGATGCATAAGGTAATGCTCGACTATTGGGCCCAGCGCCAGCGCCGGAAAGAACGTCAGAGCCCCGATGACAATCACGGTCCCCACCAAGAGTCCTACAAAAAGCGCACCATGCGTCGGGAAGGTGCCACTCGAAGAAGGCACCCTCTTCTTGACCGCCAAGCTGCCGGCGATAGCCAGAGTCGGGATAATGAACGCGAATCGTCCTAGCACCATTGCCAGGCCTAGGGTGAGGTTGTACCAGGGTGTGTCTGGGTTGAGCCCGGCAAAGGCGCTGCCATTGTTCTCCGAGGTACTCGAGTACGCGTACAAGAGCTCACTGAAACCGTGGGGGCCAGAGTTGCCGAGATTGGCGATCGCCGGGCCGGGCGGGTTCCAGTAGCCGTTCTTTGCGAAGGGAGCAACGGTGCTAACCGCCGCGAAGACGAGTATGCTGAAGGCAGTCGCTAAGATGGCCAACATCGCCATCTTGACCTCTTTCTGCTGGATTTTCTTACCCAGATATTCCGGCGTCCTGCCCACCATGAGTCCTGCGATGAAAACCCCGATAATGGCGTACAACAGCATGCCGTATAAGCCCGACCCCACGCCCCCGAAAATGACCTCGTCGGTTTGCAAGTTGAACATCGGGACGAGGCCGCCGATGGGAGTAAGGCTGTCATGAGCGCTGTTGATGGCGCCACAGCTTGCATTGGTAGTCACAGTCACAAACAACGCCGAGGCGGGGATGCCAAAGCGGGTTTCCTTTCCTTCCATATTACCGCCAGCCTGTTTGCCGGTGTAAGTACTCTCCAGTCCGAGCTTCGCGAGAATAGGATTGCCCGCCTGCTCGTAGTGGTAACAAGTGAAAACGCCCGCGGCAAACATTACCGCCATGGCGGCAAAGAGAGCCCAACCTTGCCTCGTGTCGCCCACCATGCGACCGAAGGTATACGTCAGCCCCGCCGGGATCAGGAAAATCAGGAGCATTTGGAGAAGGTTGCTCAGCGGCGTAGGGTTTTCATAGGGGTGCGCGGAGTTGGCATTAAAGAATCCTCCGCCATTGGTTCCTAGCATCTTGATAGCTTCTTGAGAGGCAACGGGACCCTGCGGAATTGTCTGGGTGGCTCCCTCAAGGGTCTTGACCACGGCATAGGGATGAAAGTTTTGGATAGCGCCCTGGGAGCAAAGGATCAATGCGGCGACAAAGGCGATCGGCATCAAGACATAAAGCGTCGAGCGCGTGAGATCGACCCAGAAGTTGCCGACGGAATTGGCCTCCTGCCGGGCGAAACCACGTATCATCGCCACGGCCGCAGAAATGCCCACAGCCGCAGAAGCAAAATTCTGCACGGTGAGAGCTGCCATTTGTACGAAATAACTGAACGTCATCTCGCCGCTGTAAGCTTGCCAATTCGTGTTGGTGAGGTAGCTCACTGCCGTGTTAAAGGCTAGGTCCGGGGTTACGGGCGTGGCCCCTGAGGGCGCGGCCTTGGTGCCAAAGTGCATGGGATTGAAGGGCAAGATGCCTTGCAAGCGCTGGATGATATAGACGAACAGAAAACACGCCACGCTGAAGGCGATCAGCGAGGCAGCGTATTGTGTCCAGCGTTGTTCGGCATCCTCGCGCACGCCCACCAGGCGGTAGGTGAGTCGTTCCACCGGGCGCAGCAACGGATGGAGAAAAGTCCGCTGGCCCTCAAATACCTTGGCCATATGAGCGCCAAGAGGCTTGGTGAGAGCGAGGACCACGATGAAGTAAGCGACGATCTGCAAAATGCCAAGCGCTGTCATGTTTATTCCTCATTCCGGTACACCACCCCTTAATCCCTCCTCACTGAAGAAGGGACTAAAGGGTGGTCTCAAAAGCGTTCAGGACGAAGCAAGGCGTAAACGAGGTAAAAGAATAGAAAAAGTGCAGTCACGCCTGAGATAATGTAGTCCAAAGCAAACCTCCCTTTTACAGCCGGTCACAGCCTTTAGTAGCAGCCCAGCAGGCAACGAACAACAGTATCCCCACAAGGACGTAAAGCAAATCCAGCATGGTCTCTTACCTCGATTCCGCGTAGATCACATGACGCCCAACTTTACTTTAGCACGCTTGCCAGTCTGTCTTCGGCAGTGGGCCGCCAGCGTTTCCTCCTGCCCAGAATCATAATCGAGTGGGGCTTCAGTATCAACCCAACAGTCGGGCATTTGTCGCGGCACAGACAAATATGCGCAGCGATATCAATGGCGATCCTCGACTTCCGCGCTTAGGGCGCCGTCCATGTGCCCCTCGATCTTGTAGTGTGCTCGACTACTCATAAAAAAGGCATAAGGATTTGCCAAGGATTTCATTAACTTCCTTAGATATGTGGAATCCCCAGCAACGTCTACACAAGCTGGGGCTTTCGGGCTATACTGAAGCCGTCGGGTCTACGCCAGCGAATGGGAAGCGAACTGATCCAAATAAAAGTCGCCAGCCAGCCGGGACTGCCTGGAGCGCCGGGATCTTCTTCCGGTGCGGCAGGGGAGGCGGCGAGCTTTGCGGCCTGGGGGCTGGTGAATGAAAGGATTACGGCAAACGGGGCGTGTAAGGTGGGAAGACGGCTTGGACCTACAAATGCCGACCAGCCGGTGGAGAGCGTTGCCACGCCTGGCACGCTGAAGACCTTTTACCTTGAAACCTTCGGCTGCCAGATGAATGTGCACGATTCGGAGAAGGTGCAAGGCGTGCTGATGGCGCGCGGGATGACGCCCGTGGAAAACCATCATGAAGCTGATCTGGTGCTTTACAACACGTGCAGCATCCGGGAAAAGGCCGCGCAGAAGGTCTTTTCGCGGCTGGGGGTTTTCCGCAAGGGCAGAAGTGGCACGCCGAAAGTGATTGGAGTGTTGGGCTGTGTGGCGCAGCAGGAAGGCGAGCGGTTTTTTGAGCGCGCGCCGCAGGTCAGCCTGGTTTGCGGCTCCGCGAGCTATTCGAAGCTGCCGGAGTTGCTTGACCGGCTCGAAACCGGAAAGCAACGCGTAACCGGTCTCTCGCTCGACACGGAGGAGTGCTTTGAGACTGAGATGACCCGACGCGATAACCCTTTCCGGGCTTATCTCACGATTATTGAAGGGTGCGACCAGCGGTGCTCATTCTGTGTTGTGCCCATGACGCGCGGCCCGCAGCGAAGCCGTGCGAGCGGCAAGATCCTGGCCGAGGCCCGGCGCTTGGTGGATCAGGGCTACACGGAAATCCAGCTCCTGGGTCAGATCGTCAACGCCTGGCACGATCCTTCGCTGGCGCGGCTGAGCTTTGCGGAATTGCTTTCGCGGGTGGCCGAACTTCCGGGAATTCGCCGCGTGCGGTTCACCACCTCGCACCCTAGATACTTCACCTCCGGAATTGTCCAGGCCATCGACGCGAATCCCAACCTTTGCGACCAGATTCACCTCCCAGTGCAATCCGGTTCCACGACAGTTCTGGCGCGGATGCTGCGGGGGTACACGCGCGAGGAGTATTTGGAAAAAATCCATGACATTCGCCAAGCGCGACGGGCGATCAGCCTTTCCACGGACATCATCGTCGGTTTTTGCGGAGAAACAGGCAAGGATTTTGAACAGACGCTTTCGTTGATTAAGGAAGTGGAGTACGATCAAATCTTCTCCTTTAAGTATTCACCACGGCCGAACACACTTGCGGAAGGGAGCCGGGATGCTTTAGCGGAGGAGGAGAAGGGGCGGCGCCTGACCGAACTTCAGGAACTACAGCGGCAAATCCAGGTGCGACGCAACCAGGCGCTGGTGGGCGAGAGTTTCGAAGTCCTGGTGGAAGGATACCAAGCACGCTTGGGGCAGGCAGTGGGGCGCAGCACTACGAACCGCGTGATAAACTTTCCGGGCAGCCCTGAGGATGTGGGGCGCTACCTCACGGTGAAAGTGACTTCGGCCGGGCCAAACAGTTTGGTGGGGGCGCGTGCGGGTAGCGCCGACCTCAGCTTTTGAGGGCCGCGGCTCCTATGGATTCGAGGGTGTAATCAAGAGCTCGAGCAGGCAAGAGGCGGCTGGCGCGCGGAAAGGTGGGGCGTGCAAGGGGCCTGGAGGATCACATGGAAATTGAAATGAGAATCCGCGGTTTGGTGATGGATCCGGTCACGAACATGCCCATTGTAATTTTGAAGGATGTCAACGGGGCATCGGTGCTTCCGATCTGGGTCGGCATCTACGAGGCGAACGCCATCGCTTTGGAAATAGAGAAGGTGAACACGCCGCGCCCCATGACCCATGACCTGCTGAAGAACCTGTTGCTGGGCCTGGAGACGCGCGTGCAGAAGGTTGTGGTGAGCGAGTTGAAGGACGACACTTTCTATGCCCTTATCTGGCTGGAACGCGATGGACAGGTGATGTCCATCGATTCGCGGCCCAGCGACGCACTGGCGCTGGCCTTGCGCATGGATTGCCCCATTTACGTCGAGGAGGAAGTCCTGAAGAACTCGAAGATTGCCGGCGGCGCCAGCGAAAAGGCCACCAATGAAGAGCTGCGGAAGTGGCTGGAAGGCTTGAACGACGAGGACATGGGACGCTACAAGATGTGACTGCCGGCGGGGGAACTCACCCTGGCTGCCTCCGGGCCCGCCCAAAAATCCAACCCTTGGCTGGAGCTGCGAGTGAGCACGATAATAGCGATCGCAAACCAGAAAGGTGGAGTCGGGAAGACCACGACCGCTGTCAATTTGGCCGCCGCCTTTGCCCTTCGCGACAAGCGAACCCTCCTGATTGACTTGGATCCCCAGGCCAATACCACCCTGACTTTCTTCACCCCGGACGAAGTCACGCAATCGGCCTACGAGGTGTTGGCCGATCACCAACTGGCGCTCTCGCAAGTGGTGAGGCCGACCAAGGTGGCGAATCTTAGCCTGGTGCCCTCCAGAATCTCGCTGGCCAAGCTGGAGACGCACCTAGTGGGACAGTTCGATGCCCCCTTTCGGCTTAAAGACGCTCTGCCCGCGGTGCGAAACGACTTCGACCTCATAGTGATTGATACCCCGCCATCGCTCGGCCTGCTCACCGTGAACGCCCTGGTCGCCGCCCATTACCTGCTGGTGACAATTCAGGCCTCCTACTACGCGTTGGAGGGAACGGACGATCTGCTGGAGACGCTCGAGCGCATCCGCGCGCGCCCCAATCCTGGGTTGGAGCTGCTCGGGGTAATTATCACGCTTTTTGACAGGCGCACCAATCTGGCGCGGGATACCTACAAGCAGGTCCGCGCCGTGTTCGGCAAGAAGGTCTTCCGGACCATCATCGGGAAGACGGTGCGGCTGGAAGAGAGCCCTGCTTATAAAGAAACGATTTTCACTTTTGCTCCTCACTCGTCCGGAGCGCAGGAATACGCGCAGCTCGCGAAGGAGGTCCTGCAACGTGTCAGTTAGACGCGCTGGTTTACCCCTGACGGTCAAGATGCGTCACAACGCACACTACGTGGAAGAGATAATCGCCCGAACCGGGGCGGCCATTGGCAGAATGATTCCCATCGAGGAAATCCAGCCCAACGCCAGCCAGCCCCGCAAGGAGATCGGCGATTTGCAGGGGCTCACTGACTCGGTGCGGGAGAAGGGCGTGCTGGAGCCGCTGCTGGTGCGTTTTATGCCGGAGTCGGGAAAGTACATGATCATTTCCGGGGAGCGCCGCTACTTGGCGGCGCGCGCCGCGGGACTTTCCGAACTTCCGTGCCTCGAAAAAGACGTGGATGACGCCGAGACGCTTGAACTAGCGCTGATCGAAAACCTGCAGCGCAAAGACTTGACCCCCTTCGAAGAGGCCGACGGCGTGCAAGCGCTCGCCGGCCGCTTCGGCTTGACCCATGAGGAGATCGCCAAGAAAGTAGGGAAGTCCCGCCCCTCGATTACCGAACTGCTCAGCCTGCGGTCGATTCCTGATGAGATTAAGGCGTTGTGCATTGAAAAGGGTGTGCTTTCGAAATCGCAACTGCTCCAGGTGGCCCGCCAGCCCAGCGAAGTTAGAATGAAAGACCTGGCCCAGCGTTTTGCGCTACGGATGGTGAACCGCGAGCAGGCCCGCGCCGAGCGGAACCCTGACAAGAAGCCGTGCCCGGCCGTCTTCCGTTTCGTCCCCCCCGCCAAGGAATTCAAGATGGTGTTGCAGTTCCGCAAGAACCATGTGGAGCGCGACGAAATCATTGCGACCTTGCTACGCATCATCGAAACGCTGCAAGCTGAAGATTAATCGCCCTTAGGTAGTGCCCAAATAGATGTAGGGCCGGGGCTTGCCCCGGATAGGCCATCCCGTCCGGCGGCAGAGGCGGCACTACGGTCGAAGGGGGACACTACCCTTCGGGACAGGGAGATCATGGTTGACTCATGGCAAGAACTCGACACTGATCTCTTGTTTGTCTATGGCACCTTGCGACGCGGATTTGCATTGCACCATCACCTGAGGAGGATGGGGGCGGAATTCGTGACAACAGGGGAAGTGCAGGCTGAGCTGTACGACTTGGGGAAGTTTCCTGGAGCACGGAAATCCACCAAGCCGGGGAAAGTGCTTACAGGTGAAGTCTATCGTCTTCGCCAGACGGAGAAAGCGTTGAAGGTTTTAGACCGTGTGGAAGGGTTCGCGCCTCGGAGGGCGGAGAAGAGTCTGTTCCAGCGCGCCACTACGGCGGTTGTCTTGCCCAACGGAGAGCGGCGCGTGGCGTGGATATACTGGCTAAACGAGAGGGGTAGCGCCAGGCGCTGAGTGTCCTGTGCGGGCGCTGGAGCCGTGAAGCGCGAGGGGTTTTGAGTCGAGTTTCCAGGTTGGGGTTTATCCCATGGTTGATGCACAATCAAAAGAATTAAGTCCAGGCCAAGTTGCCGTGCTCGACTCGCTTTTGAGGGCGGGCTTCAGGTTCGTGACCTTCGAACGTTATGCTCGCTATCTGGGGGTGGAGAGAGACGGATTCGTTGCCTTGTTGGAGACAGCCGGAGGAAAGGTTCAGCTCTTTGGCCAGGTGGGATATCATGTGGGAGAAGGGATCGCGATGCTTGTGGAGCGAGCCGAGGGGAAAACCTTTGTGTGGAAGGACGAATCTGTGGCCGCTACCCCGGAACTGCTGGCTGGTTACGCGCGGTTCAAGAATGAACTGCGGCGCCTGTTGCAGAGCGAGAACGAAGGGAGGACTCAATTCTGATGAACGACTTGCTTGACGTGCTTGTGGTAGGCGCCGGGCCGACCGGCCTGGCTTGCGGGATTGAAGCGCTGCGGGCTGATCTCAAGCTGTTGATTCTCGAGAAAGGCTGTTTAGTGAATTCCTTGTTTCATTATCCGCCCAACATGACCTTCTTCACCACGCGTGAGCTGTTGGAGATCGGCGACCTTCCTTTCACGAGCCTCAATCTCAAGCCCACGCGCGCCGAAGCCCTTGAATATTATCGCCGCGTGGCAGGCCACTACCATTTGCCCATCCACTATGGAGAGCGCGTGATGTCCCTCCGGCAGGAGGACGGCGCCTTCGTGATCGGTACGGAATTGCGTGGTGGACAGCCCCGTAAGTACAACTCGCGCAACGTCGTGCTGGCGACCGGCTATTACGATCTTCCCAACCTGATGAATGTACCAGGAGAGGATCTGCCCAAGGTCTCGCATTACTACTGGGAGCCGCATCAGTTCTTCGGGCGGCGGGTTGCAATTGTGGGGGGCGGGAATTCGGCCGCAATCGCGGCTCTGGATCTGTATCGCCATGACGCCGAGGTCACGCTGATCGTGCGGGAGCGCGAGTTGAGCCGGCATATCAAATACTGGATCAGACCTGACCTTGAAAACCGAATCAAGGAGGGTTCGATCCGCGCCATGTTCGCCAGCTTGCTGACGGAGATTGGCAACGATTGGATTCAGGTGGAGAATTCCAATGGCGAAACGCTGCGCCTCGAGAATGACTTTGTTTTCGCCCTTACCGGATATCATCCGGACTTTGACTTCCTGCGCAGCGCCGGAGTCCGGATTGACCTGACCACCTGCCGGCCGGAGTGCAATCCGGAAACGCGCGAGAGTAATGTGCCCGGTCTGTATCTTGCCGGCGTCATCATCGCGGGTCCGGATACGAACGAGATCTTCATCGAAAACGGCCGCTTCCACGGCAAGCAGATCGTCGCCGATATCAAGCGCAAACAGTCATTTTGAATTTTGGATTTTAGATTTTGGATTGGATCACCCAATCTGGCAGCGACGCCCCGGGCTCCCTGCCTACGGCCTTAATAGTGAAGACAGCGGCTAGGAAACAGAAGTCAGCTGTCAATCTTGAGACCACTGCGGGGCTAAGTAATCCAAAATCCAAAACCTAAAATCTAAAATCCAAAATGGGCCGCCCTCCCTACTCCTTCACGGGTACTTTCTTTGCCGTGGTGTCGCGGGAAATAACGAAGGTCATCTCGCAACCCGGAGGAAGAACGAGCTCTTTATGCTTTTTTAGAAGCCCGTGGGCTAGACCCGCAGCGGCGCCGATTCCCATGCCGTAAAGAGCGCCTGTTCCACCGTGGGCAATCGCCCCCACGCCTGCACCCGCGGCGGCGCCCACGCCGGCTTCTTCGGCCGTCCTCTTGGTGTCCTTACCCGGTCCCTGCATAGTCCCTTCTGCATCTTTCACCTTGGCCCCCTCAGCGTCCTCCAGGCTTGCCACGATATTGTACTTCGACGCGTCCGGAGTGCTGATGGAATCTACGATGAGCCGCATTTCCCCCTTTTCTTTCACCCGGCCCGAGCCTTTGACATAGGTCACGTGCCCATCCACGGTGCTCCCGTCAGGGACGATTTCCCCACCTTTTCCAAAGATCGGTTCGACAACCTTTCCCGTCCACAGATCGCCGGTCTCGTTGGTTTTGGAGCTGAGCGTGGTGATCAGTTGCACATGGAGCTCGCTTCCGGCGGGCAATGTGATGGCATCGTCCGAAGCAAAAGACAGCGTCGAGATGATAAGCATTACTCCCAGGCCTGCCGCGAATCTTGACTTTTTCATAGGCATCTCCTTTGAAGCTAGACGGATGGGCCGCGTCTTCCGTTACAATTGGAGTTGGAACCGCGCCTCTTGCAGCCTCTTCCCTGATTCTATTCTGCCTTCGGCGTCTCAGCAATTCCTAACCTATGCGTTTGGATTCTCCCTTTGGTCAGTCCGTTGCCAGACTCAATGCTGTGATCGGCTGGAAAATCGGCAGTGGGGGCGGCGGTGAGCACGGTCGCGTCAAAGTCCCCGAAAGGTAGCATGCCGCTTTTCCCGCGACTTTGACGCGACCCTAGGTGCTGAGCGACGGCGATTGACCCGCTAAGGGGCATCCGCTATACTGAGTTTCTGACAGGGTATGCCGAACATACTTCGAGAAATCGTGGATTCCGCTTCAGCTCTGGCCAAGGGTTTTTCCATCACTCTTAGGACCATGTTTGAGCCCACGGTGACGGAGAACTACCCGCACGAACCCGTTCATTTTGAAGACCGCTACCGCGGGCTGCACATTTTGAAACGCGATGAAAATGGGCTCGAAAAATGCGTCGCCTGTTTCCTTTGCGCGGCGGCTTGTCCGGCCAATTGCATTTACATCGAAGCTGCTGAGAACACCGGCGACCAGCGAATCAGTGCGGCTGAGCGTTACGCAAAGGTCTACAACATTGATTACAACCGGTGCATCTTTTGCGGTTACTGTGTGGAGGCCTGCCCTTGCGACGCCATCACCCACGGCCACGGGTTTGAAATTGCCGCTTACGACACCAACTCCCTGGTTTACCGCAAGGAGCAGCTCCTCGAACCCGTGCCTGCCACTGCAGGCGGCAAGAAATAGTCCACGATTGACTTTCGCAGCTCCGAAGGCTAAATTGTTAAAGAGTTAATGAGAAGTAAACTTTCTCCCTCCAACGCCGGTTTTCGGCGCGTCCCTCGACCACCGCATGATGGTTATTCTCTGATTTAGGAGGATGTGAGGCATGCAGAGCAAATGAAGACGAGTGTAAAGGTTCTAAATGGAGTTGAAGAGCTGGTGGGAACGCACGACGGAAACCTGCGCTTGCTGGAGAGGTGTTTCAATGTTTCGATACACCTCGGCGAGGAAGGGCTGGAGATCGAAGGCGGGGATCTCGAAGTGCGGCGGGCGCAAAGGCTCGTGGAAGAGTATGCCGACTTGGTGGAGGCCGGGTCCCGCTTTGACAGCTCGGAGGTCGAATCCTTCCTGCGCATCCTCTGCCAGGATCCGGAGGCCACGCTGAAGGGTCTTGCCGAGGCCGGCCGCCCGCGGACCTTCGGCAAGAAATCCATCACCCCCAAGAGCCTGAACCAGCGCACCTATGTGGATGCGATTGAGCGGCACGACATGGTGTTCGGAATCGGTCCTTCCGGTACCGGAAAGACTTACCTGGCCGTGGCCATGGCCGTGGATGCACTGCTGAGCAAAGAAGTCAGCCGCATCATCTTGGCGAGGCCCGCCGTGGAAGCGGGCGAAAGGTTGGGATTCCTCCCCGGGACATTGCAGGAGAAAGTGAACCCGTATTTGCGCCCGCTTTACGATGCTCTTTACGACGTGTTGGACCCAGACAGGGTGGAACGCTATTTGGAGAAGGGCATTATTGAGATCGCACCCATCGCTTTTATGCGCGGCAGGACTTTGAACGACGCCTTCGTGATTCTTGACGAGGCCCAGAACACCACCAGCGAGCAGATGAAGATGTTTCTAACGCGACTGGGCTTCAACTCCAAAGCGGTGGTCACGGGTGACATCACTCAAATCGATCTCGATGGGAGACGTTCTGGCCTCGTCGAAGCGATTGAGGTGGTTTCCAGGGTGCCGGGTATCTGTTTTGTCTACTTCACAGAGCGGGACGTGGTCCGGCATACCCTGGTGCAGCGCATCATCCGCGCCTACGAGGAATACGACCAGGTGCGCACCGCGGCCGCGGCGAACAACAAAAATCATAAAGGAGTCGTCACGCAATAAGCTTTCCGTCTTTATCACGGCAGAACCATTGATCCTTAATCAGCAGAGCAAGTACGTCGTCAATTCTTCCCGGCTGGAGGAATTTGTGCGGGAGCTCAGGCAGGCGCTTCGATTGGGCAGGCGAGATTGCAACGTTTGCTTCGTAGACGACAGGCAGATCAAGCGACTGAATTCGCTCTACCTAGGCAAGAATCGTACGACCGATGTCTTATCTTTTCCTTGGAATGCGCAGCAGAGGCAGCCACCCCGGCGACCAGGAAGCGAGCACGCTCGATCGAGGTACACCCGCCGGAGCGCAAATGAACGCACGGCGCTGGAGTTCAAGAATTTCTTGGGCGACATCGTCATTTCCGTCGACACGGCCAAACGAAACGCGCGCCAAGAAGGACACTCAACCCTGAACGAGATTCGATGGCTTATTTTGCACGGCGTCCTCCACCTGCTGGGCTACAATCACGAACGAGATCATGGCGAAATGAGCAGGCTGGAGCTTTCCATGCGGAGCCGGCTGGGCATTGCGGGAGACTAAGCAAAATAAGGCGATGGCAAATGGCAAAGTGCAAATGGCGAATGGATTTCACAATTTGAATTTTGCCATTTGCCATTTGAAATTCTTTCTCTATGAACCTTGAAGCCAACCTGATCACAGTTGTATGGCTGATCGTTCTGGCAGCCCTTCTGGTGGCCGGGTCGGTGGCCTCTTATTTGAGGCTGCTGATGCGGCGCCTGACTGCCGTGAGCGCTAGGAAGCTGTTTCGTCCCGGCGAGGGAGGGCGTATCACCGTCGACCGGGAGCGTGTCGGGGTCTCGATTTCCGCCCTGCACGGCGCGGCAATGCACTTGTTTGCCGTGGGCGTGACCGCGCTGCTTTTCGTGCGCAGGCCGGATCACATCTGGGGAAATATCGGCGCTGCTGTGGTCATTGTCCTGACTGCGGTGGCCATAGCCGACCAGCTCATACCTTTCCTCCTGGTGGCGCGCCATGACGAGCCGGAGGTCATCTTGGAGCTCTGGATGCCCGCGGTACGACGGCTGGTTTACCTGGCCTTGCCGCTTACTTTCCCCATACTCATTTCAACCACCATGAACCGCCTGTTGGAGTCCACGGAGCAAGAACCGGAGCCCCCCACCCCGCAGGAGAACCTGCAAGAGTTTATTGAAGTCGGTGAGCAGGAAGGCTTGCTCGAAAAAGGGGAGGGCGAACTCGTACAGTCGGTCGTCGAATTTGGAGACAAGGTCGTGCGCGAGGTGATGACGCCGCGAACGGAAATTGCCGCCATCGAAGTGAACGCCCCGGTGGAGGACCTGCGCAAGCTGTTCCGCGAAAAGCGTCTGACCCGATACCCCGTCTTTGCCGGGCAGTTGGACCACATCGAGGGCATCGTGAGCGTTCGCGACCTCATGGAGTTGCCGCCGGAAGAACAAGCCAAAGTCACCATTCGCAGCTTGATCAGGCCTGTCCCATTCGTTCCTGAAACGCGCCACATCAAAGACCTACTGAAAGAACTGCAAAAATCCACTACGCAGATGGCTATCGTCATTGACGAATATGGCAGCGTCGCCGGGCTAGTGACCATCGAAGACATGCTGGAAGAAATCGTTGGAGAAATAAAGGACGAATACGAGACCCACGCCCAGGATATCGTCAAGGAGTCGGAACATTCCTACCTCGCGTCGGGTCATACTGACCTGTCCCAGATCAGCGATGAATTGCGCGTCCCCGTCCAAGCTCCAGGCTACTCCACGGTGGCGGGGTTGGTGCTGGCCCAACTCGGTCACGTTCCCGTTCCCGGTGAGAAGGTGCAAAAGAACGGACTGACCATCGAAGTCCTGGAAGCTAACAAGCGGACAGTCTTGAAGGTTCGCCTGATTCTGTCTCCGGAAGCCACAAAACCTGCTGAGAACCATGGCGGATCAGACTAAATCCGGATTCGTGGCCGTGGTGGGAAGGCCGAACGCCGGGAAGAGCACCTTGGTGAATGCGCTGGTTGGAACCAAGGTCTCGATCGTCACGGCCGTGCCGCAAACCACTCGCAATCGGATTCTGGGAATCGTAAACCGGCCCTCCGCGCAAATCGTGCTCATGGACACGCCCGGAATCCACAGGCCGCTTTCGCGCCTCAATGACCAGATGATGACCTTCGTTCGCCAGGCGCTCACGGAGCGGGACTTGGCGGTGCTGATTGTTGATGCCTCCGAGCGGTTCGGCCATGGAGACGAGTTTGCTTTGGGGCTGCTGAAAGAATACGCTCCGCGGTCGATTTTGGCCCTCAACAAAATCGATCGAATCAAGAAGCCCAAACTTCTGCCCCTGATGGAGCACTACTCGCAGTTATACAATTTCGAGGAAATCATGCCCATCTCCGCCCTCCGGGGAGAAGGTCTTACGGAACTTCTGGACACCATCGTGCGCTTGCTCCCCGAAGGCCCGCAATACTTCCCGCCCGAAATGTACACGGACCAGCCGGAACGCTTCCTGGCATCTGAGATCATTCGCGAGAAGGTTATTCTTCACACCCGGCAAGAACTTCCCTATGCCACCGCCGTCGTCATCGACGACTTCGAGGAAGGCGATACCATCACGCGTATCCACGCCAGCATCGTGGTGGAGAGGGACTCACAGAAACCCATCATTATTGGCTCGGGCGGCGACATGCTGAAGCAGATCGGCAGCGAGGCCCGCCGGGAACTGGAAAGATTGTTCCCACCCAAAGTGTTCCTTGAACTCTATGTTAAAGTCGAACCCCACTGGCGCGATGTGACGCAAATGGTTGCCTCCCTTGACTACCGCAATGAAGGGTAGACACACGCATGATCTACGCTACGGTCCTCATCTTGATTGTTCTTGTGCTGCTCACGGTCAGCGTGACGCGCATGGTGAAGCTCGAGACGCATGCAGGTTTCATGGTGGCGGACCGCAGACTCTCGGCGGCGGTGTTGGTCTTCACGCTGTTGTGTTCGTGGATCGGAGCAGGAAGCCTTTTTGGCGGCGCGGAGTTCGCTTATCGCAGGGGCCTCGCATCTTTATGGTTGCCGGCTGGAGGTTGGGCAGGTTTGCTGGTGGTTTATTTCATTGCCGGACGCGCTCGGGCGTTCGCGCAATACACCGTCCCTGATCTGTTGGAGGTCAGGTACAGTCCGATTGCACGCGTTTTGGGGACACTCTGCATCATCGTTTCCTACACGGCCATCGTCAGCTACCAGTTCCGCGGTGGGGGGCGAATTCTAAACCTCGCCTTCGGAGTCAGCGAGAGGACGGGAACGTTCATCCTGGCAGGGTTCGTCATCCTGTTTACAGCGCTGGCGGGAATGTCGTCGGTCGCTTACACGGACGTGGCGATTGGGCTGCTCGTTACGGGCGGCTGCATCATTGCCTTTCCGGCGATGCTGCTACGCGTCGGCGGGTGGACCGCAATGCACGCTGCGTTGCCTCCAAGTCACTTCACGTTCAGAGGTGGAATGGGATGGAGTGAAGTGCTTGGCTACTTCTTTCCGACTTTCACGCTGATGGTGGGCAACCAGAGTTCGTACCAGAAGTTTTTTTCTGCCCGCAGCGAGCGGGACGCCCGGCTTTCAGTGGTGGGTTGGATCGTTGGGACGTTGTTTCTGGAAACGATTATCGTGCTGCTGGCCATGGTGGGGGGAGTGCAGTTCCACAAAGAAATCGAGTCGGGCGCACTTCCTGCCTGGGGGATCGTGCCCTACACGGCGCGCCATGGTGTGGCGCCGCTGGTGGGCGCCATCTTTCTGGGCGCGGTGTTTGCCAAGGTGCTGTCAACGGGAAACAACTACCTGTTCTCGCCGGCCACGAACGTGGTCCATGACGTTTTCCAGCGCTTGTTTCGCAAGGGTGCGGGCGATCGCACCTTGCTGCTTTTTTCACGCGTCACCGTGGTGGTCCTTGGGGTCATCGCACTGGCACAAAGCTTCCAGCCCTCGGTTCTGGCCACGGCAGTCTATGCTTACGACGTCTACGGCGCGGGGCTGACGCCTGCCATCGTGGCCGCTTTCTTTTGGAAGCGTACAACCACCGCCGGCGGGCTTAGCTCGATTATCGCGGGTACAGTTGTGGCGGTGCTGTGGAAACTGTTCGGGTTAGATGCGCACATGCCGATGATTTTTCCTGCCCTGGCGGCCTCGCTCTTATGCCTGATCGGCGTGAGCCTGCTCACCGCCCCGCCGCGCGCGGAACAATGGCGACCGTTCTTCAAAGAACAGGTTTCAGGTGCCAGGTGACAGGTGTCAGTGGCCCGCCGTGGCGGGACAAGTGACAAGCGTGAAGAGGAAGTCAGTAATAAGCTATCGGCTTTAGTTGCTTTGCCTTACAGGGCTAGAGTTCAAGCAATTGCTGAAGGCGGAAGAGCAGCGACAAGTGACAAGCCTGTAGGGGCGGTTCGCGAACCGCCCCTACGACACGAGCGAGGGAAAATGGAATTCAATCAGATTCAATCGACGCTTCGGGAAAACGGGCTTGACGGCTGGTTGTTTTACGACCACCATCGTCGTGACCCCATTGCCTATCGAATACTGAAGATCAATCCGCCCATGTGTACGCGGAGGTGGTATTACCTGATTCCAGCCGAGGGAGAGCCGAGCAAGCTCATTCATCGTGTGGAGAGACAGAACCTGGCAGGTTTGCCTGGGCGAGAGCTCGAGTACTCCTCTTGGAAGGAACAACACGAGGGTCTGAAGAAGATTCTGGAAGGCAAGAGCCGCATCGCGATGCAGTACTCGGCCCTGAACGATATACCTTATGTGGGTCTGGTGGACGCCGGGACGATTGAGCTGGTGAAGAGTTTGGGTGTGGAAGTGATTTCATCGGCTGACTTGGTCCAATTGTTTGAGGCACGGTGGTCGGAGGATGCGCTGGCGTCGCACTTGGAGGCGGGCAAGGTGGTGCACGCCGCCGTCCGCGCGGGTTTCGCTGCCATCCGGGATGCTGTTTGGTCTGGAAAGGGAATCACCGAGTACGATGTCCAGCAGGCCATGCTACGTGTCTTTGAGGGCGGTGGCGTGGTGGCGGATGAGGGGCCTGTTGCGGCGGTCAACAAAAGCACTGCCAATCCCCATTACATGCCGATGCGCGATCGTTCGTTGCCCATGGGTGTCAATGATTTCGTTCTGCTGGATGTGTGGGGAAAATTGAACAAGCCTGGCGCGGTTTATTTCGACATCACATGGACAGGCTTCGTGGGCGTGGAGATTCCACGCCGTTACGCGGAGGTCTTCGAGATTGTGCGGGAAGCGCGAGATGCCGCAGTGGACTTTGTTCAGGCTGCAATGAGGAGTGGGCGGACGATTCACGGGTATGAAGTGGATGACGTGGCGCGGGGGATTATCAACCGCCGGGGATACGGGCAATACTTCGTTCACCGGACTGGGCACTCCATCGGCGAAGACGTGCACGGTAACGGAGCCAACATCGATAACTTCGAGACGCGCGACACGCGCCAGATAATTCCCCGAATCTGCTTCTCCATCGAGCCGGGGATTTACCTCCAGGGATTCGGCGTGCGCAGCGAGGTGAATGTGTTCATCGAGGAATCGAGTGCGCGGGTGACAGGTGAAATCCAATCGGCCATCGTGCCCATCCTTGCCGCAACATACTGAGGTGTGTTAATTTCGCTGGGAAGGGAATTGCGGTTCCAGACTTTGGAGTCGCTGGTGCGGCATCTGACATAAACTTATGGCTGGAAAAGTCGTCCAGGAAGACACTGCTAATGCCAAGCCCAAGGCTGCCGCCAGCCACCCACCGATCATGACGTTGGTGCGGCTGTGCGTCGCGGCATGGCTCGTCCCGGGATTGGGTCACCTGATGCTGGGAAAGAAGTGGCGGGCCCTGATCCTCTTTGCCTCGATCATCACCATGTTTGCTCTCGGCCTTGCCATGCAGGGGCAGTTCTTCTCCACCAGTTCCGGGTCTTACCTTCAGACCCTGGGTTATTACGGCGAATTGTGCGTAGGCTTGGCGATGCCCGGCGCCAGGTTTTTCGGTTATTCGGGCGGTGATACGTTCTTCGTCAGCTCCGACTACGGGACCGCATACCTCGTGGCCGCGGGCATGCTCAACGTTCTTGCGGTGCTGGACTGCTACGATATTGCCATGGGACGCAAGAGCTAAGGAATTGAGTCATTGATTCATTGACCCAATGACTCAATGAGAAGATGATTCAATCATTGCGATGGCTTTGACACACTTTCCTGCTCTCGTTATATTCTCCTTCCTGGTCGCCGTGGTATTCGGGGTTCTCGCCAAGGAAGCGCCTCGCGAGCGATTTGTTTACGCCGCCAAGGTCTTTGGCGCGTTTGTTGCCACAGCCCTTGTGCTAGGGTGGTTGATGTACTTCTTTCCCAGGTAGTCTCGACCTGATGCTTACCGACACACAGATTGCCTTTAATGGCGCCATGGTCTTGCTGATGGGGCTGCTGATTGGCATCGAGCGCGAGCACGCCCAGAAGGGCACACCCTTGATCGCGGGGATCCGGACTTTCCCTCTCATCACCCTTTTCGGCTTCCTCTGTGGTTTGGCTGCCAAAGCAGGATGGGGATGGATGTTGCCTGTCGGCTTGGCGGGAGTATGCGCGGTTGCCGTGGCGGCCTATAGGGTAAGGTCTCAAGGACCGCATAAGGGGACCACAACAGAATTCATGATCTTACTGGCGTTCGTCTTTGGGGCGCTGGCGGCCTTGGGGTATTTGATTCCGGCAGCGACCTTCGCCGTCGTGGCGACTTTGCTACTGTCGGTCAAAGCCCCTTTACACCGGTTGGCGGAATCCATCCAGGAAGAGGAGCTTTACGCAGTCCTGAAGTTTTTGGTCGTCAGCGTCATCATTTTGCCCCTCCTCCCGAACCGTGCATTTGGACCACTCCAAGCGCTGAATCCCCGGCTCATCTGGTGGGTAGTGGTGCTGATCTCCGGTTTGAGCATGGTGGGCTACGTTCTGACGAAATTCCTGGGGGCGAGGCAGGGAATTGCCATGACCGGCATCCTTGGCGGCATGACGTCGAGTACCGCGGCCACCTTCGGTCTTTCCCACCAAGCTCGGAGTGCGGGGGAATCTCTGGCCAAGTATTTCGCTCTGGGAATAACCATCGCTTCCACCATCATGTTCGTCCGGGTGGTTATCATTACCGCGGTCATTGATGCTCCTTTAGCGAGGGCGCTGACCCTTCTGATTGCACTTCCATTTATGGTGGGCGTGGGAATCTCAATCTACCTTTGGAAGCGAAAAGAGAGCGAGCAGAGCGCAGCGCTCCAGGTTAAGAATCCCATGGAGTTGGGGAGCGCGATCAAGTTCGGGCTGGTGTTTGCCGCGGTGATGTTTGTTTCAAAGGCTGGTTATCATTACTTCGGATCTTCGGGAATGTATGTGGCCGGTGTGCTGGCGGGATTGGTGGACCTTGACGCCTTCACCATCTCCGCCGCGCACATGGCCCAGCAAAGCATTCTGGCGCCCAACACGGCCAACGCCTCAATTCTCCTGGCCTGCGCCACGAACACGCTCGTCAAGGGGGGAATCGCCGCTGTGGTGGGCGGGCGTCCACTCAGCAAGGTCATCATTCCAATCTTTGCAACTCTGACTCTTGCATCGCTCATCGTGTTCGTTTGGGTCGCCAGGTGATGCGCTCCATCGAAAATCACCCCTGCCGATCATTCCCGCGAAAGCGGGAATCTACCTCTCCGGCGGAGATTTCGAAAACGCGCTCGATCCGGGATCGCAGCTTTTCCGGTGTGAGTTCTGCGTCGATGCGAATCATGATCTTAGGGCCTACTACGAAACAACTGTTAGGTCGTCTGCTGTGTGACCCCCTCACCCGGCCCGCCCCGGCTGGAGAAAACGCCGGTGGCAGTCCACCCTCTCCCCCAAGGGGGAGAAGAGGGCATTAAACTCGAATCAACTCTCCGCCTTGGGGGAGAGGGCGACTAAACCCGAATCAATTCTCCCCTCTGTCGCCGCCGCGATAGAGGGGCCGGGCGTGAAGGGGTGCTTCGATCGAACATAGAACAGCTATCCCATGACAACGCGTTACAGTCGGCGGATGTGAAATCCCCCGTCCGCGCGAAGCGCCCGTGACAAGAGCCACTGGTGGATTCATGGCCATGGGCAATATCGATTCAACGGAAAGAGCGGAATTCGAAGCTCGTGTAGCCCCCCTTGCATTCGCCTACCCGCCGGGGCCTTTCGAGTCGCGAATTTGAGTTCGATTTCGCGCAAAAGGCGGCTTTTAGGCCCCTTTTGCGGGTTCGTTTTGAGTTCGTTTGCATCAAAAACCAGTTCGTTTTGAGCACTTCAAAAGTATTAAGTCCTTTAATTGCACTAGATCGGTAGGTTCGTTCCCTCTGTTTTAGTATCTTTCTGCCATTTCCCCGCCTTTTCCCCTTGCCGCGTCCCTTTCGCCTTACGTTGCCGCCTATCTTTGCCACCGCTCTCTTGCGACAACTAGGATAGGCTACCGCAAGGTGCTGGACGTGTCAAGAAAAAAGTGGCGGGGACAAAACGGCAGATACCAAGGGTCACGAATCAGGTCACCCACGACGCGCTACGCCAGCGTCCTGAGTCAGAAGTCCGCTGACAAAGTCTTCCTCATGCGATCGGCCTTTTCGAAGCCCCGTCAGGGGCGGGAGATTGTAGCCCAGGGCGGAAGCCCTGGGGGAAGAGCCCTCACCCCGCCTTCGGCACCCCTCTCCCGCCCGAGCGGGAGAGGGGACGGGGGTGAGAGAGGGCTCGATGACCCATCCCGCTCTGCGGAACCGTGGGCTACATTCCTTCGCCCGCGCCGCGGGCTGACTTCTTCAACGAACTTTTGATTCAGGACGCTAGCGTCCTGCAACATCTGTCCGTTCATTAAGTCAGATTCTTGATGTTCGCCGTTCTCAGCCCCGGTAGGGGCGGAATAACTTAGCCCAGGGCGAAAGCCCTGGGAAGAATGGGCCCCAACCCCTTTTGTTCCCCCTCCCCCGCCTGACGGGGGAGGGGGCGGGGGGAGAAGGCGGCGCATAGGATCCGTCGGCTGACGGACTGAATCATATCGCCGCGACAAGTCGGGGCTCTCGAGTTTCTACATTTCCCCCGCTCCCCCTGGGGGGGGAGGGGAGGGGGTGAGGGGGTTGATGTCCCGACGCAAAATTGAGACCCCCTCACCTGGCCCGCCCCGGCTGGAGAAAACGCCGGAGGCGTGCCACCCTCTCCCCCAAGGGGGAGAGGGCTAGAATCTTAACGAGGACAACTGATCGAGCACAAATGTGGAAACTGCAGCGCCCTGACAAGTCGGGGCTGACTTCATTAAGGAACTTCTGACTGAGGACACTAGCCCCCTGCTGATCTGAGGAGGGGGTCTGGAGTTTCCACATTTTCCGGGCTACAAACCAACGGGACAAGGTGCGCAGCTCCCCCGCCGCGGTGGAAGGGCCGCTCACCATGCCATGCGTGCGGCGTGCCAGGTGTCGGCTATCGGGAGTACAGATGTCACGTATCTGAAGTCCGGCAGGGATACAAAAAGGTCTTGACTTATTACAAGCGTGTTATATAGTGAACTCGCCATGAGAGCGCGAGATTTGAAAGCTGAGCGGCGAAGGCACGGCTGGGGCCAAGTGGAAGCGGCCGAGCGCCTGGGCGTGTCCCAACCTTATCTGGCCATGCTAGAGAATGGAAAGCGCCGCCTCACGCCCGCATTGGCGCGTAAGGTGGTTGCGGCCTACGGACTTCCGCCTACGGAGCTGCCTGTACCGTCGGCATTCACGCAAAAGGTTGACGGGCAACGGTTGGTAGAGGATCTCGCGAAACTCGACTACCCGGGATTTGCTTATGTTCGCACGCGGGTGAGAAGCAAGAACCCCGGAGAGGTTCTGCTTACCGCTTTGGCGCAAGAGAATCTGGAGGGACGAGCAGCCGAAGCGCTGCCTTGGCTGCTCCTGCGATATTGGCACATGAATCTGGCCTGGCTGGTGCTGGAAGCGAAGAAGTTTGACCTCCAAAATCGTTTGGGATTTGTGGTCAATCTTGCCCGCCAACTTTCTGAACGAGGCGTGGATGCGGAGCGCACACAGGCTCTCGCGAGTTTGGAGTCCTTGCTGGAGTCAAGCCGGCTGGCGCGTGAAGACTATTTCTACCGGGCTCCCCGCAACGACCGGGAGCGGCAGTGGCTGTTTGAGAACCGGCCGGATGCCGCGCGACACTGGAATTTGTTGTCAGACCTGCGACCCGAGCACTTGCAATATGTCGCCTAGCAACAAGGCAAAACTCCCTTCACCTTGGGACCGGTTCCTGGGTAGTGTCTCAGTTTGATGTAGAGGCGGCTTTACGCCGCCATGTGGCGAGATAAACTCGCCGCTACTTCCGAGGGGCGAGATAAACTCGCCGCTACTTCCGAGGGGCGAGATAAACTCGCCGCTACGGTGATACAATCACGCCATGCCAGCCCCATACTTTGTCCGTAAGCGCAGTCGCTTACCGCGGTCTTGCTATGTGGGCCGCCAGTGGTATTTCATCACCGCGTGTACAGATTTGGGCCACACGCACTTTTCCAGCGGCCAATTGGTAGGATTATTGCTGGACCTCTTACGAGCACAGTGCTCTTCCTCCTCCTTCAATGTCTATGCCTATTGCTTCATGCCTAACCATCTACACCTCGAACTAGCTGGCCTTTCCGACAACTCGGATGCGATCTCACTCCTCCACGATTTCAAGGGAAATGCGACATCACAAGCCCGCACCCTGGGCATTCGAAACCTATGGGAGAAGGGTTTCTACGACCACATCTTGAGAGGAGATGACAATCACGACGCGGTGGCGTGGTACATCTTCAACAATCCGGTTAGAAAAGGGCTCGTGAAGGACCCGCGCGATTGGCCGTATTCAGGCTCTTGGATGTTTGATTGGAAGAAAGCTGTGGCGCCCATTGAACATTACAACCCGCCCTGGAAGTAGCGGCGGGTTTACCCCGCCATTTTCGAGGTGGCTACACGCCGCCCTCCAAAGGTCCGTGCGGGGCGCCGCCATGTGGCGAGGTAAACTCGCCGCTACTTCCGAGTGGCGAGATAAACTCGCCGCTACATCATCAAACTGAGATACTCCAAGCCGCATCCTCATCTGAGGAGGGGGTTGGGGGGTGGTCTTCTAAGCTCAGCCTTCTTCGCGGCCAATTGCGTCGCCTCCACTCGTCCTTTATAGAAGGAGTCGAGCGGATAGCATCCCGAGACTAAACCGAGGCGCGGCGCGTTAGTGCAGTCACTGAATGTGCGGCAGATTTTCTTTCGCTCCAGCCGGCCTTTTTCCAGCACGTCAGCATTCTGAATTGCTGTCTTCCCCCTTCCCAGCACCTACTGGCGTCAGCTCACTGCCTACCGTTCACCATGTCTGGAATCCACCTCGGCGGGATAGAGCATCCCCATGTAATCAGGCTATTGGCAGACACACTAAAAGTTAGGGGCGATTCCAAAACGGATATCCCGGTCGAGACATTATGCATCAATAATGACGTGGGCCAGGGAACAATATTAGGGACGATGCCAAGCGACGGAATTTTGCAAAGTTCTAAAATCCGATAAGAGCTCTTCACCGGGGAAAGACCGCAAAAAGTGGAGGGTGGATACCGGCAGAAAGGCAGGGGTTTAGTATATGAAGATCACTTTGGGAGTCCTGCTCATGCTGAGCCTGGGAACCGTCCCCGCGTGGGCGGTGCTAGGTCAGTATGAGTCGTCAGTAAGTGTGGACCAGCAGTATCTGCGGAGTGAGGATCGTGTCCAGGCCTTTCAGGCCTACAAAGTTCACCAACTCACGACTGCAAACGGCACAATAGTTCGAGAATATATTTCGCCGCAAGGGCTAGTCTTTGGGGTCACTTGGCAGGGGCCCTTCATGCCTAACATGCAGCAGTTGTTGGGGTCCTACGTTACGAACCTCCAGACAGCCTCGGCAGCTCAGACCCATGTCCGACACCTCAGGGGGCTAACCGTGAAAACGAATGATTTCGTGTTCGTCAACGGCGGTCACATGCGGTTTTGGAAGGGAAGCGCCTACGTGCCCAGTCTTTTTCCCAGCAATGTCTCCGCGGAGGTGGTGCGATGACTCTCAGGAATGATTCGAAGGCGACGCTGGGCCGTTTTCTTGCGCTGGTTACGGGGCTGATCTTTTTGGGTGGTTGTGGCGGGAGTAGCAGCAGCAGTAGCAGCACATCGACTCCGGCGGCAAGCAATACAGCCGCTGTGACGGTCGGATTTGGCCCTTTGGGGGCCGCTGGCGGTATCGTCAACGGGATTTACACGAGCGTCACCGTCTGCGCGCCTGGCACCAGCAATTGCGAGACGGTGGATAACGTGCTCGTGGACACGGGTTCCGCAGGCCTGCGCATCCTCAACTCAGCGCTTACCACAGTTCCAGCGAGCTCGCTGAGAACGATTACGGATAGCAGCGGCGATCAGTTGCAGGAGTGCGTTCAGTACGGAGACACATCCTACTCCTGGGGACCCATGTTGGTAGCAGACGTTGAGCTGGCCGGGGAAAAGGCTTCCTCCGTTCCCATTCAGGTCATTGGTGACAATTCATTCGCGGTCCCTTCTCAATGCCTTGCCACCCCAGTCAACCCAAGTCTTCCCAATGGCGGGAACGAAGATACGGAGGCGTCGCTTGGCGCCAACGGCATCCTGGGCGTGGGTGCTTTTGGTTACCCATTGGATTGCGGCAGTTACTGCACCTCCTCAAGCGATCTGACACAATCGGGTTATCCCTACTACGTTTGCCCCGCCGGCCAGGTCTGCTCGGCAACCACCGTGCCAGTTCAGGACCAGGCCACAAACCCCGTCGCAGCGTTTTCCTCGGCAGACAACAATGGGGTACTGGTTACCCTGCCGTCCATTCCCGCGTTGGGAGCGGCCAATGGGACAGTCTCGGGGTCGCTGATTTTCGGAATCGGAACGCAAACCAACAATGCCCTTGCCAGCAGCGCCACAGTTTACGCGCTCGACGAGTACGGCAACCTCCCAGCATTCACCTACAATGGCGTCTCATATACCTCTCCCACTAACTTCAGCGTTCTCGACACCGGCTCGGGTGCGCTCCTTTTTCTAGATGCCAACACTCTGGCCTCGTCGGGGATCAGCGAGTGCGCGGATGCCTCGGGTTTCTATTGTCCAACCAATACCGTTCCATTCACCGTAACCGTTTCGGGGGCGATTAACACATCGGAGACAGGGACGATGACGTTTAACATCATGAATGCTGATACGCTGTTTAACACAAACAACGCAGCGTTCAACGACCTCGGTGGTGATAGTGGGACTAGCCCCGCTAATGATTTTTTTGACATTGGATTGCCGTTCTTCTTTGGTCGAAGCGTGTACGTTGGGATGATGCCAGGGGTGTTCACGGGTGAGACGGCGGCGCCGAGCGCCGCGACGAGCGCGACGTACGGGTATTACGCCTTTTAGCGCCTGCGCCGAAATGCCTTATTCATTGGTGGGGCCGGGGCTTGCCCTGCACCATACGGTACAGGGCTTGCTCCGGCCCAAATCTTGCAGGGCCGACAATTTTGAATTTTATCTCGAATTCTGAATTGCTTCGATCACAGAATAGAAACATATTGTGGAACTTTTCGAAGCTCCGAACGGAATACTCAACGAGGGTAGGGCATCACAGGCGAGGTCACTGAGATTTGTGTATCCGGCGGAAACGCTCTACAATTAAAGCGATTATCTTGGTTGTTGGAGGCGGTATGAGACACGCACGGTCACTGTTGGCAAGAACGGCTTTGTCATTCGCATTCTTCCTGTTTTTCTCTCTGATGGCGGTGGGGCAACAAGCAACAACTGTCCCTGCGCGCGTCACGCAACCCGTGAACATGGAGAACCTGGTCACACTGCGAGGGAACACCCATCCGCTGGCGCGTCCCGAATATGACCAGGGCGCCGCGCCTGATAGCCTGCCCACGGAACGGATGCTGCTGGTATTGCAGCGCTCGACGGAGCAGGAAGCCGCCTTACGGAATCTGCTGGATGAGCAGCAGATCAAATCCTCGCCCAATTTTCACATGTGGCTCACCCCGGAGCAGTTCGGGCAGCAATTCGGCCCCGCCGATGCGGACATTCAGGCGGTGACTGATTGGCTTACGTCCCAGGGCTTTCAAGTTAGTCATGTGGCCACGGGCCGCACGGTCATCGAGTTTTCCGGCACAGCGGGACAGGTGCGCCAGGCGTTTCACACCGAGATCCACAAATACGTGGTCAAGGGCGAGGAGCACTGGGCCAACGCGAACGATCCGCAGATTCCTGCCGCCCTGGCGCCGGTGGTGGCCGGCTTTGCCTCGCTGAACAATTTCCCCAGGAAGCCAGCGCACCACGTCCTGGGCACCTTTTCGCGGACGAAGGCGACCGGCAAGGTGCAGCCGCTGTTCACCTTTCCTTCTAATACTTGTCCTAGTACTAGTGGTACCTGCTACGCCCTTGGCCCCACGGATTTTGCCACCATATACAACGTTAGTCCGCTATGGACTGCGGGCACGGACGGCACCGGGCAGACGATTGCGATCGTCTCGGATTCGAATATCAACACGCAAGACGTGGCGGACTTCCGCAGTTTGTTCGGCTTGCCGGCAAACGTCCCGCAGATTATCCTGGATGGTCCCGACCCCGGGATCGCCTCGGACGAAACTGAGGCAGACCTCGATGTTGAGTGGGCTGGTGCGGTCGCGAAAGGGGCTACTATTGACCTTGTGGTCTCAGAAGGGACCGACACCACCCAGGGGACCGACCTTTCCGCCCTCTACATCATTGATAACAACCTTGCGCCGATCATGAGTGAGAGCTACGGTGCATGCGAGGCTTCCCTCGGGAATAGCGCGAATGCCTTCTATAGCGGTCTGTGGGAGCAGGGCGCCGCTCAGGGCATCACCCTGCTGATGGCTGCGGGTGACACCGGCTCCGCCGGATGTGACGTCTTCGCTTTAACTGGCGAGCCCGCGGCGGTATATGGCTTGCAAGTCGATGGACTGGCTTCAACGCCGTTTGACGTGGCGGTCGGCGGGACGGATTTTAACGATGCCAGCAACGCGTCCACCTACTGGTCCGCGACCAACAATTCCACCACGCTATCCTCCGCCCTATCGTACATTCCCGAAATAACTTGGAATGACTCCTGCGCGAATACCGGAAATCTGGCGGGCTGCACGACTGTAGCAAGCGACGGTTCAGATCTTGTCGCTGGCAGCGGTGGCCAAAGCAATTGCGCTACATCATCATCAACAGCCTGCACGGCAGGTTATACAAAACCTTCCTGGCAGACCGGAACCGGGGTGCCAAACGACAATGTTCGCGACATACCGGACATCTCCCTGTTCGCTGGCGACGGCCACAATGGCAGTTTCTACGTGGTGTGCGAGGCCGACGCAGTCCCGGCTGGCGAAACTTCCTGCGCTCTGAACGTTGCCAGTACGAATTTCTTGGGCGTGGGGGGAACGTCCGCATCAACGCAAGCCTTCGCTGGCATCATGGCGATGGTCAACCAGTCGGTTTTTAAGAAGAGCGGTGTCGAGGGTCAGGGGAATGCGAATTACGTCCTGTACCCGATGGCAGCGCCGGCTGGCGCGAGCTGTGCGTCGACCTCGACCCTGGTGTCCACTGGCGGCACTTCTTCCTGCATCTTCTATGACGTGCAAGTGGGTAATAACTCGGTGGCGTGCGTGATGGGATACGCCAATTGCAACAACACAGGTACAGGTGACTACGGCATCCTGGTAAATCCCGGCAGCTCTACCCAAGCAGCGTGGCTCGCTGGCCTCGGGTATGACCTTGCCACCGGCATCGGCACGGTGAACGCCTATAACTTGGTGCAGAATTGGAAGTCGAACTTCGTGGGGACGGGGACCACACTCTGCATGGGAACCCCATGCGCCACAACCGCGATCACCACCAAGCATGGCACGCCGGTCAACTTCACCGTCAACGTCACTTCTGCTGCCTCGGGCGATGTCTCACTGGTCGCACAGGGCGCCGGGCAGAATGGCAGCAATTTTGGAATCGGCCCCTTCACTCTGAGCGGCGGCGCCTTTTCCGGCTCGACCAACATGCTCCCCGGCGGGACGTCGTATAATCTGACGGCGCATTATGCGGGTAACGGAACCGATGGGTCGAGCAACTCGAATTCAGTCCCGGTTACGGTGACCCCGGAAACCAGCAACACGCTTGTCCAGTTGGTTACCGAGGATTGCTATGGAAATTTCACGTACGGCGTAACCTCGGTCACATACGGAGAAATCCTCAATTGTTCCGGTGCTCTCTACCTTGGATACTGGTTGCGCGTGGATGTAACAAACAGCTCGGGCAGCCTTAATATTAACGATCCCGGAGGCGTCGCTGGCGCGTGCTTTAACAATTCCAGTTCCAATCCCACCGGTCTTCTCACCTATCAATGTCCCACCGGGAAGGTGACGGTGACCGATAACGGGCAGCCCCCACCCGACTTGGGGCAACCCTCTACGACCACCCCTGGCACCTACACCTTGAACAGCCAAGGCAACGTGGAGGATCAGTTCATCCAGCTTACTGGTGGAAAACACAGTGCCCTGGCCGCCCGGTACGCCGGCGACAATAGCTACAACTCGAGCATGAACACGGCGGCAGCGATTACTGTCAATCAAGCCCCCACCACCATCACCCTCGCAGCGAGCAATACCGGACCTACATCCGGCCAACCCGTAACCCTGACGGCGCTGGTGAGCACCACGAGCGTAGGCTTCGCGCCGACCGGCGCTGTGAACTTCGTGAACGGAGTCACCCCGATGATGGGCACCGTGACGTACGCGCCAGCCAACGCTTCGGCTAGCGGTTTCGCCTCGTTGACGGCAACCCTCACTGCATCTTTTACGAACCCGACGAATGCTATCACGGCGCAATACACCGGCGATAATAACTATTCGGCTCCGTCGACTCCTGCGACCATCACAATCAACGTCAACAACGGCACACCCAACTTCAGCGTAGTACCAAGTCCAAACTCAATCGCCATTGCGTCCCCGGGCTCATCCGGGAGTACCTCGATCGGCATAGGTCCCGTCAGCGGCTTCACCGGTACAGTCAGCTTAACTTGCGCGGTCCCAACAACGATGACAGAAGCTACTTGCTCGCTGGCTTCTACCTCAATAGCCTATAATGCTTCTACCACGCTCACGGTCAACACAACCGCTCCATCGACGGTGATCGGTCTGTTTGACAGTCCGCGTTGGTTGCTGCCTCTCGGGGGAGCTGTTTTTGCTGCTTTCTTCCTGCTGGTCATCCCGACAAAGAGACGCCGGTTGAAGCTGGCCTTCGGGTCGCTGTTCCTAGTTCTGCTGGGCGCAGCCATGGTCGCCTGCGGCGGTGGCAGCAGCACCACCACCACCCCCCCTGTCAACAACGGCACGCCCACGGGCAGCTACACAGTTGTGGTCACGGGCACGAGCACCATCGCCGGCGCCAGCGTCACCAATAGTGCGAACGTCACAGTGACTGTGGAGTGAAGCGGCGTCGCGACGCAAGCCAGAAGCCCTAGGGTATGAAGAACGTACGTTGTAGGTGGTATATGGTAGGTGGGGAAGAGCAGGATTCAGGAGTCAGGAGTCAAAACGAAGAGCATCTGCTCTCCGCCGACTGCCTATTCCCTACGCCTACTGCCGACTGCCTACTCTCAGGCCAGCGGTGCAGATCAAGCGATTAGAACAAAGGCGCCACCTGCTGTCTTCTGCATAATGTCTCAGCAGGTGGCGCATTGGCTTTTCAGTGGAGGTTACAAGGGGACACCTTTCATGGAATAGGAGCTGAGAACGCGCACGTAGTTGGCCCGCTGGAAGGCGGCCGGGTCGGCCACGGCGCGTTGGCTCATGCTGCCCTGCATTTGACGGATTGATTCGTATTCGTGTTCTTCCATCCAGGCAAGCATGTCTTTGCGCAGGGTGGCGAGGTGGCCGATGCCGTTCCGAAGTAGTGCAGAAGCCATTGCCACCACGCGCGCCCCAGCCATCATCGCTTTCAGAACATCCGCAGCGGTATGCACGCCGCCGGTGATGGCGAGATCGGCCTTGACGTGCCCGAACAGGATGGCGACCCAGTTCAATCGCAGCAGCAGTTCGTGCGAGGTGCTGAGCAGGAGGTTGGGCACCACCTCCAGGTTTTCCAGGTCGAAGTCGGGCTGGTAAAAGCGGTTGAAGAGAACCAGAGCGTCGGCGCCCGCCTGGTCCAGGCGTTTGGCCATATGCGCGAGAGAGCTGAAGTAGGCGCTGATTTTCACGGCCACCGGAATGTGCAGGCTGGATTTCACCTCAGAGACGAGGTCGCAATACAGCTTCTCGACTTCCTCCCCAGTCAGCTCGCTGCTGGTGGGTATGTAGTAGATGTTCAACTCGAGGGCATCCGCGCCGGCATCCTGAATCTTCCTGGCATATTGGATCCAGCCGCCGATGGACGAGCCGTTGAGGCTGCCGATGATGGGGATTCCGACCGCCGCCTTGGCGCGCCGGACGTGCTCACAGTAGCCGTCCGGGCCAAGGTTGTATCCTGTCATGTCAGGGAAATAGGTAAGTGATTCGGCGAAGCTCTCCGTGCCCTGCTGGAGAAACAGGTTGAGTTCGGAGCTTTCGATATTGATCTGTTCCTCGAAGAGCGAGGGCAGCACGATTGCCGCAGCGCCGCTATCCTCCATGCGCCGGAGATTCCTGAGCTCTTCGGCGAGTGGGGATGCAGACACGACCAGGGGATTCTTCAAGTTGAGCCCGTGATAGGTAGTGGAAAGGTCAATCATTATTTTGCCTCCTTCGCCGCGCCATCCATCGGCATAGCGGCCATGTTTTGGTAAACTCGCCAGCGGTTCCGAACGTCTTCCTCAGCTTCGTGCAGCAATAGCTTGGCAGCCTGGGGATCGCTAAGTGTCAACATGGTGTAGCGCGTCTCGTTATAGATGTATTTCTCCAGCGGCAATGCCGGGGGCTTGGAATCAAGCTGGAAGGGGTTCTTCCCCAGCTTGGCCAACTCCGGATTGTATCGGTAGAGGGGCCAGTAACCCGACAGGACGGCGGCCTTCTGCTGGTCGAGGCCATGGACAAGATCGTAGCCATGAGCGATGCAATGACTGTAGGCGATGAGCAGTGACGGGCCATCATAGGCTTCCGCCTCGAGGAAGGCCTTGAGCGTGTGCATGTCACTCGAGCCCATCGCGACTGCCGCGACGTAAACGTTGCCATAGCTCATGGCCATCAAGCCCAGGTCTTTCTTGGGTCGGGGTTTTCCCCCGGCCGCGAACTTGGCCACGGCGCCGCGCGGTGTAGCTTTGGACATCTGTCCGCCCGTGTTCGAGTAAACCTCGGTGTCGAGCACCAGGACGTTCACGTTGCGGCCGGAAGCCAGAACGTGGTCGAGCCCGCCGTAGCCGATGTCATAGGCCCAGCCGTCTCCGCCCACAATCCAAACGCTCTTCCTGACGAGGGCGTCGGCAAGGCTCGCGAGGTCGCGGGCTTCCGGCGTCCTCAAACCGGCGAGTTTGGCGTGCAGCGCCTTCACGCGCTCGCGTTGCTCCTGGATGCCGGACTCCGTCGTCTGGTCGGCGCTCAGGAGTGACTTGACGAGCTCGTCCCCGAGGTTGGAGGAGAGCCGAGTCAACAACTCGCGCGCGTACTCGGTTTGTTTGTCAAGCGCCAGCCGCAAGCCCATGCCGAACTCGGCATTGTCTTCAAACAAGGAGTTCGTCCACGCCGGGCCCCTTCCCTCAGGGTTCTGTGCGTAGGGGGTGGTGGGCAGGTTGCCGCCGTAAATGGACGAGCAGCCGGTGGCGTTGGTGATGAGGGCACGGTCGCCGAAGAGTTGGCTCATCAACTTGACGTAGGGAGTCTCACCACATCCGGCGCAGGCTCCGGAGAATTCAAACAGCGGTTGCAGCAACTGCACGTCCTTGACCTGCCCCAGGCTGAGGGTGCGCCGGTCCACTTCCGGAAGGCGGAGGAAGAAGTTCCAGTTGTCACGCTCGGCTTCGCGCAGCGGCGGTTGAGGCGCCATGTTGATGGCCTTGTGCTTGACCTCGCTCTTGCTCTTTACCGGACAGACTTGAACGCACAGGGTACAGCCGGTGCAATCTTCCGGCGCCACCTGGAGCGTGTACTTCAATTCCTTGAATTCCTTCCAGCGCGCCGGGGAAGACTTGAACGTCGGGGGCGCACCTTTCAGAATCGCGGGATCGTAAATCTTGGCGCGAACCACGGCATGGGGGCAGACCAGGATGCACTTGCCGCACTGGATACAAATTGCTTCATCCCACACCGGAATCTCGAGTGCGATGTTCCGTTTCTCCCACTGGGCGGTGGCGCTGGGGAAAGTGCCATCGATTGGCATGGCGCTCACCGGCAGGTCGTCGCCTTCACCGGCGATGATCTTGGCAAGCACTTTCTGCACAAACTCCGGAGCTTCCTCCGGCACCGCACGCCGCAAGTCAAAAGCGCTGGACACTCGCTCCGGAACTTTGACCTCGTGCAAGTGGTTGACGGCCTGGTCTACCGCGGCAAAATTCTTCTGTACGATGGCTTCGCCGCGCTTTCCGTAAGTTTTCTCGATGGCGTGCTTGATGGCCTGAATAGCCTCGTCGCGCGGAAGGATGCCGCTGATGGCGAAGAAGCATGTTTGCATCACGGTATTGATGCGGCCGCCCATACCGGCGTCGCGAGCCACCTTGACAGCGTCGATCACAAAGAAGCGGAGTTTCTTCTTGATGATCTCCTCTTGAGTTGTCCGGGGGAGGTGATCCCAGACTTCCTCCGGGCCAAAGGGGCTATTGAGCAAGAACGTGGCCCCGGGTTGTGCGGCCTTTAACATATCGAGCCGCTCGAGGAAGCTGAACTGGTGGCAGGCCACGAAGTTGGCTTTGGAAATCAGGTAAGTGGAGTGAATCGGTTTGGGACCGAAGCGCAGGTGAGAGATGGTGACAGCGCCGGCTTTCTTCGAGTCATATACGAAGTAACCTTGAGCGTAGTTGTCCGTATCCTCGCCAATGATCTTGATCGAATTCTTATTGGCGCCCACCGTACCATCCGCACCGAGGCCGTAGAACATCGCACGAACCGTCTTTGGATCTTCGGTCGAAAAGGCCGGGTCGTATTCGAGGCTGGTGTGGGTGACGTCGTCCTCGATGCCCACGGTGAAGTGGTTGCGAGGTTTCTCCTTGAGCATCTCGTCGAAGACGGCCTTGACCATCGCCGGCGTGAACTCCTTCGATGAGAGCCCATAGCGTCCCCCAATGATTCGCGGATAGGTCTTGAAGGGTGTCTTGCCAATGGCGATTCCTTCGCTTACTGCCGTCGCGACGTCAACATAGAGTGGTTCACCGGGGCTGCCGGGTTCCTTTGTGCGGTCCAGGGTGGCTAGGGCTTTCACGGTCGCGGGGAGTGAGTTGACGAAGTGCTCGATCGAGAAAGGACGATACAGCCGCACCTTTAGGACACCCACCTTCTCCCCGCGCGCGGTGAGGTGTTCGACGGTTTCCTGAGCGGCTTCGGCTCCCGATCCCTTCAGGATGACGACCCGCTCGGCATCCGGCGCGCCGACGTAGTCGAAGAGGTGATAGGAACGCCCCACGAGGCGCGCGAATTTATCCATCTCTTCCTGGACGATGGCCGGGCAGGCTTCATAGAACGG
>Ga0326727_10006251_pt1 | contig 32886 bp, 30 predicted proteins | sample MB2enrmetagenome_FD_207643 | JGI IMG/M metagenome (GOLD analysis project Ga0326727, IMG submission 207643) | Lab enriched peat soil microbial communities from McLean, Ithaca, NY, United States - MB29MY | ecosystem: Environmental > Terrestrial > Soil > Wetlands > Peat | place: USA: New York...
CTTCACCACCTGCTCGGTGGTGCCGACCTCCTGCGCAATATCCTTGTTGCGCAGTCCCTGGGTCACTCCGGAGATGATCTGAATCTCCTTCGGGCTGAGCTTGATGCGGGCCCGCGGCGAGGTAAGCTGCGCGGCCTGCGCACGGTAGGCCTCGATCACCCAGTTGACGCCCTGATTATCCAGCCAGGTCTCACCGGCATAGACCTTGCGAATGCACTTGATCAGCAGGTCGGGGGCGATGGAGCGCGTGACGATGCCGCGCACGCCGGCCCCCAGCAGCCCCACCACCTCTTCCTCGGTGGGCTGGCTCGTCACCAGAATGATCTTTAGCGAGGGGTTGGCGGCGAGCAGACCGCCGATCACCTCGGCGGGCGAGTCGCTCAGCGACGATTCGAAGAGCAGCACATCGGCTGCGTACCGGCTGCCGGCGGCCAGCGTGGCAGCGACGGTTTCAACCTGGGCGACGATGCGCATATCGTCTTCGATGGCGATAATTTTACGCACGCCGACGCGGAAGATCGGTTCGCTATCGGCGACGATGACGCGAATTACGCCTGCCGGAACCTCTTCACCTTCGATTGGCGATTTTGGGAGTGATGCGGCCTCTTCGTTGGCCATGGCAGCCCGCTCTCTTATCCTGAGTTGCTGACGGCTAGCTTAGCGGGTGATCCGGTATTCGTCAATAATTGCGCCGACGGCAACCTTGTCGCCATCCGGGGTGGAGCGCACGACCCGGCCCACGCACTCGACTTGGACGTCGCTGTCGGCCCCGAGCGTCTGTGCCGGCATCACGATGGAGAACTGGATCGTCGAGCCCACAGGATAGTCGTGACCGCACTGAATCAGTACGCCGCCAGCGGAGATGTCCTGTGTGACACCCTCGCAGCTGGCATTCTTCTCATGCACCGCCACGGGCAGATGCAGCGGAAACCGGACGGCGCCACGGAGATCGTTGATGGAATCGTCATTCACATCGGTGAGCATAGCCCTCTCCTGAGAATTCCAAAAATTACCAAAGTTTTCTCCTGAGGTTATCAAGGGTAACGCAAGTTCGCTAAAAACGGGTGGTCTCTGTGAAGAGAAATTCTCTAACTCTCAGTGCAGGCGCTATCATCGCATAGGCTTCCTCGCCACACGCCCGGGCTGGATGACCAAAGTCCATCACCTGCCGTAATGCTTCCAGTACGCTCTGATTGAATCGAAGGTTCCGAATCCCCCTGGCAATTCGACCATCCTCGATAAGGAATGTGCCATCGCGAGTCATGCCCGTCAGCCGCTTTTCGTAGGCATCCACCTCGCGGATATACCAGAGCCGGGTGATGAGCAGTCCGCGCCCGGTGGCCGCAACCATCTCATCAAGGCTCTTGCGCGCCGCCTCCGGCGCATGAAAGACGATATTGACCGCGGCCTCGCCGCTCTCGCTGGGAAGGCTGTAGCCGTGGCCGGTGGGATGGACGCGGGCGAAGCTCGAGGCGAGTTCCGACTTTGCGATGCGAGCGGCCGTCGCACGGGCCATCGCCACCTCGCGCACCACTCCGTTTTCCACCAGCGTGAGCCTCTGGCGAGCGACGCCCTCGCCGTCGAAGCCCTCGCCGAGCTGCTCGGGATGGGTGACATCGTCGGAGATGGAGATGTTCTCGCCAAAGAGCTGCTTGCCGATGCGTCCGTTCAGGCAGGAGCGCTGCTCCAGCAGCGCCAGCCCGCTGAAATCCGCTGCAAGAAAGCCGATGAGATCGGCGACCGCCGCAGGCTCCAGGATGACCGTGTACTTGCCCGGCTCAATCTCGATGGGATGCGCCGAGCGCACGGCCTTTTCCGCCGCTATCGAGGCAAGCTGCCGCACGTCGAGGCGCGCGGCGCTCGTGTAGTTCTGCTTCTGCCAGCCGGAGCTGTCTTCGGCCTGCATCGTCACCGAGGCCTCGGCGAGCGTCTCGCGATGCCAGCGGGCGACGCCGTGCGAGTTGAAGAGCGCCTCGAAGTGCTCGCCGTTGGAGTAGATTCCGGCCGAGTTGAACCCTTCGCGCCGGGCGATCGCGACCATGGCTTCGACCTGCTCGGCGCGCTCTCCGGCGGTCAGCGCTGCCGTCTGCTCGCACCAGCGATCGAGCTGCGGCGCATTTTCCTGCTCGGCGGCTGCAAGCATCGGAGGCAGCGTGGGATCTTCTTCCTGCACGCGGGCAAGCGCCTCGGCCTGGGCGACGACGCGGCGCAGGCTGTCATCGTCGAGGCGATTGGTGGTGGCCCGGGCGGTGCGTCCGCCGATCTGCACGCGCACGGAGAGATCGAAGCCCTCCTCGCTGACGTTCTGCGTGATGGCGTTGTTGGCAAAGCGCGTAAGCGACGAGCGCCCGCCGAAGATCGTCAGTTCGACGTCGCTGACCGAGGCAAATCGGCGCACGCGCTCGAAGAGTTCGGCGCAGCGGGATTGATCGAGCGATGGATTCACATTTGTCGATCTATTTCCCATACGCCCCTCCGATCTTCACCTGCCGGAAGCGCGCGGGAGCCGCTCCGTGGCCGGTGCCCATCGATTGCTCGGGCTGGCCCTTGCCGCAGTTCGGAGTGCCCCAGAGCGTCCAGTAGCGGCGGTCGCAGATGGCGTCCATCGAGTTCCAGAACTCTGTCGTTATGCCGGAGTAGGAGGGATTGCGCAGCATCCGTCCGAGCTTGCCGCGCTTGATCTCCCAGCCGATCTCGCAGCCGAACTGGAAGTTGTAGCGCCGGTCGTCGATCGACCAGGAGCGGTTGGTCTCCATGTAAATGCCGTCGTCGGTGGAGGCGATCAGATCGTCGAAGCTGAGCGGCCGCTCGCCAGGCAGGATGCTGACGTTGGTCATGCGAACGATCGGAACCCGCGCCCAGCCCTCGGCGCGCATGTTTCCTCCCGAGCGCTGGCGGCCGATCAGCGCGGCGGTATCGCGCGAGGAGAGATACCCCTCGAACTGCCCGCGAGTGATGATGCGCACGCACTGCGCGGCCACGCCCTCATCGTCATAGGCAAACGTGCCGAGTCCGGGACCGTGCTCGGGACGGGCGTCGGCGACGACGTTCACCAGCTCGCTGCCGTAGCGCAGCGTATGCAGCTTGTCGAGGGTGAGGAACGAGGTTCCGGCGAAGTTGGCCTCAAATCCCAGCACGCGGTCAAGCTCGATGGGATGGCCGATCGACTCGTGAATCTGCAATCCGAGCTGAGAGCTGTCGAGGACAAGATCGCAGCGTCCCTGCGGGCACTGCGGAGCCTTCAGCAGCGCCACGCATTCGCGCGCCACGCGCTCGGCGTTTTCCAGAAGCTGCAGCTCCTCGACCAGCTCGTAGCCCTTGTTCTGATACTGTCCGCCGAAGGAGTTGGGATAGGAGCGCGTCTGGATGGTATCGCCCTCGAAGGCATGAGCGGCGAAGCCGGCGCCGGTGGCGGTGCGCGTCTGGTGAATCTCCGAGCCCTCGCTGCTGTAGAACCACTGCTCGTATCGGCGGCAACTGAGGCTGGTTTCGGCCAGCGTCACGCCCTCGACCGAGCAGAGCTTTTCATCGATGCGGCGCAGAAGCGCGAGTTGCTCTTCCATCGGAACAGCGAAGGGATCGATGCGGCACTCGGAGCTCCACTCGGCGTGGGCGGCTGGCTCAGCGGCCAGTCGCACCGCTTCGCGCTGCACTCGTGCCGAGGCCTTCGCGATCTCGACGGCCAGCGCGGCGCAGCGCTCGACGGCCTCGCGGGTGAGCTCCTGCGTGGCGGCAAAGCCCCAGCCGCCCTCGGCGAGCACGCGCACACCGAGGCCAAGCGATTCGCCTTCCGAGGCCGTGGCCACGCGTCCGTTACGCGTGCCCAGAGCGCGCCCGCGCTCGCTGACGATGCGCGCCTCGGCGTGGCTCGCGCCCCGGGCCATGGCCATCCCCAGCGCCCAATCTGCAATCTGCTTCATGCGAACTCCCGCCGCCGGTGGGCGGAGTATCAGATTCTACCGCTTTGGCGGAGGACTCAGGTTACAATGCGGGAATTGTGAACAGCACTGATTTCAATCCCTTTGCGGGCAGTGCCGAGCAGAGCCGCGTAAGCGCGGAGTTCGACCTCTTTACCGCTTCTCGATTCCCTCAGGCGTAAACGTGATGGTGGCCCTGCGGCCTTCCTCGCCGAGGACTCCGGCGGGTTTGCCGTTGTAGGTCACGTTGAGTCCGGCGGGGTTGCCGACGATGAGGAGCAGCCGCTCCTGAGCCTTGTAGTTCCGCAGGCGCAGGTCGGGGTTCTCCGGATCGAGGGTGATCGTCTCCACCGGCTTGCCGTCGCTGCGCACGCTGATCCAGGCGCGCTCGGTGGCGGCGATGGAGATCTCCACCGGCGCCTGACCCTCCGGCGCGCTTGCCTGAGCTTCGGCGACAGAGGCCGGATGCTGCGGAGTGCTCGCGAGTACAGCTCCCGGCTGGTTGGCGGCGGCGTCCGTCGGGGAATTGGCCACTGGTGGCGTAGCCGGTTGGGCTGCGCTGGAGGATTCCGTTGCGGGGTTTGCAGCAACCGGGGCGGCAGCCGGTTGCGATTGCGCGATGAGCTGAGTGCTCTGCTCCCGCTGTTCGCTGGACTCGCGGCGCTGCTCGCGCAGCCAGAGCCCACCCAGGACCAGACCCACAAGCACGGCAACCACTCCGACCAGGGTGGCCGGGCTGAAGGCGGCCGTACGCCGGCGCGGGGAGGCCGTGGCAATCTGCGACGCTATCGTATCCATGTTCACTTCAACCGGGGCAGGATGGGCGGCGGCCATGTACTCGGCCAAGGATTTCTCCTCGTCCAGACCGACGCAGCGTGCGTAGGCGCGAACAAATCCCTTGTTAAAGACTCCGCCGGGAAGGACGGAAAAGCGCTCCTCCTCCAGGGCCTGCAGGTGCCTTGGAGCGATCTTGGTGGAGACAGCGATGTCCTGCAGCGTAAGTTTACGTGCTTCCCGTGCCTGGCGTAACTTCTCCCCGAACCCTGCCACTACTCACCTCTCTCACTCTCGATCTTGAGCCGCACTTCGCCTGCCATCGCTGGCGGGCCGGATGAGCCTGAAGTGAGATGTAAGTTCCCGCTCATCATAGGAACGGCCACTCGTCAAGTCAAATATAAACTATTGTAATCAGTGAGGAACTCCGTTACTTAATCGGGTCCTGCCGCCGACGGGAAGACGGTAGCTTTGGTGCAGTTACCGTGGTGCAACTCTCGGAGCGCGTGAAGCATTCACGAATGGGCTATAATTCTGTTGCCACGAGCCCAGCAATAGGACGAAGGTGATGCCGCAACCGGATAGGTTGACCGAGGTGGGTCAGGCGAAACCAGAATTGGCGATTCTTCACGATGTGGCCAAGACGCTCACGTCTTCCCTGAACCTCGACTCAATTCTGCAGGCCATCATGGACAAAGTGGCGGCCTACTTCCGTCCGGACACGTGGAGCCTGCTGATGACCGACAACGAGCATCGCGAGCTCTACTTCGCCATCGCCGTCGGTGACGCCAGCGAGTCGCTGAAGTCGGTTCGTCTGAAGGTGGGCGAGGGCATCGCCGGATGGGTGGCCAAGTACGGCGAGGCGGTGGTGGTTCCGGACGTGACCAAGGACGAGCGCTTTGCCTCGCGCATTGACGAGATGACGCGCTGGAAGACGCGCTCGATTCTCTGCGTTCCGCTGAACTCGAAGAACCGGATTCTGGGCGTGATCCAACTGATCAACGTCGATATGTCGAGCTTCGGCAACGATCAGTTCATGCTGCTGCAGGCGCTGGCCGACTATGCCGCCATCGCCATCGATAACGCCCGCGCGGTCGAAAAGATCCAGGAGCTGACGATCACCGACGACTGCACGGGACTCTACAACGCCCGCCATCTCTATGACACGCTGGAGTCGGAGGTCTATCGCTCGACCCGCTTCGGCTACGAGTTCAGCGTTGTATTCCTCGATCTCGACCGCTTCAAGATGGTCAACGACACGCACGGCCACCTGATCGGCAGCAAGCTGCTCTTCGAGATCGGCAACACCATCAAGAGCCGGCTCCGCCTGATCGACTACGCCTTCCGCTACGGAGGCGACGAGTTCGTGGTGCTGCTTCCGCAGACCGGCAAGGCCGCGGCGCTGACGGTAGCGAAGCGCATGCTCGATATCCTGCGCGCCACCAACTTCCATCTCGGCGACGGCGTGGATATCAACATTCGCGCAAGCATGGGAGTGGCCAGCTTCCCCGACGACGCCCACAACGCGCACGACCTCATCCGCCAGGCCGACGAGATGATGTACAGCGTCAAGAACAGCACCCGCGACGCCATCGCCGTCTGTGGCGGAGAGAAGGCGTACTAAACTCCGCATCCCTGATTTATTTGTCCACCCCGAAGTCCCAGGCTGCGCCGTAGGCGTCATCGCCCGCTCCGGCGACGACGAGCGCGTACTCGCCGGGCGCAAGGTCTTCGAGCACGATGAGCTTCCACCAGTCACCGCTGAACTTCTCGGCGCGCGTGTGCAGGTACTTCTCCGAGGTTTTCTCACCGCTGATGCCGGCCGAGTGTTTGGCGACGACGCGTATATCCTTTTTTCGCTCCAGCCGCACCAAGCGGAAGTTGTCTCCGGCGATGACGCCGAGGTCGTTTTCCACATCGACGAAGATCGACGGAGCCGCCGAGCGCACACGCGTCTTGGCCGCGACGCCCCTCAGCTCGATCGTCTGCACCTGGGCGGCGATGGGATTGATCGTGCGCTTCAGGATCGTCTTTCCGGCGTGTTCGTTGACCTCGACATGGCTGCCTTCGAGCTTTTGCAGGGCGGGCTTCGGCGACTCCTCGAAGATGAAGACGCCGCCTTCGGCGGGCAGGCGCAGCTCAGGAGCCACCAGCGGAGTGTTCAGCTCGGCCTGCTTGCGGGCGGCGACCTCCTCTGCCGTAACCTGCTTCATCTCCTCTTCGGCGCTCTTTGCGCTCTGGGCGTTCCACTCCTCGGTGGCCTTCCAATCGACCAGCGATGCGGGCAGCTCCTCCCACTCGCCGCGCTCGGCGCTCAGATAGCGGACGCGGTCGCCGTTGCGGTTCCACTCCGAGGCCAACTGGTAGCTGCCATCGGTGAGAATCAGCCGCTTGACGGCCTGCCCGTGGGCGGAAATTGCCGCCAGCACGGCCATTGCCAGCACTGCGGCGCGGAACGCATTCGAAAATAACCACTTCATAGCCAATCAAGATACCACCATGCCGGCACTTTGTTGCCCCATGCGAGGGCAATTCCGAATTCCGCTTTTTTCTTCGCCGGCCCGCCTTGCCCGCCGCCGCGTTTTCGTACAAAATTGATTGTGCACCCCTGTAGGAATCTCAAACCAAAATACATTCTGGGAACGAGGGCGATATGTCGGCAAAGTACATCTTTGTGACGGGTGGAGTTGTCTCTTCTCTCGGCAAGGGACTTGCCGCTGCCAGCATCGGCTGCCTGCTGGAGAGCCGCGGCCTGAAGGTAAGTCTTCAGAAGTTCGATCCCTATCTCAACGTCGATCCGGGAACGATGTCGCCCTTCCAGCACGGCGAGGTCTTTGTCACCGACGATGGCGCCGAAACCGACCTGGACCTGGGCCACTACGAGCGCTTCACCCATTCGCGGCTGACCCGCGAGAACAACCTGACCACCGGCCGCATCTACGAGCAGATCATCGCCAAGGAGCGCCGCGGCGACTACCTCGGCAAGACCGTGCAGGTCATCCCGCACGTCACCAACGAGATCAAGGCGGCGATGAAGAAGGTGGCGCACGAGGTCGACGTGGTCCTCTGCGAGATCGGCGGAACGGTGGGCGATATCGAATCGCTTCCTTTCCTGGAAGCCATTCGCCAGATGCGCCAGGAGCTTGGACGCGAGAACACGCTCTTCGTCCACGTCACCCTGGTTCCGTACATCGCCGCCGCCGGCGAGCTGAAGACCAAGCCCACGCAGCACTCGGTGAAGGAGCTGCTTTCGATCGGAATCCAGCCGGATATCCTGCTCTGCCGCACCGACCGCTTCCTGCCGCAGGAAATGAAGGCGAAGATCGCGCTCTTCTGCAACGTCGAGGAGCGAGCCGTGATCACCGCACGCGATGTCGCCAGCATCTACGAGTGTCCGCTGGCCTTTGCCCACGAGGGCGTGGACAAGCTGGTGCTGAAGTATCTGCACATCGAAGCCCGCGAATCCGACATGAGCCAGTGGGAGTCGCTGGTGCAGCGCGCCTACAACCCGAAGGACGAGGTGCGGATCGGCATCGTCGGCAAGTACGTCGAGTACGAGGACAGCTACAAGTCGCTGAAAGAGGCGCTGGTGCACGCCGCGCTGCACTTCAATCTGAAGCTCAATGTGCAGTGGGTGGAGGCCGAGGGGCTGGAGTCGAAAGACAAAGAGGACCGCAGCTACGAGCCTCAGCTCGCCGGCTTCGACGGCATCCTGGTTCCGGGAGGCTTCGGCAAGCGCGGCATCGCCGGAATGCTGAACGGCATTCGCTACGCCCGCGAGCACAATGTCCCGTACTTCGGCATCTGCCTGGGAATGCAGACCGCCTGCATCGAGTTTGCGCGCAACGTCTGCGGACTGGAGGGCGCAAATTCCAGTGAGTTCGATCCCGCCACGCCGCATCGCGTGATCTACAAGCTGCGCGAGCTGCGCGGAGTAGAAGAGCTGGGCGGCACCATGCGCCTGGGCGCGTGGGAGTGCAAGCTGGAAGAGGGTTCGAACGCCCACAAGGCATACGGATCGACAGCGATCAGCGAGCGTCATCGCCATCGCTACGAGTTCAATCGCGAGTATGAGGAGCTGCTGACCGGAGCGGGATTGCGCATCACCGGCAACTCACCGGATGGAACCTACGTCGAGATCGTCGAACTGCCCAATCATCCATACTTCCTCGGCTGCCAGTTCCATCCGGAGTTCAAATCGAAGCCGCTGGAGCCGCATCCGCTCTTCGTCAGCTTCATCCAGGCAAGCTATGAGCACCGCGCCAGGCGGCTGGCCGAGGCGCAGCCCGAGGAGACGAACCAATACCTGCGCCCCGAGGGCGCGGGGCGGCACTGAAACGGGCGCCAGCAATGACTTGCGGCAGAATCGCATCGCAATCTTCCGCGATGCGATTTTTGCTGCTCGAAGCTCTGTTCAGAACGGGCTTCCAGCCAAGGTTTTCCACATAAAATGAGCCTTCAGGTTTGACCTACCCGAACCCGATTGTTACTATCAGATTGCGGGGTGGAGCAGCCTGGTAGCTCGTTGGGCTCATAACCCAAAGGTCGCAAGTTCAAATCTTGCCCCCGCAACCAATCGCTCCAACAAGTTACGGGTTTCGAGTTTAGAAAACGAGTACACAATCCGTACACAACAGAAGCCGCCCTGCTCCGGGCGGCTTTGTTCGCTATGCGCTTACCGCAACTGCCGTAGACATCAACTGCCCCACAACCTGCGCGTTTGCGGCCCGCTTCTGCTCGTTAACGGCTTTAAGGGAGTTTCTTCCCGCAACCGGCGCACCCATTTCGTCCAGCCAGGCCCGGTAGGTGTGGCGGAAGGTATGAAAGCCGATTCTGCCCAGGTCCAGTTGAAGTCCCACCGGAACCGGGTAGTCGGCGCGGATTGAATCCGGTCGATGCCGATCTTGCTGCGATACCGGAAGCAAGCCATGATCGTGCGAAGCCGGATCGCCAGTGCCAAGGGACTACTGGGTTCGGCCGTGGCGAAACAAAGTCGCCATCAATCATTACCTCTCGCTCAAGCGCTCTGTCATCACCTGGAAGTGATAACGCTGCTTCCGCTGACCCTTCGCTTGCTGTTGCTTCTGCTGGTTTCTAGCTTGTCACGAAAGACACTGTGCCAGTGGATGTAGATGCAGTGTTGTTCTGGAAGATTATTGACCCCAAGAAGGCGGCCCTCGATGTAGCAGACTACCAAAGCGCGATCAATTGGGCCGCTCAAACAGCTCTGCGCGATGTCATCGGCAAGACTATGCTTTCAGACATGCTCGAAGGCCGGGACAAGATCAGCGACGCGCTGCGGAAGATTAGCGATGAGCGCACGGAGCCCTGGGGCATCAATGTCATCTCGGTGGAGGTCAAGGATGTGCTGATTCCTTCGGGCCTGGAGAACGCGATGTCAATGCAGGCCCAGGCAGCTCGGGAGCGCCAGGCACGCGTGATTTTGGGTGATTCCGAGCGCCAGGTAGCGCAGAGCTTCGGCGATGCGGCCAGGACCTACGCCAATGACCCTATCGCCTTGCATCTGAGAGCCATGAACATGTTGTGTGAGGGCTTGAAGCAGAACTCCACAATCGTACTTGTCCCCAGCTCAGCCCTCGATTCAATGCAACTCGGCGACCTCGCCGGCATCACAGCGCTGACGATGAAGTTGAGCCAGGAACATGCCAACCAGCAGAAGGAGAGCAACGAAGTCTCCACGGTGGCTTCTCCTCCTCAACTGCCCAGGGCTGCGTAGCACAAGAAAGGTGCTGCTGAGGACGGAGGCAGAACTCAAGAACGAAGATGCCGAACGGAAGAAGGTCGGGTCGGCAAGAAGAAGCCATGAACTTTGGTGTGGGGCCTTCACTTTTTGCCAGGTGCCTGATCGAAGCGCTTGAAAGACGCTGATCCCCTCGTGGCTTTTGGCGGACGAACCAGACTTCTTGAAAGTCGCAGAAGTGGATCGTGCCCAGCACGATACGCAGCTTGAGAAGCGATCGAAGTCAGCACGCCGACAAAATCCGGGGTGTTCGCCTTCCCCTTTCCTGGGCCGTAGGGCACGTCAAAAATCTTTGCAGCTGCTGAGGAGGCCCGGTCTAGAAAGCCTCCGCGGGCCGAAGGGGCATAGCGCGGTCCCGGAGTAACGTATGTGCGTTCTGTTTCGTTTCGCCGTTTTTTATCAAGCGGTGTTTGAAAGTCTGGCGCCTTTCCTGTGAAGTACCCGTGTCCGCAGTTGCTCAAGCAGAATCCAGGCAGTGCTCCCGCGCTGTCATTGCCGAACGTGTGAAATCTTTGTGCTCGTGCAGGCGGCCGTATCGGCGACGGAGCATCCGGCAGTGACTTCCACTTGCCCATCTCCGGGCGCTGCAGTTCGAACGAGTGTGAGCCGTCAAACTGTAATCCCCGAAGCCGGTGAGTTGAAGAAGGATTCTGGCAAGGAGCTCCGCAAACAGCCACCAGGAAGAAAAATAGAACCCGGATTGGTGCATGCCTATTCACCACGGCTCCTTCCCGCGGAGCGGCAGGGTCTTTGGACTCCTCTGCGATTCGCTTGAAGAATGCCTTGACGTTAACACTCCCGCAGTGCATCCGTCTGAGCAAACATGCTCACTGACGTATCGGTACTGAGGAGTCAGACTACGAACATCGCCACGCCGGCGACGAACATTGCCACGGTAGTGATGGCCACAACGCTCCATCCCAGGCGTGAGCTCGGCTGGCCCTGCATGAGTTTCTCGTCGGAAACAATGACGAGGAAGGCCACGAGCAGGAAGGGCGCCAGCAGTCCGTTGATGACGGCCGTCCGGCAGAGGCCTAGCAGTCCGTGGTGCAAGTCTGGATTCGTAAGCAAGGAGTTCTGAAGTATCCACAGGCTTTGTTTGTAGGATGCGGGCATGGCGATGGGACGAAAGAGTCGAGGGCAACAGCAAGAAGGGTTCTGGATTGCGCGCAACGAGCGCGACTAGCACGGGTCAAATCACTAGCTTTTGCACGCGTGCACCACGAACCGCTTTGGGGCGGGGCCAACTAGGTAGCGAACCCACTCCTCTAGTCCCAAGGCAGAGAAGGCTATCGCTCTGGGGCTTTTGAAGTTGAGCATCGCCGGGAGCGCTGATTCAAACAAGCGCCCTGCGGCGCCTCTGAGATCGTCGGACTTGGAGCGACCCAGCACGGTGCCCAGGCCCCACAGAGCGCGCCCGTGGCTGTCTTCAGAACCCGCGGCCCCGGGCCATTGACGCTCATAGCTCAGGAAATTCCTGAAACGGCCAGTTGCCGGATTGAAGGCGTGCCACAAGAATGCGAGGTAGCGCGAAGCAAGATTGGCCGACTCCGAGAGCGCCGTCACTCCAAGCTCTTCCATCAGCACTGCCACGATCAGCGCGCGAGCATTGTCGTCCGTGGCATAGCCTTCGCTATAACTCGGGACAGAGAAGATTGCATGTTGCAGCAGCCCGGTGTCATCGGTCATCCGGTACAGATGATCGAGTTTGATCGATGGCAGCCGGTCCAGCGTTCTTTCTGCATTCAGATCGGAAAACGCAATGCGTGGAACCAGCATTCGATCAGAGCGGGCGCGCACGAAGGTGCTCATGTACAGCTCAGCAACTTTGTTCCAGACCGTGTCTCTCGCGAACAGGTACGCGCGCTTGCGCATGGCATGCCTTGCGGCTTTATTGCTCAGCAGCTCGTTCGCCGCCACTGCTATCGCATCGGGGTCTTCGAACGGCACGAGTACGCCGCGGCCCTCGGCCAATAGCTCGGCAGCATGCCAGTACGGAGTCGAGATGATTGCCTTGCCCGCACCCAACGCATACGCCAGCGTGCCGGAGACGGCCTGCGCCTCATAGCGATAGGGCGTGATGTAGATATCAGCGGAGCCGACAAACTGGGCCATCTCCTCCGGGCTGACGAAGCGGTTGTGAAAGATCACATTGCGTTCGACACCAAGCTTGCGGGCTAACGCCTGGAGCTGCAACCTGTATTGGTCGCCCTCGCGTCTGCGGATGTGCGGGTGCGTCGCGCACACCACCATGTAAACCGCTTCCGCTATACCACGCCGCGGCGCCCGCTCACCAGGTTGAAGATCAAAACAACCAAGGCCACAACCAACAGAAGATGGATCAGGCCGCCGGCAATGTGAAAGCTGAATCCCAGCAGCCACAAAACCAGAAGTATTACGAAGATTGTCCAGAGCATTGGCGTCCTTTCTCTCCGTCGTGCGCGCCCGGGATTTCACCTTCCTCCCGGGAACACACGCGCGTGAATCGTGCGTGGTGAAGCTACTTCGCGGCTTCCGCTGCCTTGGCTTGCGACTTTGCTTCACGTACCGCAGTAAGGAACGGCTGCGCTGAGGCTGGGCTCTTAACCTTGCCCGTCAGTGCGGCACGAGTCGAGACATGTCCTCCGTAGATCGCGTGCATGGAATCATCGTCGCGGCCAATTTTTGCGCCTTCCAACGTGAGTCCGGCAAACGCTCCCTTGGCGCGGGAGTAAGTCAGCATCTCTACATTCAGCTTCCAATCGGTGTTGGCAGAAGCGTGACGTCCCACCGGCCCGGCTGCGGCCGATGCATCGGCTCCCAGTTGAAAGTTACTCGAGATCAAGTGCTGCATACCTGTGTCATTCTGGATGATCATGATCAGGTCGACGCCTTCGAGGCCGATCTGCAATCCCCAGCTTCCGCCGCTGATCGCGAAGAACGCTGGTGCGCTCCAACCGTTGGCGGTGCGGCAGGTTGCCACGCCGCGCCCGTGTTCCCCGCCAAAGACTAAGCCGCCCTTGACCAGGTGCGGGACAACGGCGATGCACTTGGCATGATCGATAACTTCTTCTGGGATGCCCTTATCCGGCGCACTCATGATCTCGTTCAAAACCTTGCCGGCATTCTGCAGACGATCGATGGATGATTCACGCGCCGACTCTGCCCAGCTCAGGCTGATCAGACTCAACAATGCGACGAACAACATAAGCTTCTTCAAGGTGTTGCCTCTTTTTCTACCCCTGCTCCGCATCTCTGCTTCGATCGCATAGGCAGCGTGAGAGGTACTTCTTAAGCTACAGGCGATGCCACCGCTCAGTCTGAGCAATAGTGCTCAAATCTGCCGAACCAAAGCGGCACAATCGACCCAAATCGGGCAAATGGAGGCCAGGTAGCTGCGCATGCACGTCCCCGGCTTGCTGGTCAGCATCGTGCTGCATGACTCGTCGCACCATTGGACGAGCAGCAATCCGAGCGTGGCAACAATTGACGATCAGGGGCTGGCAACCGGGATGGGCGCCGGGACAACAGAGATCACGGCAACGCTGGCCGGCAAGAGCAGCGCGCCAGTAGTGTTGACCCTGTGTGACTTCCGCCACTTGTAATCACTGGGGATGAGTGTGTTTCGCTAGTCGTGGAGTACGACGCTGACAAGCGAGCTGTGGACGTACATACCACCGTCGCCGTATTCGATAAAGCCCAACTCCCGGAAGCGATTCATAAAGAAGCTGACGCGCGAACGAGTGGTGCCGATCATCTGGGCGAGCGTTTCCTGGCTCATGCTGGCGATGAGCGGTACCGGTTTGGATTCCTGGCCGAAATTAGCCATGAGCAGAAGCAGCCGGGCCAGTCGCTTCTCACTGGAATTGAAGAGGTGATCCACCAGGTCAGCTTCCATGCGAATGTTTCGGGCGAGCAGGTGAGCCAGAAAACGTTCGGCAAATTCCGGGTCTTCGTGAAGCAGCGCAGTCATCGCCGGCTTTGCCACCCGAATAATCGTGCTGCGTTGGGTTGCGCTTGCAGTGCCCATGCGGATCGGTTGGCCCGCCAGGCAACCCTCGCCGAAGAAGTTACCTTTCAGGAGAATGGCGATCACAGCTTCCTTGCCGCCGGTGGAGACAACCGTGAGCTTCACCTTACCACTTTCGATGTAGAACACTGCATCCGCGGCATCGCCCTGTGCGTATACAAGTTCATCGGCCTGGTATGCCTGACTGGAACTTCCGTTCGAGAGTTTTGCGAGAAAGATACCGGGGTGGAAAGCGACGGCCTCTTCGAGCGCCGGGTCGACCGGCGCAATGTACTCAGGTCCAGAAACTGCAACCTCGGGCACAAGTGGGCTATTCTTGCCTGGTGGTTTCCGCACCTTCTTGCCAATGGGAATCAGCGTTCCGCTCATGCCAGGATCCTCCGAGACTATACGTTTCAGGCCCATGGCATACGCTCCTGCTCGGCGACAATCTGGCTTCGCCGAAGACTCACAGTATACTGCCCCCTGCAAGGGCGGACGTTAAGTTCGCAACATTTTCGGTCCGCTCAAGCGCACCTCGCAACCCTCCTTGGCGGCACGTTTGGCTACGTTCACGCCTTCTGCGACCGCCTCTGCGGTTACTCGCGATGCCTCATGGGTTGGAGCAGCCCTGGTTATTGCTGAGAGACTGGTCAATCCAGCCCACGCTCCCGCTTACGTCCAAATCGCTCAGAGCATCGGTTCCTTCCCACACTCGAGGCAGACAGCTTGAGCGCGAGCTGTAATCCGCCCGCAGTGCGGGCACATTCTTTGCGCGCCACAGACCGGCAACTTCCGCTGTAACCTCTGCCAGGACAGGTAGACGACTGAGAGTATGAGTACCGCGAGCAACACACCTGCGCCGATCAGAGTCACAGATTCGCTCCTTCCTTGGAGCTCGGCCGCAGGACTGGCCCCGCCGCGCCGAACCGCTTTCGACTGTCAGCATGGAGCCACCCGCCGCAAGTTACTGAGCTGTATTGATCAAAGCGGTTGATTCGTTCGAACCATGCTGCTTCTTCCTCCAAAAATGGAGAATCGGCATCCTGTGTTCAATATTGACCAGTTCTTGGCCAGGATTCTCCATAGTATTCAGAGCTGATCTAAGGACTTCCCGGTAGGTTTCCCGTCACTCTGCCCGGCCGGGGAGAGTTGAGCGCTGTGGCAGGGTTCGGGCAGGTGCAGATCTTTGACCGACCCAGGCAATGTCATGAGCAACGAAGACCAATCAGCCGGAACTCTTCTAGCGGAGCTGAGGGAGCTATATCAGAGCCTGCCAGAGCATATGCAAGTTCGCGTCGCTTGCCTGTTGCGGGAGTGCGCTCAGCAAAAAGAATCCGAGCTTGAAGTTGCGGGCAGAGACTTTCAATAGCACCAGTGCAGGCCGTCTGCACGGCAGCGGCAATTGGGGCGGCACCGATAGCCCTAGGTGCCGATGCGGATGTTGGAAAAGGAGTGCAGCAGTCCAGTGGCATTGAGCAGCCACAGAACGACTGAGATCACCACAACCGCGTTAAGGATGGACTTGATCGTCCTCTGCATTGGAATGAAGCGATTCACCAGCCACAGGACGACACCCACGACGACCAGAACTTCCACGAGCTGAATCAACGGCATAACTTCCTCGTATTTCGGGGGGCGAACACCTCGCATCAGTCGCGAGGTGTTCGCCCTGGCCTCTTGCAATCGAATCGTGTCCCCCGGATATCCCGCGGCACACACGGATGATGGGTGCCAGTTGCTGGATGCGCTCGCTGTGATCGGACCATTTTTTGTCTTGAGACAGCGGTGCAAGGCTGAGGGCTCCAGAGCTCCGTACTTCGACTTCGGAGCGCTCCAGCGTTTGAAGAATGACAGCAATAAGTATTTGTGCCTGTGCAAAAGAGCTCAATCGCGAACAATCTTCACGGACCCGCGTGCACCGGTGGATCTTGCCTCATTTGCAAGGACCCCCAAAAGCGACAATGAACTCGCGGTGGCCTACAAACCAGCAGGTGAATGCGCGCATCATGAATCTCCTTTGAAGATCCGCACGTGATCTCCGCGGGGCAAGCCCGCGCCTCAACTGCAGCACCTCCATGTTGTGAGCAATCTAGACCAGTACCACACGCCATTCGGCGCGCAGACTCGACTTGCTACTCGAAGCAGGGAGATATTATGGCCGGCACAAGTATTCTCGCTCTTGATTTCGGAAATCTGTTCAAGAGAGTCAGCGCTCACACGACTACTCGGGATTACCGGAATAGAGAGGCCATCTTTGCGCAAGGCGACAAGGCTGACGCAATGTTCTACGTCAAGAAGGGCCATGTAAAGCTGACAGTCGTGTCCACAAATGGCAAGAAAGCCGTGATCGCTATTCTTCACCTCGGCAACTTCTTCGGCGAAGGATGCCTGAACGGGCAATCGCTGCGCATGTCTACCGCGACATCGATTCAACCCTCTACGATTGCCCGGGTGAAGCGAGCGACCCTCGTGCGCCTCATCCGCCAAGACCCCGCGTTTGCCAAACTCTTCATCGCGAATCTACTGTCTCGCATTGCGCGAGTTGAAGAGTCGTTTGTGGACCAGATATTCAGCTCCAGCGAACAACGATTGGCCAAAGTCCTGTTGCTTCTCGCAGGTTATGGGCTGCAATCGAGCCCGGAGCCACACCCGGTAAAGGTGAGCCAGGAGACACTTGCAGAGATGGTCGGAACCACGCGGTCGAGAGTGAGTCACTTCATGAACCACTTCCGCGAGATGGGATTCATCGACTATAACGGCAGCCTGCGCGTGCACAGATCACTACTTACCTATCTCCAGAGGTAAGCGACGTATTTCTCTCAAACACCCCGGAAGCGCCCGCCAATACGTCAGGGAAGGCGAGCTCTATTGCTCAGAAATCTTTAATTGGAGTTGGTAAGGTGTTTACAGCTCAATGAAAGAAGGCACACCATGCTTTGCCATTGGGAAAAACTGGGAGTCCTCGGCCCCATCTACGAGTTGATCGGCCAAGGCATGAGTGATCAGGAAATCGCCGCCAAGCTGAACTTCACGGAAGTCACGGTGCGCGGCTGCACTTCTTGGTTGATACACCTTCTTGAGTACGAGAACCGGGCGGATTTGGTTCTATGCGCTTCGCCGACGCAGCACGGAACGTGGGGCTTAGGTTCGACGCACATTGCGGCGTAACGAAGGAGAAGCTATGACGAACATCATCAGCTCGCCAACGGTATCAACGGCTCGACTCGACCGCGCTTTGGAATATGCGGTGATCCAAAGTTGGGATGAGCTGATGCCAGATCCGACCTCGGGATCGATTCAGGTTGAATACCAAACCGGGGCTGACGGTTCGCTCGATTTTCTTACGCTCTGGGCGTCTACGACTCGGGGGCACTGGAGCCTCATCAGTGAATTTTGGATGCGGCCCCTCTGGTCCCATGCCACCGGCTTGCGCTTCGGTGATGATTACCACTCCGAAACATTTGCTCGCACACTGGAGTTTGTGGTGGAACATGAGGGCTCGTATGCGCCCGACCAGCACGGACTAATTCAAATCTATCCACCCACGCCGGAAAAGCGAAGTGAAGCAGAACGTTGGAGAACGGTGGCTTTCGACGATCAGGGTTCCTCACCAACAAAAGTGAGCGTAGCGGCATAAGCGGAGCGCGCCAGTCAAGCAGGTGAATGATGTGAAATCGATAAAGGTCTCGCCGAAGAATCTCCAGGCTGGCACCATGATGATTCGCGAAGGCGTGCGACTTCCAGACCCGCTGGGCATGGAAACCGTTGCTTACTCGCGGGGCTGGCGTTCGGTCACAGCTCTCGACAGCTTCAGCCTGGGTCGCAAACTTGACGCCGCCGGAGTGCACCTCTTTTTCGTCGCTGGCCAAGTCACAAGCGTTGCGTTCGGCTTCGGCGGAGACAGCTCCATGCGCAAAGCCGTGCTACGAATCGCCGCGAAAGTGCGAGCGCTCAACCTGAACTGCCTGGAATTGACGGAGATCCATAGAAAACACTTCCTAAGCGTGCCGTACATCTCGATTTCCGCGCACACATTTCACATTCAACAAGGCTTGCAACTTCAGAATTCGGAAGAGCGCCGGCGCTTTACACTTCAATGACGCTCGGCACGAGGGAGTCCGTAGTCGCCCTCTTACGGGAAACTTGGGCGAGAACACCGCTATGGACGAGGCAGTGATTTGTGCAGGTTACACAGCACGATTCGGCGAGCCTTTTGGAACGAAATCTGCAACAGCATTGCGGGTTGAGAGGCGGCGTCCGCGTCCGCGCTCTAAAGGTCAGGGGGCATCAAAGCCAAAATCATGGTAAAAGACGTAGTAACTGATCGTACTGAATCTAAGCCTTTTACTATCGTATTGTGAATGACACCCTCCCTTCCGAATCCAGGGGGCGCACAATGTAACCCGCGCCCCCGGAAAAGCACGTTAGCCGATCGCGGCTAGCCGAAGATCGTAGCGATCGAGATTCATTACTTTGTTCCACGCAGCCACGAAGTCTTTCACAAACTTCTCCTTCGCGTCGCCAGAGGCATAAACCTCCGCGATTGCGCGCAGCTGTGAGTTCGCACCAAAGATAAGGTCGGCGCGGGTACCGGTCCACTTGACCTTCCCTGTTGCGCGATCGACGCCCTCATACACGCCATCGGATGCAATGGGCTGCCACTTCGTGTTCATGTCGAGCAGGTTGACGAAGAAATCATTCGTCAGCGTCTCAGGCCGGGTGGTGAAGACGCCATGCTTGGACTGCCCGAAGTTCGCATTCAGAGCACGCATTCCGCCGATGAGAACCGTCATCTCAGGAGCAGTCAGCGTCATCAACTGCGCCCGATCCAACAGCAGCTCTTCAACCGGTCTTTGCTGGCCCTTGCGGAGGTAGTTACGGAACCCGTCTGCGACCGGCTCCAGTACGGCAAATGAGTGCACATCGGTCTGCTCTTGCGAGGCATCGGTGCGTCCCGGAGAGAACGGAACCTTTACCTCGTGCCCTGCCTTCTTTGCAGCTTCTTCGACGGCAGCGCAGCCGCCCAGAACGATGAGATCGGCAAGCGAGACCTTCTTTTTGCCGGACTGCGAGTTGAAGTCCTTCTGGATTGCCTCCAGCGTCTGCAGGACCTTCGCCAGCGCGGCCGGCTGGTTCACCTCCCAATCCTTCTGCGGAGCCAGGCGAATGCGCGCCCCGTTCGCACCACCGCGCTTGTCGGAGCCGCGGAAGCTCGCCGCCGAGGCCCAGGCAGTGGTAACCAGTTGCGAGATCGACAGTCCGGAGTTGAGGATCTTCGCCTTCAGCGCAGCAATCTCCTGCTCACCGATCAATTCATGATCCACCGCGGGAACAGGATCCTGCCAGAGCAGAGGCTCCTTGGGAACCAGCGGGCCGAGGTAGCGCGAGCGAGGCCCCATATCGCGGTGCGTCAGCTTGAACCATGCCTTTGCAAACGCGTCGGCCAGTTCCTGCGGATGGTCGAGGAAGCGCTTCGCGATTGGTGCGTAGATCGGATCCATCCTGAGGGAAAGGTCCGTCGTCAGCATGAACGGCGCATGCTTCTTCGATGGATCGTGAGCATCTGGAACCGTGGCCACCGCCTTCGAACCATTCTTGGGAGTCCACTGGTTCGCACCGGCCGGACTCTTCGTGAGCTCCCACTCGTAGCCGAAGAGGTTTTCCAGGTAGTTGTTGCTCCACTTCGTTGGAGTGGTCGTCCACGCACCTTCCAGGCCGCTGGTGATCGTGGCGTCGCCATTGCCGCTGCCGAAGGTATTTTGCCAGCCGAGTCCTTGCTGCTCGACCGGTGCGCCTTCGGGTTCAGGGCCGACGTACTGGAGCGGATTGGCAGCGCCGTGCGTCTTGCCGAAGGTGTGTCCACCGGCGATGAGCGCAACCGTCTCCTCGTCATTCATCGCCATGCGGGCGAAGGTCTCCCGGATATCTCGTGCCGCGGCGATCGGATCCGGCTTACCGTTGGGTCCCTCCGGATTCACGTAAATCAAGCCCATCTGCACAGCGCCGAGAGGATTCTCAAGCTGACGATCGCCGCTGTAGCGCTCGTCTCCCAGCCAAGTCTGCTCGGGACCCCAGTACGTCTCATCGGGCTCCCAAACGTCCTCGCGCCCGCCGCCGAAGCCGAAGGTCTTGAATCCCATCGACTCCAATGCGACGTTGCCGGCAAGAATCATCAGGTCGGCCCAGGAGATTTTCTTGCCATACTTTTGCTTGATCGGCCAGAGCAACCGGCGCGCCTTATCGAGGTTCGCATTGTCCGGCCAGCTATTGAGCGGCGCAAAGCGTTGCAGGCCGGCTCCTGCGCCGCCGCGGCCATCGGCGATGCGATATGTGCCTGCGCTGTGCCAGGCCATACGAATGAAAAGTGGACCATAGTGACCATAGTCGGCCGGCCACCACTCCTGCGACGAGGTCATCAGGACATGGAGGTCCTTGATCACGGCATTCAGGTCGAGGCTCTTGAACTCCGCCGCGTAGTTGAACTGCTTGTCCATCGGGTTAGACAAGGAGGAGTTTTGATGCAGCAACTTCAGGTTCGGCTGGTTCGGCCACCAGCTCGTGTTCGTCGGCCGCCTGCCAGGGGCGCCCGCTACCGGGCACTTGGCTTCGGATGACAAGTTTTGCTCCTGCGCACCAGGGGCAGTGGCGATATCTTTCTCCATGTTCATCCTCCTTTGCATTAGTCCCAAAAGGCTGCGACGAACAGGAACCCAGCGCTCCCGTTCGGGCAGTCGCCGGCCGCGCTTTAACGGCGCGGCGCGCATCCGGTATTTATACGCCTATTACGCTTAACGGGACACCCGGCGCGGAGCGCACTTCGCGCAGAGCCCCCGGAAGATGAGCTCGCATTCGCGAAGGACCCGCTTACCAAGCGAGCCCGACGCAGGCCCGGGCACATCGTACCACTCCAAGTCCTCAACTTTGCCGCAGTGGTCGCAGATAAAGTGGTGATGCCGCATCCCTTTTGCATCGAATCGCGCGGCGCGGCCCTCGACGGCCACTTCGCGCACCAGGCCCGCCTTCACAAGGTCCCGCAGATTGTTATACGTTGTGGCTCTCGAAGAGCGCGGATCCACGCGATTCACGGCCTCGAAGATCTCCGCGGCCGTGGGATGCCCGGTGTGATCCATGAGAAACGCCATCACGGCATAGCGCTGCGGAGTGCAACGCAGCCCGCTGCTCTCCAGGGATTGTCTGATCGCGGCGGCGTCCATGGCGCAATTAGATTCTATCTAATTTACTATTTTGTCAAGACTGGCCACTACCGTCCGGTTGTGCAGGTGACCATGTCGAACTGGTGGCCAAGCATCACAGGATCGATGCCACTGGCAGCCCCGATAACCACGATCTGTGTGCGCGGCGTCCGCCCGCCCCAGTCGCCTTGTAACGAGATGTCCACGCGCCGGCCAACCACTTGCAGCACGGCCCGCCGCAGTGGCGCGTCGGTAGTGTAGACCACCCCTTTGGCCCGGTATACGGTCCCCGGCAACTTACGCATTGTTTCCCGCAACGCGTCCAGCGCCAGCGGTCGGTCTGTCTGGTAGCTCCAGGTGCTGAATACCTTCGAGTGATTGTGATCGTGGTGGTCGTCGTGACGGGTCGAGTCAGTGCAGCCGTGCTCGACCGCGTGCGGGCTGAGGCTTGCGCGAGCGGGATCGAAACGCCCGACGCCTAGCAGTATCTCGTAGGGAACCTCACAGTAATTCGTCTCGACGATGCGAAGACGGTTGAAATGGTCGTCGAGCCAGGCCCGGACCTTCTCCACTTGCTCCGGTCCAGCAAGGTCCACCTTGTTCAGGATCAGCATATCTGCGAACCCGACCTGGCGAAGTTTGAGTTCCATCAGTGGGGGATACTCGGGATGCGCGAAGACCTGGTCCGCGTCCACCACGCAGATGACGCTGTCCAGCCGGATGCGGTCCCGCAGACTAGGATCGCTGAAGGTCATGAAGATCCCGGCGGGATCGGCGACACCACTGGCTTCCAGCAGGATGTACTCGATGGTCTCCGGCCGTGCGAGCAAGGCGACGACCGACTCGATGAGGTCATCGCGAATCTGGCAGCAGACGCAGCCATTGGCCAGGCTCATCATGTTTCCGTCCACCCCGACGACCAGTTCAGCGTCGATATTGATCGAGCCAAAGTCGTTGACGAGCACACCCACGCGCAGACCGTGATTCCCGGTAAGAATGCGATTCAGCAACGTCGTTTTTCCCGCGCCCAGAAAGCCGGTCAGGATGGTGATCGGAACGGTTTTGCCGTTATCTTCGATGAGTTCCATTTATTTAGGCTTTCCAGGAAATGCATTCCCGGAGCGCCCCGCCGCAACTGACGCGGCGGAACGCCAGAGACACGCTATTTCTTGAATTGACTTAGGTCAATTCCCAGCGCCTTCGCCATCTCAAGGAGATCGACCAGTTGCGGGTTCGGCAACTTCGTAAGCGGCTCGCGGTAAACGTCCGGCGGATAGTACTTACGCGGGTTAATCTCAAGGTCGCGCGTCAATTGCTCCTGTTGCATCTCGCGCGGCAACCTCGGCTGTGGGACGACGCCTTGCCCAGTAGCGAGTGGCAGCGGGTCGCCGAAGAGCAGGGTGGGATTCGGCAAGGATTGACCGGCGAATCCCGGTAGCACCGCGTCCCGTTGCCAAATCGCGTCCTTGGTCACGTTGACGGTCACCACGTCCGGCGCGCCGTACAGGAAAAGCCCCTTCCAGTGCGCGCGAATGTCGGCGGTCTGCTCGTTAAGCGTGTCACCGTCAAACGCCAGGTGCGTCGCCATACCAACCCGAGGGTTGACCTGGTTGATGAGATAGCCGGTGGCATAACCCAAGGTGTGGTGGATGTCCACGGTGTAGTTAAAGAGGAACTCGGGCAGCCCATACTTGAGCAGGTTGATGCGCGCCAGATCGGGCTGCAATTCGGTGACAAACACATCCACGCCTTTGGCATATTTGGCCGTCAGGTCGTCAGGCCGCCCGTCACCGGTCCACACGAAGGAAAGACCGTTCCAGTCCAGACGGTAGGCCGAAGCGCCGTCCTTGACGTGCGAGCGCCGCCAATGGCGAACCGTGACGCCGTTCTTGTCATAGCAGATGCCGTTCTCGTCCTTCCAGTCGAACTCGTTGACCTCAATCTCGTAGCCGTCTCCGATCGGGCAGGCGTCGAAGGCCTCCAAGTGCCACTTGAGCATCTGCTTCATGCCCGCGACCATGCCCTTGGTGCCAAGCTCCGGCGTGCGTCCGGAGGGGCCGGTGACGCGCAGCGGCATCCTCCATCGCCCGGCCCACGCCGAGAATGGCAGCAGATAGGACAGGTCATGGTAGTGATCGACGTGCAGGTGAGTAATGAAGATGTCGTTAATGGCCGGAACCGGAACACCCATGGCGAGGATGTTCTTGACGCAGCCGGGGCCGAAGTCGAAGAAGAAGCGGTCGCCGTTACCCAATTCGACCATGATGCATGTTCCGGCCTGGTCGCGCCGCGGCGGGAAGGGACAACTGCCGACGAACGATATGCGCATCTCGTCCTTCCCGATGGGCTCACTGCCAGGGAAGTAGTTCATCCGGCTCCGAACCGAAGCCGTTGGCTTGTAGTACGGCGGGAACTGCAAGCCGGTGCCCGGCCCTCCGCCGTAGGGATTCACGGGCTGGGCCGGCCCTGCCTGTGCCTGCGCCGAAGACGGATTAACAGCGGAAAGACCAGCCGCTGCCGCAACAACCCCTGCGCCCTTGAGCAGGTTGCGTCGGCTTAGATCAATCGGGGGTGGGGCCTCCGTGTTGTCGTCGGTTGCCATCGGTGCTCTCCTTTTGACAACGATCCCTAACGCCAGATAGTCAGCCGTGACTTTATGAACCGAACTGAGACCCTGCAACTGGCAAAACTACCAGTCGGCGATCTGACATGGTCTGGCGCGAGCGGTTGCACAACGCGCCGCCTTGTGCGAATCTCAGGCGCCGGCCATGCGAAGATGTTTCCCGCCCGTCGATCGACGGGTTTAAGTTCGACGAGGTTTACCAGCTTGAAAGGAGATTTTGTGAAGGCTTTACGCTACGCGTTCTTCGCTCTGTTCATCGCCGCCCTCAGCGCCTCGCAGCTTTCCGCACAGCAGAAGTCCGGCTACCATCTCAGCCAGCGCATCGCGCTGGGCGGGGAGGGAGGATGGGATTACCTCACCTTTGATCCGCAGACAAATCGGCTCTTCGTTACTCGCGCCACTCGCGTGATGGTCGTCGATCTCAACAGCGGCGCCAAACTCGGTGAGATTCCCGATACGAGTGGTGTGCATGGCGTGGCCCTTGTGCATAAGCTCGGTCGCGGCCTCACCAGCAATGGCAAAGAGGACACGGCGACGATCTTCGACCTGAAGACGCTCGCGTCGATCGCCAAGGTGAAGACCGGTGGCAAGCCGGACTCCATTCTCTATGACAGCTTCAGCGCGCTCGTAATGACCTTCAACGGCAGAACCAACGACGTCACGCTGATCGATCCGGAAAAGGCTGCCGCCGTCGGCGCGATCGCATTGCCGGGGCGTCCGGAGACCGGCGTTTCTGACGGAACCGGAAAGGTCTTCGTCAACCTGGAAGACAAGAATCAGCTTGCGGTGATCGATGTGGCCGCGCGCAAGGTTGTGGCAAGCTGGCCGCTGGAGGGCTGCGATGAACCGACCGGACTTGCCTTCGACGCGGCCAATCGCCGACTCTTCTCCGGCTGCCACAACGGCATGCTCGTTGTGACCGATGCCGGCTCAGGACGAAACGTGCAGAAGCTCAGCATTGGCGCCGGAGTCGATGCTGCCGCCTATGACCCTGCGCTCGCTCTCATCTTCACCTCCAACGGCGAGGGCAGCATCTCCGTCATCCACCAGGAGAGCGCCGACAGGTACACAAGCTATGCCAACGTACCCACGCAAAATGGCGCCAGGACAATGGCTCTCGATCCAGCGACCCACACCGTCTACACGGTAGCGAACGCTGCCGCCGACGCCAGCGGAAAAGCTGGTTCATTTGAGTTACTCGTAATCAGGAAGTAGGTCAGCTTAACTGCACAGAGGCGCCGCTGCGTACGGCGCCTCTGATCTCCTGCGCCGGGCACATCGGAAATAATATCCGGAACGTCGCTCCCCTGTTTGGCTCGCTGGTCACGGTGAGTTCGGCTTCATGCATCTGGGCAATCCACTTCGCGATCGCCAATCCCAGGCCGGTGCCTTCGCGCAGCCGCGCGAAGGATCGGCACGGTAGAAGCGGTCGCCGGAGAGGTGCGCTTTTTTTCGCACAAAAACCTCCGCAAGGCGTTGACAAGCGCCGGCGATATCACTACCGTAATAGAGCGAAGAAAAGGCGAATATGAGCAGCCCCGCACAGCTTCGGAAAGATCTGGAATCGGCACTGGCCCTGCGTTTTCCCGCAGCGCTCTCTCCCCGTGTGCAGCAGTCCGCTGAGCTGCGCCCGTGCGGGCTGCCGGAGGTGGACCGAGCCCTGGGCGGCGGCCTGCCGCTGGGCGCGATCAGCGAGCTGAGCGGCGCGCACTCTTCGGGACGCACAACGCTGGCGCTATCCACTCTCGCCGAAGTGACCCGGCAGGGCGAGTGCTGCGCCTATATCGATGTCTCCGATGCCTTGAATCCCGCCTCGGCAGCGGCGCTTGGAGTCGACTTGCAGCGCCTGCTCTGGATTCGCGCCGGCCAGACGCTGGCGACTGAAGCGCTTCCCTCGCCCGAGGCCGCGCCGGCTCCGGAGTTGAAGCGGGTGCATTATTCTCCCGGGCGTCATCCGCGCAACGAGGTCATCGGCCTCGACCGCGCCGTAGGCACGCTCTTCCATTCCACTCGCGCCGGGCATGAGGACTACACGCCGCGCTGCTCGGAAGCTCTCCGGCGCCAGCCTCTGGAGCCGATGAGCTACACACCGGTCTCCGCGCAGGTGCCCCATATCTGCCCTCCGTTGGCAGATGTGGGAGCAGCGGCCTCAAATCCGGCGCGGGCACCAAATAATCTGCGAAAGAGCATCTGGGAGCGCCTCGATCAGGCGCTTCGCGCCGCCGACCTGCTGCTCGCCGCCGGCGGCTTTCGCGCCATCGTTCTCGATCTCGGCGATGTGCCGCCGAAGCAGGCGCGGCGCGTGCCGCTGGCGACATGGTATCGCTTCCGCCTGCAGGCCTCGCAGGCGCGCACGCTCTTCCTGCTGTTGACGCAACTGCCATGCGCCAGCAGTTGCGCGGCGGTCTCGCTGCACTGCTCGCCGGGCGGGCTGGAGTGGCAGCGCGCCGCCGCACGCTCGCCGCAACTGCTCACAGGCGCGCACTACCGGATGGAGATCGCCCGCAGCCGCACGCGCGACTTCCTCGGAAAGAAGCCGGCAAGCTCCGTGAACATACAGTGGCGCGGCCGCGTCGCGAGGGTGGGATGAGCCATGCCGCCGCCGTTGTATCTCTGTCTGCATCTGCGCAACTTTGCGGCGCAGGCTCTCACGCATCGCGCCGGATTGCGCGGGCGCGCGGTGGCCGTGCTCAGCGGAGCGCCGCCGCTCGAGTCCGTATTCGCCCTCACGCCGCAGGCGCGGCAACTCGGCGTAGAAGAGGGAATGAGCCGCGTGCAGGCCGAGTCGTTCGGCATCGTCCTTTTGCGGCGAGAGCGGCAGAGGGAGGACGAAGTCTTCGCGGAGCTGATGCACTGCGCGCAGCGATTTTCTCCGCGCGTGGAGATCGTCGCCTCGCCACATCCTGAGCACTGCGACGCTGAGCACTGCGGCGCCACACTGATGCTCGACCTCACCGGCTCCACGCGTCTGTTCGGCTCACCGGCCCGCGCGGCGCAGAGGCTCTCGAAATGCATGGCGGAGCTGCAACTGCAGGCGAGCATTGCCTGCTCGCAGCAGGCCTCGGCGGCACTGCTCGCCGCCCGCGGGCGCGAGGGCGTCACGGTGATTCGCCCCGGCGACGAGGCCGCAACCCTCGCGCCGCTGCCCATCGCCGTGCTGGAACCATCTCCGGAGCAGGCACAGAGCCTTTACGAGTGGGGCATCGGCACCCTCGGCCGGCTTGCCGAGCTTCCCGCCCGCGCCCTGGCCTCGCGCATGGGAGAGGCCGGCGTGAGACTGCAGCGCCAGGCGCGCGGCGAGCACTTCCCGCTGCTTGCGCCGCACGAAGAGCCTGCCGATGCGCCGCTCACCGAGAGCCTCGAACTCGAGCATCCGGTGGAGACGCTGGAGCCGCTGCTCTTTCTTATCGGCCAGATGCTGGAGTCGCTGCTTCGTCGGGCCGCCTCGCGTGCGCTGGCACTCGCCGAGGTGGAGACCGCGCTGATCCTCGACGGCCCCAGCCACGAGCGCGACGATGCTCGCAACCACCGCCGCGAACATCGCCGCCTTGTGCGTCCCACGCTGCCCGAGCGCGAGCGCCTCACGCTGCTTAAGCTGATTCAGCTCGATCTTGAATTGCATCCGCCCGAGGCCGCGGTAATTGCGCTTCGCCTCACCGCGCGTCCCGCGCCCGCGCAGGTGGTGCAGCACGGACTCTTCGCCGCCCAGGCACCTGAGGCCGGACGCATGGAGATCCTGCTCGCGCGTCTTCGCAAGCTGGTGGGCGAAGATCGCGTCGGCTCGCCTGAACTGCTCGACACGCACGCGCCCGAGGACTTTCGCGTTGCCGCCTTTGCGCCGCGCGATGCGATGGCGCCCCATATCTGCCCTCCGTTGGCAGATGTGGGTTCTGCAGGCAAAGCTTCCGTTGGTGACGCCCACACGCAACTTGCGCTTCGCATGGTGCGTCCGCCGCGCGCGGTGACGGTCGAACTGCGCGATGACGCTCCCGCCGCGCTCTGGGGCGAAGGCCGCCGCACCACGCTGCAGACCGTCGCCGGCCCATGGCGCAGCAGCGGCGCCTGGTGGACGCATCCCGCATGGTGCCGCGAAGAGTGGGACGTAGCTCTGCGCGACGAAGCCCGCCAGTGTCTGCGGCTGGCGCACGATCCCGCCGCAGGCTGCTGGTACGTCATCGGAATCTACGATTAGCAGGCTGCCATGTATGTCGAACTCCATGCCCGCTCGGCCTTCAGCTTCCTCGAAGGCGCATCTCTGCCTGAGATGCTGATGGCCCGCGCCGCCGAACTCGGTCTGCCCGCGCTGGCGCTGCTGGATCGCAACGGCCTCTACGGCGCGCCGCGTCTGCACATGGCTGCCCGGCGTGCAGGCACGCGCGCACATATCGGAGCCGAGATCGCCGTCCGCGATCTTGGCGAGCGCCTGCGCCCCGCGCCGCATCTGCCGCACCGCATTCCCGCCGAGCCCGCGCGGCTGGCGCTGCTGGCGGAGACACAGCAGGGATACAGAAACCTTTGCCGCCTCATCACGCAGATAAAGCTGCGTGAACCGCACAAAGGCGAGGGGGCAGCGTTTCTTCACGAGGTGGAAGAGCACGCCGAAGGTCTCGTCTGCCTGACCGGCGGCGACGAGGGTCCGCTGGCAGCGGCGCTCGCGCGCGGAGGTGACGACGAAGCCCTGCAACAGGTCGAGCGCCTCGCCAGCATCTTCGGCGCGCGCAATGTCTATGTCGAATTGCAGCGGCACTTCGAGCGCGAAGAGGAGTTTCGCAATCAGGCGGCGGTGCGCATCGCCCGCACGCTCGGCCTCCCGCTGCTCGCCACCAACGGCGTGCGTTACGCCACCGCCTACGAGCGCGAGGTCTGCGACGTGCTCACCTCCATCCGCCATCACTGCACGCTGGCAGAGGCGGGACGGCTGCTCAGCACAAACTCCGAGCGCTGCCTGCGCACCGCCGCCGAGATGCAGCAGCTCTTCCGCGATCTGCCCGAGGCGATCGCCAACAGCGGCGAGCTCTCCTCGCGCCTCGTCTTCGAGATGAGCGATCTCGGCTACCGCTTCCCCGACTATCCCGTCGGCGAGGGCGAGTCGATGCAGTCGTACCTGGAAAAGCGCACCGACGAGGGCATTCGCAACCGCTATCTGCCCAAGCGCGACCGCAATCTCTTCGAGCGCGCAAAGAAGCAGGCCGCGCGCGAGCTGACGCTGATCGGCAAACTCGGGCTCGCCGGATACTTCCTCATCGTCTGGGACATTGTGCAGTACTGCAATCGCAACGGCATCCTGGTGCAGGGACGCGGCTCGGCCGCAAACAGCGTGGTCTGCTACGCCCTCGGCATCACCGCCGTCGATCCGGTCGGCATGGATCTGCTCTTCGAGCGCTTTTTAAGCGAGGAGCGCGGCGAGTGGCCGGATATCGATCTCGATCTGCCCAGCGGCTCGCAGCGCGAGCAGGCGATTCAATACGTCTATCAGCGTTACGGAGCGCACGGCGCGGCGATGACCGCCAACGTCATCACCTATCGCGGACGCTCGGCCGCGCGCGAGGCCGGCAAGGCTCTCGGCTTCGACGCAGAGACCCTCGAGCGATTGACCCGGCACGTCGGCCGCTGGGAGTGGCGCGATACCAACGAGACTCTCGGCCACAACTTCCGCGACGCCGGCTTCGACATCCAGCATCGCCGCATCGCCAAGTATCTCGAACTCTGCGAGCGCATGCAGGACCTTCCGCGCCATCTCGGACAGCACTCCGGCGGCATGGTCATCTGCGGCGGCCGGCTCAACGAGGTCGTTCCCATCGAGCCCGCCTCGATGCCCGGCCGCACCGTCATCCAGTGGGACAAGGAAGACTGCGCCGACATGAAGATCATCAAGGTCGATCTTCTCGGACTCGGCATGATGGCCGCACTCAAGGAGTGCCTCGATGTGATTCCGCCGAACTACGGCACGCCCATCGATCTCGCACAGCTTCCGCCGAACGATCCGCCGACCTACCGCGCCCTGCAGAAGGCCGACACCGTAGGCATGTTCCAGGTGGAGAGCCGCGCGCAGATGGCGGCGCTGCCGCGCAACTGCCCGCGCTGCTTCTACGATCTGGTGGTGCAGGTGGCCATCATCCGTCCCGGCCCCATCGTCGGCAACATGATGACGCCCTACATGCGCCGCCGCAGCGGACGCGAGCCGGTGACGTACTATCATCCGCTGCTGGAGCCGGTGCTCAAGCGCACGCTCGGCATTCCGCTCTTCCAGGAGCAGCTCATCCGCATGGCCATGATCGTCGCCAACTTCACCGGCGGCGAGGCCGAAGAGCTGCGCCGCGCCGTTGGCATGTGCCGCTCGATGGCCCGCATGCGCGACCTCGACGGCAAACTGCGCCGCGGCATGACGGCCAACGGCATCGCTCCCGAGGTGCAGGACCAGATCGTGCAGTCGATCTCGTCGTTTGCGCTCTACGGCTTTCCCGAGTCGCACGCCGCCAGCTTTGCGCTCATCGCCTATGCCAGCGCGTATCTCAAGTGCAACTACCTCGCAGCCTTCACCGCCGCGCTGCTCAACCATCAGCCGATGGGCTTTTATGCGCCCGCAACCATCGTGAAAGACGCGCAGCGCCACGGCCTGCGCGTGCTGCCCGTCGATGTCGCGCGCTCCTGCTGGCCCTGCACGCTGGAGCCCGAGCCTGCGAGCGAGCATCGCTTCGCCCTGCGCCTGGGATTGAACTACGCCCGCGGATTGCGCAAGGAGGCCGCGCTGGCGCTGGTCGCCGCGCGCGAAGAGGGCGGCTTCGCCAACGTGCAGGAGCTGACGCTGCGCACGGCCGAGCTGCGCAAGAGCGACTTCGAACTGCTGGCGAAGATCGGCGCGCTCAACTCACTCGGCGAGGTCGCGCACCGCCGCGATGCCCTCTGGCAGGTGGAGTACGCAGGCCGCCCCGCCGGACCGCTGCTCGAACACCTGCCCGAGCCGGAGCCATCCTCGCCGCTGGCGCAGATGTCGACCGAAGAGCGCCTGGTCGCCGATTACGCGGGCACGGGCGTCACCGTCGGCAAGCATCCCATGGCCTTTCACCGCGAGAGCCTGCGCCGCATGGGCATCAGCTCCGCCATCGAGTTGGCCGCGCTGCACAACGGACGCCCGACGCGCATCGCCGGAGCGGTGATCGCGCGCCAGCGTCCGGGCACCGCCAAGGGCTTCGTCTTTCTCAGCATTGAGGACGAGACCGGCATCGCCAACGCCATCCTCGCGCCCAATGTGTATGAGGAGTTCAAGCAGACGGTGGTGCATGAGAAGTTTCTGCTCATCGAAGGCGAGCTGCAGAATCAGGAGAACGTGATCGCCGTCAAGGCCCGCAGCGTGCGCCCTCTCGACATCAGCCGCGCCGAGGTGCGCTCGCACGACTTCCACTAGATGCTGGTCCCACATCTGCCAACAGCGGGCAGATATGGGGCACCGGGCCGCCATTTACCCCCCTCCCCTATATTTCCGTCTAAAAATTCGAAAACAAAGGAGATACGGGATGAAATATCGCCTTATATGGTCTCTATATTCAGGATAGCAAATGCAGGAGGGTGATCCCCTCAGCGGGGCTGGAAATTCTTAGGCTTTGAATGCAAGGGGTTGGAGGGAAAGTCGAACAAAAGGCTGTTGACAGCCCTCCCGGGGTCAGCGCCCACATCTGCCAACAGCGGGCAGATATGGGGCACCGGGCTCCTACGCTGAGCAACCCGCGATGACTCGGAAAACTCCATCTCCCTCCGCTAAGAGGCTCGTCTCGTTCTTGATGGGCTCCGAGATTATCCTTCACTTCCCCGCCATCACTGCGTCGCTCGATGACGATTTGAACCGGGCGTTCCACTCCATCTTCGAAGACCTTGAAGTCACTTGGTCCGAAGCCGTGCCCCCAATAGGAATTCCACTCACTCGCAGGAACGAGGCCAACCCTGTCCTGTCCCACGCGGACAAATATTCGAACCAAGCGCGAGTCAACCCGGATGGGTGATGCACTCTCGATCGCTTGGGCGAAAGCGAGACAGGTAGTCAGTCGGGCAATCAGCCAGCCCAACAGTAGTGCAACACGAAGCGCGTTTCCTTCTGGAACCAACCTGCTCACTCGCATGTCTGTAGTTGCCCGGTACCCCATATCTGCCTTCCTTTGGCAGATGTGGGAGCAGCTTCAACTGGCGAGGCGCGGAACGATCTCATCTCCCCGGATGTGGAACTGCGCCGAGCACTCGTCCGAGCCGCAGATGATGGGAATGATTCCAGCCATCTGCTTGCGGGTGATTAGTCCGAGGGTGGCGCAGCAGGGGCAGGCGAGCACCGCCCAGAAGGGATCGCTTTCATCGCCGGTCTCGCCGGCATTGTCCAGGATGAATACCGTTCCTGGGCTCATCTGTTCGGGGATCCACTGGGGAAGATAGTCGAGCTCGACGATCATGGGTCACCTCCACAGTCTCTGACGCGACTGCCTGTCTAACGCCTTGCCGAGGCACGGGCCACACCCGCCGCCCGCACCGCTTGTGAAGCCTTCTTCGGAACCCCTTGCCTGCCGCTCCCGGAGTTAATTCCCTCAGGCGCCAGCACACGCTCCAGCACCGGTCCCAGGCAGATGGCCAGCAGAGGCTGCTTT
>Ga0326727_10006252_pt1 | contig 32884 bp, 34 predicted proteins | sample MB2enrmetagenome_FD_207643 | JGI IMG/M metagenome (GOLD analysis project Ga0326727, IMG submission 207643) | Lab enriched peat soil microbial communities from McLean, Ithaca, NY, United States - MB29MY | ecosystem: Environmental > Terrestrial > Soil > Wetlands > Peat | place: USA: New York...
TGGACTGCACCCCTGCGGTTAGACAGATTGGGTTAGAGCAGTTGGCCAGGGTTTATGGTTTGTAAAAAACAGTTCTTCAAATTCCACCGGCGGTCTGTATCCAAGAGAGGAATGCAGACGTTTATGGTTGTACACTTCCTGAATGAAAAAGGGAAGCCGAATTTGAACATCTTCCAAGGTTCTGTATTCCCAAAGATAGACTTCTTCGACTTTGAGCGTTTTGAAAAAGCTTTCAGCAGTGGCATTGTCATAGGGATTGCCCTTGCGGGACATGCTGATCAAAAAGCCGTATTGTAAGAGAGCATTGACGTAATCATGGGCTGCATACTGGACGCCCCGATCAGAGTGATGAATGACTCCTTTGGGAGGATTCCGGTTGACAATAGCCATATTCAAGGCTGCAAGACACAGAGCGGTATCTATGTTGCGCGAAATGGAATAGCCGATAGCTCTGCGGGCAAACAGGTCCAGAATGACCGCCAGGTAGACGAAACCGTTTCGGATGCCAATATAGGTTATGTCTGCGGCCCAGACCTGATTGGGCACTGTAACAATAAGGTTTGCCGTAAGATTGGGATAAATCCGCTGGCTGTGATTACTATCCGTCGTTTTAATCCAGCGACGTTTGGTTTTCCTTAATAGCCCGCGTTGACGCATGATGCGCAACACTTTCTTATGGTTTACCGGAATACTCCGGCGGTGAAGTTCGTAAGTGACACGGCGGTATCCGTAACCGGGAAACTCTTCGATAATTGCTTCGATCTGGGCAATGAGTCCCGAATCATCCCCGGAATGGTTCTTTGATTGATGATAATATGTGCTGCGGGGCAGGTTCATGAGTTCGCACCCCCTTTCCGCGCTTTCGAGGAGGTGACGGTGTTCAATAATAAATTGTCGTTTTTCTTCGGCAGCGTCAAAAGGCCCCTCTGAACGGCTTTTTTTAAAAACTCGTTCTCCAAGGTCAGTTTACCGACCAGTTGTTCCAGTTGGTGAACACGGTCTTCAAGAGCGGCTTCTTTACTGGGTTCATTGTCAAACCGTCCTTTAGCATATTGCTCTTTCCAGTGATAAAGAAGGCCTGAAGAAATCTCATAACGGCGTGTAAGTTGGGCTGGCGTACTCATTCCGCTCAGAAGTTCTTCAACGATCTGGCGCTTGAGTTCAGCAGCAAAACTCCTTCGGTGCTTCATGGTAAGTTCCTTTCTCCCATTTTAAGGGACTTTGGTTCCTGCCAACTACTCTAACATATTTTGTCCAACTTCGGGGGTGCAGTCCAACGCTTTCTCATGGACGTGCTCTTAGTATCGATCAAATTAAAGATTGTGGTCTAAATATAGAGGAAATTGATCTTTCAACAGAACTTTGGAGTTGTGTTCGAGATCTATATACACGAAGCACATTTGTAGTTGATAGGGGTGATAGGGGTCACAAGCTATTAGAGACACTTGACAGTTCATATTCGGCTGCATAAAATATAAATATGGAGGGAAAATCTATGAAATATACTAAAAAGAAAAAAATAAACAATACTAGTTTAATTGATCGGTTGCGCAAATCTCACCCCGAAAGCGAAGCAATGCTTGATCTTGTTAAGCAGTTTCCTTTAAAAGAAACAATGGAAATTATTACAAAAAACTCAGGATGGGTAATTAAAAACACACCCACAACAAATAAAGGAATGGCTGCGTTTACAATCTGCTAAGCTAAAAAATATATATAACTTTCAAAAAATAAACATCTTAAAAAGAAAAAACCCAACATGTGTTGGGTTTTTTTATTATCTTTAAAACCAACTGTGAATTTATAATAATATTTTTATTTAAATTGAACTTTATGCTTGACAAGTCAAGAATAAAGTATTATATTAGAATTAAAGAAAGCAAATCTTATTCATGGAGAGAGATTATGAATAAACTAAGTATAGAAAAAAGAGCACAAATAATAGGCTGCTTAGTAGAAGGGAATAGCATTCGTTCAACGGTTCGCCTTACGGGTGCAGCTAAAAACACGGTTACTAAGTTTGCCGTTGAAATCGGTAACGCTTGCGCTGACTATCAAGATAAAGTCTTTCGTAATCTCCCCTGTAAAAAAATTCAGTGTGATGAAATATGGTCATTCTGTTACGCCAAAGAAAAAAATGTACCGGATGAACACAAGGGGAAATGGGGTTACGGTGATGTTTACACTTGGACTGCAATTGATGCAGATACAAAACTTGTCCCTTCGTTTTTTGTTGGGCGGCGTGATGCTGAGTGCGCTCATGTATTCATGCTTGATCTGGCAAGCCGTTTAAAAAACCGTGTTCAATTAACTACGGATGGTCATAGAGCTTATTTAAATGCTGTTGAGAATGCTTTTGGCGGCGACATTGATTATGCAATGCTAGTCAAGACTTATGGCAACCCTCAATCAACAACCGATCAAAGAAGATACAGCCCCGCAGATTGTACAGGCATTGAAAAACTTCCTATATCTGGAAAGCCTGATAAAAAAGAAGTTTCTACAAGTTATGTTGAGCGTCAAAACCTAACAATGAGAATGTCAATGCGGCGGTTCACCAGATTAACGAATGGATTTAGTAAAAAAATAGAAAACCTTGTGGCTGCTGTTTCCTTATACTTTATGCACTATAATTTTTGTAGAGTTCATCAAACTTTAAGAGTAACTCCGGCAATGGAAGCGGGGATTGCTGACCATGTCTGGACGATTGAAGAAATCGTAGAATTGACTAAGGCATAAATGCACTGTGCATTGTTAATAATCCAGTTTCAATTACATCTACGCCTTTCTTAAGTTCAAAGTCTGTTAGTTTTTCAGAGAGAGGGATACTATATTGTATTTTATAGCTATTGTCTGGCAAAGCCTCCAATGCAACACCTAATTGTACCATTTCTTTTCTTATTTGAATTGCTTGTTTTATGCGATCATCGTTTGTAAGTTTTTGGTAACGCTCTTCAACGTCTTTTAAAGGATAAACAGCAATAATATCTAATTTATTCTGATTTTTATATTTTTCTATATCTATTACGGCCGCGTCAGATATAAATACATGATATACAAAATCTGTATTATCTTGATATCTTTTTTGAATTAGATAGTGATTGTCAATAAGCCAATTTTTTACTATGGTTTCAGTCTTTGGAAAGCTATATAAAAATCCGATAGCGCTTAAAATTAGACTAACTACAAGCAAAATACTTAGTATTATCAGCTTTTTTTTAGATACGAAGGACACCCGCTGTTTCGAGTTTTTTATTTCTTTTTTCATTGGGTGCACCCAAAAAACATCAAACAATTGAGCAACGCCACCCAATGCAGAAATTGCAGAAAAAATAAAAAACCAAGATTCTTTTTGCATAGCAAAAAAAATACCACAAAATATTTTTTTGTCAATTTAATGATTTGAATATTTTTCATTTCAAACTGACCCACTACCTTAAATAAGATTTCCTTGACATACAAGCCAAATTTCTTAAATGTTAATTATTAAAAAGCAATATGGTGTCGAATTTCCCCGCATACAAAAAAGGCAAGATCATAAACATCCGGAACAAGAAATATAAAAAATATTCAGGAAACATTTATAGTGAATTCCTCGCAGAATAAAAAATATAGTTTGAAAAATTTATTTCTCCGGAGCAGAGGGATATATCGTAAGATGCCCCTTTCTTTCCGCAGGGTTTTTATTCCTTTAAAATGGTCTCTGTCATTCATTAGAGGAGTTAGATTTGATCTCTGGATTATAACGGGAAAAGAGATAAAAAGTAAACAGGAACTCAGCATCTTTTATGCGGGAAACAAAGAAAACAGGAATTATATAATCAATTTAATTTTCGATAAGCCTTATAAAGAAAATTACATTGGAAAGATATGGATATGGGGGATTTTAAAAAAGGTTAAAGAAAATAAATTTAATTGTTCTCTAATGATCGTTGAAGCGCCCAGGGTTTTTTCTTTATTTTCTATAACCGGGAAATGGTTTTATATCCCGTGCTGGATTTCCGGAGAAGTAGATATCTCGAACGGGATTTCTTCATTAATAACAAATGAAAGTTTAAAATCGGATATCAGGAAAATAGAGAGGAACCAGTTATCTTTTGAATCGACAAATGAAATCTCTCAATTATATGATTTTTATCACAATATGTATTTACCATATATTACTGAAGCTCATGATGATGAAGCCATCGTCATGGAATATGATTTAATAAAAGAAGCATTTAAAAGCTGCGATTTAATACTTGTAAAAAACAGGGAAGAATATATAGGCGGCATTCTGATTCGTTATACCGGGGAAAGCGCTCGTCTATGGTGTATTGGAATAAAGAACGGAAATAGAGATTATCTTCAGCTTGGCGTTGTCGGAGCGCTATACTATTTTTCTTTTTGTTATTTGAAAGACAAAGGTTTTAAAAAGGTCGAATTAGGCGATACAAGGGCTTTTTTAAAAGATGGTGTTTTGCAATATAAAAAGAAATGGGGCATCCGGATTATACGTGCGTCTCAAACCGGATTTTTAGTAAATATTTTGTCAGCAGGAAATTCGACGAAAGAAATATTTTTCAGTAACCCTTTTATCTATATGAATAAAGACAAATTGGAAGGGGCTATTTTTATAGAAAACGATCGGTTGATTTCGGAAAAAGATTTTAGAGAAATTTATAAAAGTTATTATCGATACGGCATATCTAAATTAATCATTTATCGATTTGGCAGAGACGTTAGCATGGTTCTTCAAACAATCCCGCCGAATTTTAGCGGCAGCATTGAAATACGATATTTGACGAAGCTATTATAGCTAAAACCGTTTATTTTTGCCGGTGAGTTGATCGTCACTTCTTTTATTAAAATAAAACTTCACCGTTAATCAATAATGTCTATTACTATAAACATTAAACTGATGATGTTCTTGTCTGCCTGCTTTGTTCCGGTAGTGGACAGTTATCCGAATTGATTACGGATAGAAAGAGAATTACGGCAATCTACCGGGCGTGGTTGAAACACAGCTGAAACACACCTGGAATACGCCTGAAACACGCCTGAAATATGGCGGACAAGCGCGTTCCCGTTCAGCCATAGAGCTTCTTCACTAACCAGGCGATCTTGCATCCGAGCGTCTTTGCGCTCTGGATTCCTTCCTCATCTTTTTCCACTTCACCTTTATCTCTGGCAACGCTCATGGCCCGGCCGGCTATGATCATTTCATTGCTAAAGAAGAGATGGTTCATGGTTTCTATAGTATGCATGCCTCCGGTGCGACGAAAACAGGATAAAGAAGCCCCGACTTTGTCCTTGTACATCTTTCCATTTGCCAATCCGACAAAACCCGCCCGGTCGATCAATGCCTTCATCTCCGCCGTGACATCCTGAAAATACGAAGGAGATCCCAAAACGATACCCTGAACCTGTGTCATCTTTTCTATATATTCGTTTGCCGCATCATTTTTAACGGCGCATCGCTGATCCTGATTCTCGAAACACTTGTAGCAGGCAATACATCCGTGAATCTTTTTTGCCGAAAGTTGGACGAGTTCCGTTTCAATGCCGTCTTTTTCGATCTCCCGTAAAAGGTAGTTCATCAATGTGGTGGTGTTGCCGTCTTTCCTTGGACTGCCGTTGAAACCGATAACCTTCATATTATTCCTCCTTTAAGTTATGTGGTATTTAAAAAATTATCCGTAAAGAGGGCGATGGGCTTTATTTCAATCCAGTTTCTAAACGATGGGTTTCGAATAAATCGTAATTCTTTTTAAGCAAATCCGGTATGGGTAAATCGTAAGGGCATTTCTCAATACACACTCCGCATTCATCACATAATTGTGTTGATTCCATGGGAACTTTCAAAAACTCAACCGATACCTTCGGTGACATACGGCTGGCGACAATCGGATAACCCATCGCTGATGTAATTAGAACGCCATTTGGACAAGGCTGGCAGTATTCGCAACGACGGCAGAATACCTTGCCCAACTCCTGCCTGTATTTCTCCATTAGTTCTAAATCACGGTTGGTGATATCATTGTGATGTTTGTAAATGGATATGATTTCATCAATCGATTTCTCCGAATCAAAACCGGGAATAGGTATAATATCGGAGAACTGCCTGAGATATTTAAAAGCTATAGCGGCATTATCAATCACGCCGCCGGCAAATGGTTTCATAACAATAGTTCCGATTCCCTTTTCCCGGCAATATTTATGCAACTCGTCTTTGGCTTCCTGTTCGATAAAATTAAAAGGAAACTGAACCGAACCAAACAGCCCGGTCTTTGCCAGTTTAACGGCCATCTGCAAATTGTGTGAGGTGACACCTAAAAATCTGATTTTCCCTTCCCGCATTGCCCTTTGGGCTTCACCCCATGCACCGCTTTCCTGTTTGATTTTTTCCCACTCTTCATCATTGGCCACTTGATGAAATTGATATAGATCAATATAGTCGGTTTTCATCGCTTTGAGACTGTTTTCGAGATTTTGCCGAAATCCTGCGGCAGTGCGCTGAATGGTTTTTGTGGCGATTATTATTTTATCGCGGAGGTGGGATAAGGCCTGACCGATTTTAGCTTCGCTGTCCCGGTACATATTGGCGGTATCGTAAAAAGTTATTCCCTGATCAAACGCATGGCGCAATACTTTCACGGCTTCACCGGTTTGCAGGCGGATTATCGGAATTCCGCCAAAACCAACCGCTGAAACTTTTAAACCGGTTTTGCCTAAGCTGATAGTGTTCATACGCCCTACCCTGCCAGTGATATTTGTACCATATGTTGGGTTAGAGTTAAATCACTTTTTGAGGATTTACCGGTTGTAAGGTTTAACAAAAAATTCAACGAGCTTGTAATTGACTCATTAAAAAATGTTTCCTCACTGCTGTTACTATGTCATTTCCATTGTAAGTATGAGCCATGTATTATTCCTTCAAGTTAATATTTCGTTCTACAAGTTCACCACCAACTGTCATAATGGGGTATCGATAAATGATGATCTTTCCCTAATGCAAGAATCCAATGATTATTACCTGTCAAAACCTTGATCACCGGACCTAAACCATCTAAACACCGGGGTCCTTTTGAAATTGCCGCCATAAAACCACAATCATTGTCTTTAATACCCAGGGGGACCGGTGCATAAGCTTCACACACAGAACCATCCTTTTTCAAAAAAACATCCGGAAACCAATTGTCATTGTCTTGCATTGCCACAGCGACCACATCTGTTACTAATCCTATAACACCTTTAACCTCTCCCCAATGAGGAGCTGGTTTGCCATTGAAATCTTCGCCATCCAGATCGCATCCACCAAAATAAATTACCTTCCCATCTTTTGTCAGCACCACAGTATGAAATTTATTTAAGTAAACATCCACTGCGTTTGCAACATCAAAGGAAATCTGTTTCCCTGCCGCATCCTTCCGTGTTTGTCCGGTAGGACTCAACCCCCAACCTAGAATTTTCCCGTCGTTATATAAAGCAATTATGCTTGAACCTGTAATGGCGATTTTTTTTACGCCTTCACGCGAGTATACTTTTCTAATAGGGGTATATGTTTGTAAACCAAATTTGTTTTGTGATGGAATTGCGTTCCATTCAACGATATCTCTATCATCCTGCACAACGACAAAATGATAATCGCTATACGCAATATGTGTAGCGTTTTTTATACCTTTAACTCTTTTCGGAATGGTATAAACAGCCTTTGTCTTACCCTCTTCATCTAATACCGGCAGATTAGATTTTTTATCATTTAGTGCCCATGTAAATACTTGCCCATCTTTATCAACGGCAATATATGGCGCCAACTTTATTATGTTTCTGAGATTTTTTAGTCTGATAGGATCTTCCCATTCCGTGAGCAGGTCTTTAAAAGCCCAAACATTACCGTAATTATCAAGCAAGAACGGAATCATATCCCCACTTTCGTATTGATCAACTACTATATCCACGACAACATGTTGGTTTCGATTGGAAGAAGGATGTGAATTTATATCCTGTGCCTGCACATTTAAATGCCAAATTAATACTGTCAAACCTAAAACAATCACTAAAAACTTCCTATGCCGTTTCAATATCATCTAAAACCCTCCTCAACATAAAAGATAGTTCAACAGTTTCATTGATCTGCGCCAAGATACTTCTACCATATGTTAATCTAGAGTTCAGCCACTTTTTATGGATTACGATTGTAACCTACAATAAAAAAGTAAAACTGAAAATTGAGGAAGACGAAGTAACAAATAAAAAATAATTTAAATACTTCTTACGAACCTGCGGGATTGCTGAATGCACCTGCGAAGTGTTAATAATATACAATTATCAAATTTAATCATTACCGATTGGAAGAGAGTAATGGCGACATCCAAACATACTCCCGGAACTGTCATCATTTCTTCCAACATTTCTTGTTAATGACTATTGAAGCGATCTATCAACTTGTGAGTTCCTACAAAATATAGACTATAAATATTTCCGGTTTGTTTAAAAACGCACCTATAAAATTCATCAATGTAGAATTCCCAAAATTCAGTGCCTTTAATCCGGTGTATCCTTAACGATGGATGCTTCGGATTATTTCTTAATGCCTTTATTTGTTTTTTGAATTTCTCTTTGATTTGCTTAGGCAGGCAATCATATTGATCAAGAAACGAATCATCATACGCAATAATGATTTCGTTCATTATCTATCCTTTAACTTCTTAATAAATTCATCGGCATTAGTCTTTTTATACTTTCCGGTAGAATAGTTTTTCTCAGACTTCTTAACTTTATTCTGTACTTCATCTGTAAAAAACCACATCTGCGATCTGGGGATATCCTCAACAGGGAAAAGAATAATTCTGCCTTGAACAACTTCATAACCGAGCTTATCGCCTTCATGGATAGAAAGCTGATTTCTTGCCTCTTTCGGAATTACTATTTGACCTTTTGTAGATATTGTTAGAGTTCTCATGGGTAAGAAAGTAAGATATATTTACCTGGAAGTCAAGTTCTTTTTAATTAGTAGTGTATTCCCAGAGTTTCGGAAACATCCAGGCATACTCCCGGAACTGTCAAACTTTCGGAGTTCCCCCACCAGAGGCGGGGGTTGTCCTAAAGAAAATTATTCCTTTTTCAAGGGTTGCCCCCAAAGCGATCATCCAGTACCTGCCATCAGGCACCGGGCAAGGATTTCTGCGGCAAGATCCAGACTGGCTTCCCGGCCCAGGGCCAATCCAAGCAAGCGTACCTGGTTATTTCTGTTGAGCAGGCGGTCGTCGAATGCGGCGCCGGGGGCATGCAGGCGCAGTTGACTGATGAGATGAGAAAAATTCAGTTTTCGGGACAGTTTCATCTCAGCGCCGAAACCGTCGTAATTCATGCCGTCCAGGCTGAAGACCGCCGTTGGCCGGTCGTGGGCATAGAGATAGAGGATCTCTTCACTCTCCTGGCTTGACACTTCTTCCTGACGCTTAACCTTACTAGTCATGGGGATGCCGCCTGCAAGCAAGGTCTTGCCCATGCTGAACTTCTTCTCCACAATCGTTTTTGTCTCGCTTACGCCCACTACGCTTGTACCCGTGATAATCAGTTCCATCCGGGCATAGGGGAGAGTCTCTTGTTGGCCGTTGTGAGCCTCGATTTTCAGCGCGCAGTCTTCAAACTTGAAGCGGCGCACGATGAAAAAACCGCTTCGCAGGCGCACAGCCGCGGCATCAACAATCAGGGCATTGATGCCGACGCGACCCAATTTTTCCGTAAGCACCGAAGCCTGCTGCTGATCCGCGAAAGCGGCTACCACGGACGGGCCGCCACCGATCAACCGTTGCCGCGCCTCGAACACAATAATGCCAAGGGCACCAGCCAGGGCTTGCACCATCTGGGGTGTTTCTTCACGCCAACCGTAAATGGCAACGACAAACATGCAGCGCTCCGGTTCTTTAGTTGCTTATTTTAGTTCAACAATGATTATATGTATCCTGTAGAATAACTTAAACGCTAAATATTGTTTTTATGATTCTCATATTTTTAACGATTATCGGTAATTCTAGCATAAATTTACAACTTTGGAAATTGAGAAAGCAGGAAATAAAATCTGATTTCCAAATCAGCAGGACTGTTTATTGTACCTAATTATCCTCAGTATTTTGTAGTCGTGTAAAATGAGGATTACTGGTTGGAAGGTTTAACGTTAAGTCTCAGGGGCGCGCAGCGTTCCTTGGAGGCGCGTGTTAGGCATTTATTAATTCATCGGAAAATTAGACGACACCTGGAAGTGAAGACAATTTATCTTTATATATCGCTATCTCTTCTGGACGAAGCAAACTTCCCTTTCGTTTCGTTTCCTTTCCACTCTTTATACAGTTGTTCCATTCTATCGATCCATTAACGATCTTGGCTCCTTTGCCCCGACTCGGCAGAATTTTCTTTAGCAAATTATTCCATTGGCGGCAACTCAGTACATAAAAATCTGGATATGTGCGGCCATAAAAGTCAACAAAAACGATGTACTGATCTTTTCTCACAATCCCTTTCACGCTTGGCCACTCTCTGCCGTCTTTCGTTTTAACGGAAACTTCGTATATCACATCTCCCTTTGGGTTTATGACCTCCAAATCGGTATATGGATGATTGTTTTTTTTATCGTTCAAGTTGTTTACGGCATATCCAGTTTTGGCTTTTATTATTTCTTGAACCAAGCATTCACAGGCTTTTCCGAAGGCGGACTTTGTTGTTGCCATGGTTTTTTTATCCTTTTTGTATTTATTTTAATACAAAAAAATTAAGGTGAAGATTCAACGATTACTGATTGTAACCTATCATAAATTTAGAAAATAGACAAATGAGGAGGCAGGAAGGAAGAAATAAAAAATGATTAAAAATATTCCTTCCCGGTTTCCAGAATTGTTGAAAACATCTACGAATCCTCATTTATTGAAAATAAATGATTTAAGGATTTACGTTTTAAATATTAGATCTGACTCAGTACTTCAACGAGATCGTTAACAATCCATTGCCACTAGATGCTTCAATGGTCTTATTCATTAGAAGTGAGAATTCTCAGTTTTACATCCCCACTGTGGAGCTTCGCTAATCATTCCGCAATAAGCCGCTGAATAACCGGTCACTGTTTTTGAAGCCATTATTACTACATCATTTTTGCATATTAGAGTTGTAGACTTTGATTCTACGGGGATTACAAGGGGTATTGGAATTCCAATCATTGGCATTATTCCTGCCCAAGCGAATCCTTCTTCTTTGTAAACAAAGGTTGATCCATTGCTATCGACAGACTTGTGGCTGGGTTCGCCCCATCGAGTAACAACTTCAATACACTTAGTTGGAGTTTCTGAGAAAGATGAAGAGTGACCAAAAGAACTTATCATTCCTACTTTGTCGCCAATCATTGGATATTCGATTGAAATATTTGTAGGATGTACTAACGATCCTCCAACACAACCGGACAGAAGCAATAACGACAAAAACAGCAAAGACGCTCTAAATTGCAAGCATTGCATGTATTTCCTCCTTGGTATTTCAATAAACTTTATGAAAATAAAAATATGATCTTCTCCAAGTGTTTTTATCAGATTTTAAGTTAGAGTCTAGCAATTATTTGATGATTTACAATTGAAAGGTTAAATAATTATCGTAAGTGAAGATTTGTGGACTACAGGAAGAAACAAATGACTTGGTTCCGGCGAGAATGGGCTGTCAATATCCCTTGACACATCAGACGGCGTTTTTTATACTCTGTGTACAATAAATATTACCACTGATGAATGCATTCAAAGAGATTGCCGCGGCTGAAGAAACTTGGAAATTTAAGGACATTCCTTAAGCGAATGAAAAATAATAAAACTTTATCGGATCTGAAAGAAATCGAGAAGAACACGCGTCGCGACATCATCATCAATGCCGCGGAGATGGAATTTGCGACCAAACCTTTCAACCGCGTGAACATGCGGGACATCGCCCGGAGGGCAGGCATCTCACCGGCCCTCATCTACCGGCATTTTCCCGATCAGCGTTCCCTGTTTGCCGAGACTTACGTAAGAGGCATCAGTGGAATTCTGGACAGGATACGCAAAAGAATTGACGATTCCGGGGATGGCGCATTCGGAGAAGTTGTCGACCTGTTCATCAATTTCTTTACGCGCAATGATCATTATTACCGGACAATGATCATTTTTTTCCTGGAAGGTCCGGTTGAACGCGGACTCTTCGATAAGCTCAACAGTATGGAACGGAAACTGCTCGGGCACTTCGACGCCATGTTTGCCAAGATGCAGATTGAGGGCGATATCCGCTTCCATTCGCATACGTTGTTTGCCGCGCTCATCGGAATCGTGACGACTTTCAGAAGTCATCCGGATAAAAGCGAGAGGCAAATTCTCAAACACCGCAGAAGGATTGCGGCAAATCTGACCAAAGTTTACACATCCTATTCTCTGCATAATAAAAAATAACCAACCGGCAGCATCCCGTTATTTTCAGAAAACTTTATAATATCCAAACATCCTGATTTATTGGAACTTTAAGATTATTACATAAAATCGCTTGACTTGTAAACGGCGTTTCTGTAAGTAAACCATGTTTACATATTAAAGAATCGGTGGTTCATCATGAATGTAGAAATACAAAATTCCCGGTTGGAAAAATTTTTTAATCCCGCCTCAGTCGCCGTGATCGGTGCGTCCAACACGCCGTTCAATCTCGGCGCGACAATATGCAATTCGCTGAAGCATTATATAGAATTTCCCGGGCCGGTTGTTGCGATCAACAGAAAGGCGGAGGCGGTGAGCGGTTACCCCGGATATTCGTCCGTAACAGACGTTCCGCATGATATAGACCTTGCCGTCATTATCACACCGGCTTTAGTTGTGCCCGCGTTTGTGAAACAATGCGGAGAAAAAGGCATCCGCAACATTGTTATCGAAAGCGCGGGATTTTCCGAGCAGGGCGGTGAAGGGAAGAAACTGCAGAAGGAAATAGATGGTTACGCGAAGCAATATGGAATTCGCTTTTTGGGTCCGAATTGTCTGGGTGTGATGAACAACATTTCACGCTTCTGTAGTTTTTACGGCGCGTACGACGGAATGATGAATGCCTTCAACAAAACAGGCGGTGTGTCGTATGTCATCCAGAGCGGCGGAATCGGTGTGGTGATCTTCGAGTCGCTGATGGATGACATGCAGGGAATCAATAAGATGGTGAGCATCGGCAATAAAACCGATGTGGATGAGGCGGATCTGCTGGACTATTTCAACAGCGATAACACGCAGGTCATCTCGATGTATCTGGAAAATGTTGCCAATGGAACAAAACTGATGAATGTTGCGCGTCGGGTTAGAAAACCCGTCATGATCTTCAAATCGGGCAGAACGGAGGCGGGTACTGCCGCCGCTCTTTCCCACACCGCCGGTATGGCCAACAACGATGTTGTTTTCGACAGCATGTGTCGTCAGGCGGGCATCATCCGGCTCAAATCAATCAGCGAACTGTATTCCCTGCCGAAGATGCTTACCGAAATGCCTCTGCTCAGAGGAAACAGGATTGCGGCGTTTACCAATTCCGGCGCGTTCGGCAGCATATCGGCGGACATGATGACGGATGCCGGACTGACCATTCCGCGTCTCGCACCAGAGACAAGAGAGAAGATTTCAAAGATAAAGGGCGTGTTCAACATCAACAACCCCGTAGACATCGGTCCCGCGCCGCCGCAGGTATACCTGGATCTCATCGACATTATTCTCGCGGCCCCGGAGGTAGACGGGCTTCTTCTGATGTCAAGCATCTGGCGTGATTTCATCATCGATGTCATCAAGGAAGTTATTAAAATGTGCAAGCTCTACGATAAACCCGCCGCCATATACACGCCGAATTCTATCAGCCGGATCATCTCGGTTCGTAAGCAGTTCAATATTCCCATTTTTGATTCCCTGGAGGAAGCGGTGCGGGCGCTCGTTGTGTCGCATGAGCAGTTCAGGTATCTTCGTAAAAAGGAGCAGTAGTATGGAGCAGATTTTAAACAAAGCCATAGAACGGGGCCAAAAGAGCCTCTCTGAATATGAATCCAAGGCGGTCATCCAATCAGCCGGAGTCGCCGTCACGCGCGAAAAGCTGGCACATTCCCGCGAGGAAGCGGAGAGATTCGCCGAAGAGATCGGCTATCCGGTGGCGCTGAAGGGTTGCTCCGGCGCGCTGGCGCATAAGACCGAAGCGGGTGTCATCAGGCTGAATCTTGTCGACGGTCGCGCGGTGCGCGATGCCTATAACGAGATTACCGGCAGGGTAACGGAGTTGGACGGCGTACTGGTCCAGGAGATGATGAAGGGAAGCCGGGAGTTTGTCATCGGGCTTACCCGCGATCCCCAATTCGGGCCGTGCGTCATGTTTGGAATCGGCGGCATTTTCACCGAAGTCATGAAGGACGTAACCTTTCGTATCGCGCCGCTGACCGAGGCGGATGCCGAAGAGATGATAGAAGAAATACGGATGAAAAAACTCCTGGGAGAGTTTCGCGGAAGTCCAGCCGTTGACCGAAGCGCGCTTGTCCGCGCCCTGGTGGGCATCGGCGAGTTGGCAATCAGGCACAGCGAAATTGCGGAGATAGACATCAATCCGCTGATTATAGCAGGCAATAAACCGGTCGCAGCCGATGCGCTCGTCATCCTGACCGGATAGCTTGCGATGCCTATCAGGCAATGTTAAACAGGGCGCTGTGGGGCTGTTGAAAAACCCCGCTGTCCCCTGTTTTCCACGTCTCGTCAGTAACACCCCTGTTATCTGCAAACAGGCTGCTGCGCACCATTTTTGGTAAATACTATCTGCCAGAGCTGCATTTGACGCGCCCGGAATGCTCCGGCACAGGAAAGCAGGTAGTATTCAAACATGCGCCGGAACTTTTCATCGTATTTGTTTTTTAGATAAAGCCAGGCCTGATTAAAATTCTTATGCCAGGCAAGCAGTGTTTTTTCATAATGTTGACCAAGATTGTGCCAGTCTTCCATCACAAACAGGCCTTCAGCAGCGTTGCCTATTTGGGCGATGCTGGGCAATTTGCCGTTAGGGAATATATATTTGTGGAACCAGGGATCGCCGGCAACTTCGGTTTCATTGGATCCGATGGTCTGCAGAAGAAAGACGCCGTCACTTTTCAGACATTTATGAACAGCCTTCATGAATGTTTTATAATTTTTCGGGCCGACATGCTCAAACATTCCGACAGATACGATTTTGTCATATGAACCATTAAGATCACGATAATCTACCTGTTTTATTTCTACCGGCAGATTTTTACAAAATTCCCGGGCATAATTGATTTGCTCTTCGGCGATATTGATCGCTGTTACCCGGCAATTATAATGTTCAGCTATATACTTGACCAGGCCGCCCCATCCGCAACCTATATCCAGAACACTATCATCGCTGCTGATATTCAGTTTCCGGCAAATAAGGTCAATTTTCCGGAGTTGCGCCTCATTGAGATCATCCGTTTCATTAAAGTAGGCGCAACTATACTGAATGTAAGGATCGAGCATTGCTTCAAATAGTTTGTTGTCAAGGTTATAATGTTGTTCGGCTACCATATGAGAGCGCAGTCTTGATTGCAGATTAAAAATTAATGCCGGCAAGTTCATCAGGCGTAAAAGCTGGCCACCTTTAATTTTTGCATCCAATCGGGCCTTCAGTATCCGGCAAATAAATTCATCTAACTGCGGACAGTCCCACCATCCTTCCATGTAGGCTTCACCCAGTCCCAAATTCTTGTTGCGCAAGGCCTCCATAAAGGTCCGGTCGTCGTTGACCTTCATATCCCAGGGATTATTACCATTGATGTTAATTCCGATACCGGCAAGCATATCTTCCATTATAGCAGAGTATTTTCGCATAATTTACCTCCCCTAAAATCCTTTGTAATAATGATTCCATGGCTGGAAATATTTTTGCATCTATTACGTTTTAAGCCGATTGAGATATCGAAATATTCTTATTTGTTATACTAGTTCATAGTATCTTCTCGTACGCTAAATTCACTGATTTCCGAACTTAACCATGCATGTCGTGCCAATAATCCGGCAAGTTGCTTAAGGTCATGCTTTTTTTGAATGGTTCCCAATATCATATATGATACGATTTCTTTTTCTTTCAGAAGCTCTTGTCTTGTCATTTCTTTTACATTCTTAATTTATTGATAAAACTAAACATAATCAGAAAGGACACGCATTTGTATAATTACCAACATCATACAGATAGTCATTGCAAATGTTCTGCCAACAATCGAAAAAAACACAAGATTGAATTTATCCTTTAATAACAGGTTGTTAGATTTATAAACGGGAACAATGCAGACATATAAAATGATTCGTTTGGCCGCAATATTTGGTGGAGCCTCAGCATATTGAGGGATACGTTGATGGGAGGTGGATAATTCAAGCGGATATTTGTCGTCTGGTGAATAATGTGTTTTTTACTGATTGAAAGCCAGCATCTTTGTCGAGATTGACGATTTACGGATAACGGAAGAAAAAAATATTTATTTACTTATCTTTAACCTCATAGCATAAATATTATTGATGATTATCTATGTATGAATGGTGTATTGTAATGCCATTATAGAGGTTAAAATGTCACATACTTTCAGTCAAGATGATCTTCGCCGGTATGAAAGCCGGTTTATACTTAAAGATGGAAGAGATGTATTGATAAGGCCTATTCTTCCCGAAGACGAATGTCTTATCGTAGATTTATTTAATAAACTTCATTATGATTCAGTATATATGCGTTTTTTAACCCATCTTAAAGCCCTGCCGGAAGATTTGCTTTTTCAGTTAACGCATATTGACTATAATAAAGAATTCGCCTTAGCTGCTTTAATACAGGAAAATGGAAAAGATTCGGTAATCGCTACAGCCAGATATTGTTATGATCCTAAAGACGATGTTACGGATATAGCTGTTACAGTCCATGATGATTGGCAGAACAATGGCCTCGGTAAATCATTATTGTCAAAAATTATTTCTATCGGCAGGGAGCATGGTATTTATAATTTTGTTTCGCTGCTCGATCCAACCAATAACATCATAAAGCATATCCTTCAAGAAATCGGTTACAAGGTAAATTATTACTATAAAGATGGCAATACATTGGTTGATATTTCTATTCAGGAATAATTATCATTAGGGAAATAAGAAATATCAAGAGGAAAACGGAGATTCCCTTTGACCTGCCCGGATATCGCCGGATTGCCATGGAGGTAAAAAACCGCAAAGCTTAGATGCTTCACATCTTCCGAAACTGGGCTATCTGACGGGAGATCGCGGCAAGGTTTCCTTTTTCATCCCATAGTTCGCCATCAGCCTCCAGCAGTCCGCAAGTGATGAATCGGGTCCGGAGGCTGCATTTAAGTCTGTCAGTCTGCGGCAGGTTTCTGATATTCACGGAAAGCTCTATGGTCGGAACCCACGCAGTCATGCCCTGTGTGGCAAAGACGGCGGGAGGTATGGAATCGATGAGCAGAAAAAGAGAGAGTAAATCTATGGGGCGTCCATCACTGAAACTCAAATATCCTTTATTCTGCGATACATCTGTCAGTTTTCCTGTCATCCAGCCGGCGCAGGCCGGGTCAAGCCTGAGCTCGAGATTTTGGAAGAGTGTGAATTTTGGCATTAAAGGGATCTGTATACATTCTTCGACAGGGGCAAGATCAGGTTCCTTTGTTTCATAACGTTCAATTTCACAGACATTATTTTCTGACACGAATGTACCGAGGGCTATGATCTTATCCTCCCCCTTTTGTGATAAACGTGCCTCAAAACGGTTGAACTGCCTTGAACGGGAGATTTCTGAAATGTGGATATCCACTTCACCGGGGACACACCTGGAGAGATAATTCGCGGTAACAATGGGTGTATTCTTCTTATCGCTCTTTTGGATCATCGCGTTAGCGATCAGCGCCATGAGATACCCGCCGTCGGGGTTACCGTTTACCGACCAGTTATCCGTGATAAAGTGGGAATTTCCAAGATCTTTGAGCAGCATGTCCTTATCAAAAATGTTCATGATTGTTTATATACTAAAGAGATCCGCATGTGTCAACGGGCTTGGCAATTTTTTATTGATAATCATTTGAAAGAGAATATGTCTGTAATCATTGTCAGGGTATTAAATAGGGGACGTTGGCTCCTATTTAACTTATCCGTAATTAACTTTGAGGCTTTTGTAGTTTGGGCATTTAGGGTGGCTTTCGTAGTTCGGGCCTTTAGGCCCGCAAAACACACACAGCTAAAGCAACACACTGAAAAATCGTTTACGCTCTGCATATCCCCCGCTGGCGGGGGCAGGGGGTGGATATGTATTAATTTTGCAATTTTCATCGGATCGTAAGATTGTAGGGCGCGTTTCCCAAACGCGCCGCATACCAGATTGTTCGGGGAACAATCCCTACAATGTCCACCTCCGTCACTTACGTGACACCTCCGCCTGCGGAGGATAAAAATGGTATAAGATTTCGGAATTGATTACTTGATAAACACTTGGCAAAATACTGTGGACAAGGCGGACACCAGCATAGACCATGCAATATTTTTCGTAATAAATATTTGTTGATTAATGATTATAAGATGCAGCGGCGGAGTTGATGGTTTCCGGTCCATCAGGCTTGTGATAAACTTCCTGAAAGTCTCAATTTCCAAAAATCTGATTTTATGATAGATTACAAATAATAATCGTTAGCATTTCCATATTTAAACTGCTTCACAAGATAATATTAATAATGGTGGTGGAATGAAAGTTCAGAGGAATCATTATATTTATTTTTGGTTCATCAACTCAATAATGGCATTTGCAACCGGTATTATAATTGGTCTTGTAATATGGCAAGCATTCCGCCAAATGTTTAAGGTGACATATGATGGTAGAGATTTATCCATATTTATCATTTTAATTACACCACTATGTTTTCTTTTCGTGTACCAATTTTTCTTATGGTCATTTTTTTGGGGAAAACGTCGTGGTGAGTTTGAATATTCATTTATCGAAAAAACAGCTGAAGGTGGGAAATCACTTTCTGAACTTCGCATACGTCTGAAGAAAATAAAAAAGGACCTTCAGTATTATGATGATAACGACGTACATTTACAATTTAAAGAACTAATAAAGGTGTATTCTGATAATATTGTAGTACACTTTCAATATGGAATCTTTTGTGAGAGCGTTGGTAAGGTGACAGAAGCTATCGAAGCTTATGAAAAAACTTTAAGCTTAATTCCAAAATCTGAAAAGGCCTTGCACACATACGTAACTAATCAAATAAATCGGGTAAAGACTCGAGGCCCATCTTACTACGATGGGATACCGGGACTCAAATACGTATTGTGGTAAATCAAATGCTTAATAAACAATATCTTTTAAAAGTTACCAAATTACTGAGCTAGTACCGCTGTCCCCTATTTCAATCGTAATGTTGAATATTTTTCCCAGACGGCAATGTGTGGACTTCAGGAAGCAAGAAATAGAAAATTGATTTCTGAATCGACAGAATTGTTTGTTACACCACAAAGTAACAATTTTCAGGTTTAAAATAATTGTGGATTATAGGAATAAAGAAACAAAAAATCTATTTTTAGACCGTCAAAATTATTTCTTTGACCTACAAAATCACATGTATCATTGGAAGAAATAATTGAATATTATGATTAAAAATGTGGTATTAAACATAATTAATGAACTAGAATGATATTTGACGCACTCCGTATGTGTTTCAGGACCAGATCTTAAGTACTCTAATTTAAGAGGTAGTGTATGGTATGTATCGATTGCAAGGCGACTAATCCAGACGACAATCGTTTCTGTGGTCAATGTGGCGCAGAACTTGGGAGATCCTTAGATGAGACCATACGGAAGAAAGGCTTTCGTGATCGCATGGCCACAGAAATGGAAATTATGGATGCTGTTGTTGGCCGTTTAATGAAATGGGTTCGCTGGCTTGGAACAATAGCCGCTGTTATCATTGTTTTGTTTGGCCTATTACTTGGCAAGAGCTATATGGATGTCAGTAAGGTAGTAGACTCAGGGAAAAAAGAAATCGAAACTGCTATCCAAAAAGGTACTGAGGACGTAGAAAAAGCAAAGCAGGCAATAAAGGGGATGAATAATGAAATAGCCAAACTGAATTCTGACACTGCCCGATATAAGAAAGTTAACAGCGATATTGGTAAATTGCAGAATGAGTTCAACAATGTTAAGGAGCAGGTGGTTGATTTAGGCACACGTACCCTAAGGGTGAAGCGCATTGAAGCGACAGGGCCAGGGCCGAACTATTTATCTTTCACGGAGTTGGGGTGTCCGTCTACTTTAGGGGTAGGTGAACACATACTTTTATGTGCTAAGGGATCACCTACTTCCTTTTTTCAATTAAATTCTATGGGAGAACTAAGACCGGTTTCCAGTTTCTCACCCGTGGGGTTTCAAGATGTCTCTACCGGCCCCAAACCAACTTGCTCAGCAACTAGCCGAGGTACTTTTTACGTCGAAAAAGGCACGGGCAAGGTGGCAGACAAACCGTTCTTATGCGCTAAGCAATTGGATAATACATACGATTGGATTCAGTTGAGCACGAAATAATGAAGGTGAATTTTAATTATAACTGGTTTTAATCTAGCATAAAATTAAAAAAATAGAGACTACAGGAAGTACTAAACAAAATTCCGATCATGAAACCAGTTGAATTTGTTTCTTTCACAAATCCGCAAATGTCAGTTTTAAAATAACTGAGTATTACGAATTTAAAGACAGTAACAAAATAATCACTTTCTATAAGTTGAGCGGCAAGAATCGGGCGATTTTCAGGAACGTTGTCATGTAGCTGCAAGATAAGGTCGCTTCCACATAAGAAATAGGATCATGCCTGATTGCCTGCGGTCAGGACTGAGACTCAATATTTTTTCCCACAGCTACAAAAAAATCCGTGCACTGGGAAACGATATCATCCACAGGAGTTATAAAACCACCGAGGACCCACTCATGAGCAATCATAATGATTGCACCTGCAAGACCCGTCGGAATCATGCTCTGCTTGAGTATTTTTTCATGAATATGCGGAAAGACCTTGCATAAAAAAAGCCTCACCATGTCGGCAAGCAATCGCATGGCATTCTGGTATTCTCTGTCTATATTCCGGCTGACTCCCAGAATTTCAAAAAGCTGTATCTGCGCCTTGCGGGGATCTTGCTGAAATCGTTTGTAAAACATCTTTAATGCCCGCGAGGCCGTTTCCAGCGGGGAACCCTTACCATCTTCCAGCGCTGCCAAAGCATCGCGCTGCCCTTCATCGATAAGCTCCCGATACACGGCGCACAACAAGTCCTCTTTACGACGGAACGACTCGTAGAAATAGCGTTCTGTCAGACCTGCGATCCCGCAGATCATCTTGATATTCGTCTTTGCGTAGCCTCTGGTCCCGAATGCCTCAAGCCCCGCTTCGATCAGTTTTTTCCGCCGTTCCTCTTTTCTCAGGTCCGCTTTGACGCCGCCATAGATCCGGCTCCGGGTTGTTTTCTTTTTCATGAAAACTATTCTGACAATATATCTTGTCAAAGTCAAGAAGTTCTGGTATAAAATTGACAATATTTAATGTCAGATTGTGCGACGCTTCGGAGAGGATCTCACATGGAGGACAGACAGAATATTCAATTCATTTCGGAAGGGCTTAAATGTGCCGGCTGGTTTTTCAAAGCCTCCGGCATGGATAAGGCTCCGTGCGTTATTCTTGCCCACGGCTTCTGCGGGGTCAGGGAAATGCGCCTCGGCGCGTATGCGGAAGACTTCGCCGGGGCCGGATACCATGCCCTCGTTTTCGACTATCGGCATTTTGGCGATAGCGAAGGCGAACCCAGACAAATTCTCGACATCAAAAAACAGCATCAGGACTGGCGCGCCGCGATACGGTTCGCCAAAGGGCTGCCCGGCGTGGATTCACACCGTATCGTTCTTTGGGGAACGTCGTTCAGCGGAGGCCATGTCCTTGAGATAGCGGCAACGGATCAGGACCCCGATATCGCCGCAGTCATATCTCAGGCGCCGCACATGAATGGTTTTGCGACCGCGGCGGCGGCCGGCTTTTTGCAGAACATCCGGCTAGGATCTGCCGCCTGGCGTGACATGGCAAACATGATTTTACGCCGAAACCCTTACTATGTGCCTTCTATCGGCCGGCCCGGCGATCTTGCCGCCATGACGGCCCCCGATGTGGTGGAGGGAGTAAAAAGACTTTACCCCCAGGGGTTTAAACCGGACGAACGGGTTGCCGCGCGTATTTTTCTTTCTGTGGCTTTCTATTCTCCGGGACGGTTGGCAAAACGCCTCGGCGTCCCCTGGCTGGTACAGGTTGCAGCCAATGACCTTACCACTCCCATAAAGCCGGCAATCAAAGCGGCAGGAAAAGCGCCGAAAGGCGAACTTATTATCTATGAGTGCGGACACTTCGATTTGTACGTTCCCCCGCATTTCCAACAGATCGTGGGCGATCAGATCCGTTTTTTGAAAAAATGCCTGTAGTGATACGTGTTATTCCGATATCAGCGCCATGATTCATCATCCTGTGTGCTGATTCAGAGCAGGATGAAGAATAAGACGGGGAATAAATAGGAGGATTATATGCTCAACAACTCAGAAGTCGCATCCATTCTGTCGCGTTTTCCTAAGTTTGAAGATACATGGCTGGGCCTGTCCTATGCTCCCCACATGCCGAAACATATGGTGAAAGAAACCCGCGAGGTGATAGCCATCGCCCGCAAGTTCAACGAGGAAGTGGCTAAGCCCCTCGCGCTTAAACTCGATCGCCTCACTCACGAAGATCCGGATTACCTGCCATGGGAACTGGTTCAGGAAGCCAACCGGCGGGGCTTCTACACCATGTGGATACCGAAAGTATTCGGCGGCCATGGTTATAACTTGCCATCCATGTCCTGCTTTTCCGAAGAAGTCGCCTCGGCGTGCGTCGGCATTATGAATGTCATCGGCGTTCATTATCTGGCCGTGACGGGTCTGACCGCTTCGGGCAACACCCGGCTGGCCAAAAAGATTCTGAGGGAAGTCGCGGAAGGCGAAAGATTAGGCAAACCGTGCACTCTGGCTCTTGCAACGACGGAACCGGGCGCCGGCACCGATGTGGAGGAGGTCGATCTTGTCGATAAGGGCAAGGTTACCTGTCAGGCCAAACGTGTCAAAGGCGGCTATAGGGTCAACGGCACGAAGGTTTTTATTTCCATGGGGCATGTTTCGTCATGGACGGTTCTTTACGCTTATGAAGACACAAAGCATCCATCGGAGACGACCATCGGCTTTGTCGTAAAGACCGGCACGAAAGGCTTTTCCTTCGGCAGCCATGAAAATAAGATGGGGCAAAGGGTCTGCCCGGCCAGTGTGCTTATCTTTGAAGACTGCTTCATCCCGGATGATCAGGTTCTCTTCAATTCCGACATGGTGAAAAAAATTACAAATAAACCTGCCAGAGAAATTTCCCAGCGCTACTGTGACTATGTGGTGTCGGCCACGCGCCCGGGCGTCTGCGCTTTCGGCATAGGCGTCGCGCGCGGGGCGTTTGAAACGGCTCTGCAATACGCGTCTACCGCCTGCGTCAACGGCCGCCTGTTGATTAATCAGGAGTGGGCACAATGCATGCTCGCCGAGATGCATAAAAACGTTATTCTGGGAAGGCTTGCTTATACCGAGGCCAACAACGCCAACTGCCATCGCGGTTTGTATAAGCTCCTTCAAAGCAAGCCGGTCTATTATTATCTCAAGGCTATGCCGCGGTTCTGGTTTGACAAGGTTATCTCGCCGATGCTCGATTGGGAGATTACGTCAAGAGGCATGGGCAAAATCTTATTTGACGCGGCAAAACCCCAGGACCAGCGCTGCTGCTCGGGCTGGGCGTCGGTGGCAAAAATCACTGGGACTGATCTTGGCGTCAAGAATTGTCAGATGGCCATAGAGATAATGGGTCAAAAAGGATTAAGGCAGGATGCCGGCGTCGAAAAGATGCTGCGCGACATCAAACTTTTGCAGATTTACGAGGGAACAAACCAGCTCAACAGGCTCAACGCCTTCAAATGCCTCATCGCACCTCAGGTGCCGCAGGCACAAGTCTTTGAAGAGTAAGGAGGACCCTATGCTCGCCTCATACAGAAACGATCTGAAACCCATTGCCGATCTGGCGCAGTCTTTTGCCGCGAGGGAACTTGCCGGTAAGACCGCCGAACACGACCGCTATCCTTTCGGCGAATTTTACGACCATGTGCTGAACAAGGCACACGAAGTGGGATTTCTGGGCGCCATACTGCCGGAATCACTGGGCGGCATAGGTGGCGGCCTTGGAGGCGGCATCAACGCGCTTTGTGAAATTCTTATACATATCTGCCAGGCCGACGCTTCCCCTGGCGGCATCATTTTCACGCAGGCGCTTTCCCAGAATCTTCTGCTTGCGGCCGGAGCGTGGAATCTTACGCAGACTTTTCCCCCCGGAGCCGCATCGGCAAAGGATTTGCTTGTCGCATTTCCTGTCTACACCAATCCCGCGCAGATCGATTCCCTACCGCTTGCGCAAAAAAAGGGCGGCGATTACACCCTCACAGGGAAGCTTGAACTTCTTGTTTTAGGCAACCTCGCGCGGCAGGCTATTATTCCGGCGCGCCTGGGCATTGGGCCGTCCTACAGTTTTTTCCTGGTCGATCTCGACGATCAAAATGTGGGAAAAAGCGAGCCGGTCTTCACGCTGGGACTGCACGCCTGTCCGGCGGTGGACGTAACGTTTTCGCGCGCCCGGGCCCTTCTTATCGGCGAAGAAAATGAGGGGTATCGATATTTTGAGAAAGTGTCGCCGGAAATGAACGCAGCGGCAGCCGCGATGAATGCCGGAATTCTTCGCGGCGTTTACAACGAAGCCGTTGCCTATTCCCAAAAGCGTGAACAGGGCGGCAGGCCGATTATCAACTGGAGCGAAATCGGCATGATGCTGTCTTCCATATTGGTCAAGGCCGATGTGGCCGCGATGTGCGTTTGTCAGTCATGTCTGGAACTGGAGCAAAAAAAGAGCGGTTATGAAAACCGTGTATCCGCGGCGGCTCTGCATATCGCGGAATTGTCCTGTGACGCGACAAGCGACGGCATTCAAATTCTTGGCGGCTACGGCTACATGAAGGACTACGGCCAGGAGAAACGCTACCGCGACGCACGCATGGTGGAGGCGCTCCTCGGCGCAGTACCTTTCAAGAAACTTGAACTCATCCGGCAAGCGACGAACACAAACCCCGAACCATGTGTAAAAAATACAATGAAGGAATAAGAAAACATGAAGATTCTGAAAAACAAGACAGCGGCAGTCACCGGGGCGGCTTCAGGCATCGGCAGGATGCTTGCCGTTAACCTGGCAAACGAAGGATGCAACCTGGCGCTTGCGGACATCAATGCCTCCGGCCTGAAGGAGACCGCAAAACTCATTGGCGACCGTGTGAAAGTGACAACCCATATTGTAGACGTGTCCCGGCGGGAACAGGTCTTCCAATATGCCGATGAGGCAGCCGGACGCCACGGCGGCGTGGATATCATCATCAACAATGCCGGGGTTGCCGTGGGTGATTTTCTGGAGACTATTCCCCTGGAAGACTTTGAATGGCTCATGGGCATCAACTTCTGGGGTGTTGTGTACGGCACCATGGCCTTCCTGCCCTATTTGAAGAAGCGCCCGGAAGGACATATCGTCAACATATCCAGCATCAACGGCATCATGCCGAATCCCAACAACGGTCCCTATTGCGCGGCAAAGTTCGCAGTCAAAGGATACACTGAAACCCTTGCCCAGGAGATGCACGGGACAAGCATCTCTGTGAGCTGTGTTCATCCCGGCGGCATCAAGACCAACATTGCCCGCAACGCCCGTGTGAACCGGGCCATGTTCGATCTGACCAGGGAAAAGGGCGTAAACATTTACGAAGAAGTGGTCTTCCGAACCACGGCAAACGATGCGGCAAAGATCATCATTTCCGGGATCAGGCGCAACAAAAGGCGCATTCTGGTGGGGCTCGACGCTAAGGCGCTGGATCTGCTCACCCGATTTTTCCCGGTGACCGCCGTAACCCTGAGCAATGTGTTTAGCAGGCGGACTGCCCGAAAATACGCCAGCAAATAACCAATGAGGTTGCCATAAAATTCGGCAACCATTCCGGACAAAGGAGGTTCTATGAACAGAGGTGATTTTTTTAAAGGGGTTATCCAGTGGGATATGATGACGAAGGACATGTCACTTGAGGGCATGCTTCCGGTTTTCTATTATGACAACACGTCCATGACTGCGATCTACACTGCCTCTACCGATAAGGTGAGAAGGCTTCTTCCCCTTACCGATATGCACCCGGTGGAAGCCATGAGTGGCAGGGCGCTGGTTGCCTTTACCGCTTTCGAATACCGCAAAACGGATATCGATCCCTACAACGAATTCTCCATCTCATTCCCCATCACCTTCCAGAAAAAAGCCATTCCGGGCATTACCGTCCTGGGAATGATGCTAAGGAGATACTTCACGGCATACGTCTGGCAGCTTCCCGTCACGACCGAACGGGCGCGCAGGGGCGGCGTGGAAATGTACGGGTATCCCAAATTCCTTGCCGACATTACCTTCGCAAGTAAAAACGGCATGCTGGAATGCACTCTCTCCGAAGGTGGAAAAAACATTCTCATCCTGAACGGACAAAAACTCAAAACGTCCGTGGAAAAGGTAAACCGGTTCAAGACTTTCTCCTTGAAAGACGGGGTGCCCCTGGCGGCGAATGTTTATATGAATCCCATCGAATTCGGCAAATCCATGAGCCCGAAGGCAGCCGAACTCACTTTGGGCACCCATGATATCGCCCGGCAACTTCAGGAGATTAAACTTAGCCCAAAACCGCTTTTTTTCCAATATATGCCCGTTATGGAAGCCATCCTTTATGGTCCTCGCAATTTGATGGATGATTAGAAAGATGATTAGACAGCGGATTTCTTCTCCGATGCAAAGCATGCCGGAATTATTATAACAACCTGCATTGGGAATTCGGGGGATAGTATACTTTGCAATTTATCATTTTCTATAAAATAGCATCGTAAGAAGCAGAGGCAAATGTGAAGCGAGAATCCTTGTTTTACCTGATTATGGCACGGGTGTAATGCTCTTTGGTTCTTGCTGCGTTGATGAAGAAGAATTGTCTCCTGAATTACAAATGTTAACGCAGTTTTGAAATTCTGTGTCACATGCGCTATTGTTTGCATTAATAGCAAAACAGGCTTGCTGTTTTTCGGTGCAAGAATTAATGCAAATTTTTACACCTGTCTCACTCGTTTCGGTCGTTTCTTTCTCTTTTACAGTGTCTTCATCTTTTGCTTCAATAGCCTTATTATTTGCCGGTTCTTCCGGTGATTGTTTATAAGATTCCATTAATACGCATTTCTTCATTCCATCTTGAATTCTATCAGTAACGATAATATTACCATCACGGTCAATACATTTGTACAGATCTCCTGAATAGGCCGAGGTTATGAAAGCAAAAAAGACGCACAATGTTAAAACTATTTGTTTCATGTTATCCTCTCTGTTAATCCGGTTATTAAGAGATTATGGTGAATAAGAACTCCTCTTTTTTTAGTAATAATAACTTTTATTAGCCAAGCCATATCCCTGATAGGGCTTATAAATACTTTTTATATCAAGTTTCAATTATAATTCCTTCAGGTCTTTAATTATTACAGGTTATATTCTAGCATAAAAATAAAAATTTAAAAATGAGGAAGCAATGCTTATTCTAAATGATTCATATTTTGGATATAATCGAAACAGAGGAACATCGCCCTATTTTTTAAATACTTGCTGAGGAAAATAGGGCGCTATGGGGTTGTTGAAATACCCCATATTGGGGGGCTGTTCACCGGAAGCGCATCCCGTAGGGGAGCGCAATTCTAAATTAGCACCTTCCTTGCCGGAAAAAGCCGTAGGCTTTACAATATGTTCAGATGCAAGGCGCGCAAAAAACCGAAGCGCGAGGCGTATATAGATAAACGCCCCGCGGTACGGTTTGCAGCGCAACACAGCAGATGAGCGTTTTTCAACAGCCCCGCTATCCCCTATTTCCCGCGTTCTTGCACGGCTGAAGCAATTTCAAAAATCATTGATTGAATCAATAAGATTCCTGAGCCTGCCGAAATACCTGCGGTTGAAATCTATAACCAGTCGCGGCAGATGGATAAGATCAACATCATCCCTTTCAGCTTCCAAAGCCTCGGATGCCTTGATACTTCCCCCGGGAGAGATAATGTCTTGAAACTGATCTGTCAGCTTCATGATGTCATCCGGGTTGAGCGGAGAAGTGAGCCGGATCACGAGTTGGCCGTGTACATACCGAATGCTATGATAGCGACGATAGAAATGATGAATTTTTTCCACTGCATCATCCACGGAACATACCCTTTCAAAGAGCGAAAAATCCGACGGGTCTATATATTTGCGGGCCAATAGCTCTTCCTCGAAAAGCTTGATTATTTGGGACCAATATGAACATTGGGGATCATCCACGAGTACCAGCGGCATGGGATTGCGTTTACCGGTTTGCAGCAGGGTGAGCGTCTCCATCGCCTCATCGAGCGTGCCGAAACCACCCGGGAAAAGCGCCACGGCGTCAGATTCTTTAAGAAAAGCAACTTTGCGATTGAAGAAATATTTATACATGATGAACCGTGGATTGCCCGTAATCACGGGATTCGGCTTCTCCTCGAAAGGCAAGCGGATGTTGACACCGAAGGAATGCCTGGAACCGGCTCCCTCATTTACAGCCTTCATGATGCCGTCTCCGCCGCCGGTGATTACCATGTAACCCATCTGGGCGAGCTTTTTCCCAAAGAGCTTCGCCATCTCGTATAGCGGATCTCCCGGCTGGGTGCGTGCCGAGCCGAAGACCGTGACCTTCCGAACATTCTGGTAGGGGCCGAAGACCTTGGAAGTAAATCGCATCTCTTTCAGAGTTGTGTTCATGAGCTTGATGTCTGCGCTCTTGTCGTCCTCCTGCCCGGCTTTGAGAGAGGTGATAATCATCTCACGGACATATTTTGGCCTCCGGATTCCGTCGACTGTCTTCATCAATTGCTCGATGATCTCATCGATGGAACCATTATCTTTGTTGAAATAAATTTTCACAATGTCTCTCCGTTTACTACTGAGCCTTCTAAAATTGAAAGAAAGTATTGATCAATTATTTTTTTCAAGTTTGCTATTTTATCTTCTCTTCCACTAAATAAATACTGCTGCCTTTTATAGCAAGGTAATGGAAGCTGTCTGATGTGTCAAAAACAACCTTTCCTCCACTATAGGTAGTTACAAAACCATCGTATTGCTTTTTCTCTTTCCCATCAACAACTACGAACCATTTATTCCCTATGCCAGCCCTATACGCTATATGTTTGCTGTCCGGACTAAAAATAAGAGTGTTTTTCCCAATACCATCGTATTGCTTTTTCTCCTTCCCATCAACAACTACAAAATCTTTATTGTTCATCACAGCCACATACGTCAAATGCTTGCTGTCCGGACTGAAAGTTGGAAGATCGATGGCATCATATTCCTTTTCTTCTTGCCCATCAACAACTACAAGCGCCTTATTGCCTGATTTAGCCCTATATGCCACATGCTTGCTGTCCTGACTGAAAATAGGAGTGCCTTCCAAAATGCCATCGTATTGCTTTCCCTCTTTCCCATCAATAACTACAAACCATTTGTTGCCTGATTTAGCCGCATATGCCATATGCTTGCTGTCCGGACTAAAAATAAGAGTACCTTTCCCCATACCATCGTATTGCTTTTTCTCCTTCCCATCAACGACTACAAGTACTTTACTGCCTGATTTAGCTCCGTACGCCAGATGCTTGCTGTCCGGACTGAAAATAAGATTGTCAATAACATCAAATTTCTTTTCCTCTTTCCCATCAATGACAACGAACCATTTATTTCCTGATGGAACATAATACGTTAGATGTGTGCTATCTGGACTGAAAATAATAGTTTCACTAATGCCATCGTATTGCCTTCCCTCTTTCCCATCAACGACTACAAGTACTTTACTGCCTGATTTAGCTCCATATGCCACATGCTTGTTGTCCGGGCTAAAAATAAGAGTTCCATGCCCAATACCATCGTATTGTCTTTCCTCCTTCTTATCAACGACTACAAATACTTTATGGTCTGATTTAGCCCCATACGCCACATGCCTGCTGTCTGGACTGAAAATAGGAGTATCAATCAAATCGTATTTCTTTTCCTCTTTCCCATCAACAACTACAAACCTTTTATTCCCCGATTGAGCCATATAAACCAGATGCCTGCTGTTCGGACTAAAAATAAGATCACCAGCCCAATCGTATTTCTTTTCCTCTCTCCCATCAATGACTACAAACTGCTTATTGCCTGATTTAAACGCATACGCCACATGCTTGTTGTCCGGGCTTGTCCTGAAAGACTCTTTTATCAAAGAAGATAAATCAACTTGAACAATAAGCTTTTCAGAAATATCTCTGCTGGAAGATTTCTTCTCTGCGAATGATGTCATGCTAATAAGAACAAAGGAAAAAACAACACATAAAAATATAATTCGTTTCAACATTGCAATATATATCTCCTGATAAAGTTATTGACGATGGTCATTTGCCTAACGATGTTTATATGTGTCTTGAAAATATTTAATGAATAAGAATTGTTTAACAATTACTTATTGGAAGATAGCATAAATTTATAAATTTGGAAAACAGGGATTACATAAAGAAGTATTTATTGAATATGCCGTTTCTGCATAAGGCATCTCCATGCTTTGGGTGGATTTGGACTATTAGATCCGAAATGGCTGGACGCAAGTGAAAGAACCTTAAAATAGGGCTCCACTGCCAGGACTATATCTCCGGCAGTGCGTTGAGGCGGACCGGGACACTGACGCTGCTCATCGGCGTTGCCAACAATTGTTAGCCACAAACCGTCTTCTTTCAAATGAGCAGCGACATTTTGGGCAAACCTTCTTCGATCCTGTTCAGAACTAAATGAGTGAAAACAGCCTCTGTCAAATACAAAACCAAAAGGAGCGCCTTCAATCTCGTTCTTAAGAAAATCAACAAGCACGAAATCACATGCAACGTTGGCTTTAGAAGCTTTTTCTCTTGCTTTCTGTAGAGCAATTTCTGAAGAGTCAGTGCCAATAACCTCAAAGCGGTTCTGAGCAAGCCATATGGAATTGTCCCCTGTTCCGCAGCCAATGTCTAAGACTTTACAGCTCAAAATAGGTTCTTTGGTCACAACTTCGATAAGATTGAAATCCGGCTGGCCAATGTCCCAGGGAGTGTCCCCTGATTTGTATCTTTCTCTATACCGATCTTCGATGGTCATATGATTATCCCTTATATAAATATCATACCACCTGTTATTTCTTCTTCAAAGAAATTTCCTCTCTGATGAATGTCAGAATTTCCATAAATTCTTTATTTAAAAAAGACTCCTTCGATTCAGCTTGTTTTCTTTCCTCAATAGTTTTCCCAAATGCATTAAAATGCACCTTGTCTATAACCTCTTTTAATTCTTCATAATCGAAAACATTCAAAGCTCTGGCCGCGCCCATATAACCTCTAATATATTGCCTCTGTTCCTCAGATACAGAATTGTTGAGTTTGATTTCTTTGCAGCATTCCCATACAATATGGGATAATATATCAAGGTAGCGTTCTTTATTGATCATGATTCAAACAACTCCTTCATTCATTGCACGTGTCAAATAGTCTGTGCGGGCCAATTCTTTTTCATGCACCAGTGAGCTTCTTAATGATGACAACAGATTGCAAAAGTATTTTAATAATATGAACAGCAGGATATATGCCAATCAGAATAGTCTATTGCAAATATATAATATTATTAGGCATTATTGAATCAACACTTAAATTTCTTAAAAGATAGCGGATAGAATGTATCCACGCATTGGTATCCGGATGGGTAATAAATATGCAGAGATGAAGGTTTGGGGCTACTTTATTATATTTTGCATGCGAAGAACACACCCATAAAATAATTCTTGTACACGCAATCAACATTCACGAATCCAGCTTCCTTCAACCATTGAATCTGATCCGCCAACAACGCATCCTGATCATACGTTTTCCGACGATCAATACTCTCGCGTATATGCTCATCAGAAGCTCCCAGACGCTTCACTTGAGCTAACCAATGGTCCCTGTACAGGTCACGTAGATAAGCTGTCTCGCCACGCACTTGATCAATATTGATGAATACCCCTCCTTTTCGTAATACTTTATAGACAGAACGGAAGAGGAGACTTTTTTCGTTATCCTTTAAATGGTGGATGGATAAACTTGAAATTGCCAGATCAAACTCCTGTGTTACTTGCAGAGCCCGATAATCGCCGATTATATACTTGAATTGGAGATGTTGTTTAAAAAACCGCTCTCGTGCTATTTCCATCATCTTATCTGCCAAATCATATAACACAAAATTGGCCTGGGGATATTTGTCTAACACATGTTTGGAAAATAGTCCTGTCCCTGCCCCTAAATCCAATACATCAATTTGCGCTGTTGTGTTGAAGGGAATCAGGTCTGTCGCTGTGCCAAAAATGTCACCATAATTGGGCAGGGCTTTTTTTATCCAATCGTCGTAGTATTCCACAGAAGCATTGAAAGCTTGATCTATTGTCATCGTATATTTTTCTCCTTTAGTTTTTACGTCCTAGTTTTTCAGGTTGATGAGTCCCTCTTTAGAAAAAGTGAATTTACGGTTTCTAAATACCGTACTGACATCGGCTGTTCCCTCTATCTTATAAGGCAAATCATTCCCTTTGAAAAT
>Ga0326727_10006253_pt1 | contig 32882 bp, 63 predicted proteins | sample MB2enrmetagenome_FD_207643 | JGI IMG/M metagenome (GOLD analysis project Ga0326727, IMG submission 207643) | Lab enriched peat soil microbial communities from McLean, Ithaca, NY, United States - MB29MY | ecosystem: Environmental > Terrestrial > Soil > Wetlands > Peat | place: USA: New York...
CCGCACCACCTTCTGGCCGCTCTGGGTTTCATAGACCAACGCCACCTTGCCAGGAAACACCTCGTTATCCAGGGGGTTCACCATGGCATCGGTGTTAACCTCCAGCATGGGGTTGACCACCCAGTTGAGATTGTCCGCATGAAGGGACAGCAGGTTGTTGGCGAAATACCACAGACCCCGGATCCCCTGCAGTAGGCCCCGGCCGTCAAAACGCCGCAGGTTGGGCAGAGCACTGAAGCCTATTCCGGGCCAACGCAAACTCGGGTAGGGGCTGGGCCTGGGCGGCCGGATAATCCGGTTGGCCGCGATAGTAAAGGTGGCCCGGGGCAATAACATTTCACCAGTGGGGCCGATCACCGTTCCCCAGAACTCCGAAGTCATCACGGTGTTGACGAAGGCCCCCTGGGTGTGAACCATATTTTTCCGGCGGGCGATCTCCTCCTCGGTAAGATTCGGAGAACTGATCCAGCCGCCGCCGGTGGCGAAATCGGTCACACTCTGATAGATCCCGTCATCTTGCCCTTTTTTAAGGAGGTAATAAGGCTGCCATTCCTGGTGGATCCAGTACCGGCCTGACCAGGGCTTGCGGGACTCGGCCGCCGGATCCCGGTGGATGTTTTCCGGCGGGATCAGGAGCAGCTCTAATCCTTGACTGTTATTCCAAATCGGGATGATCTCCATTGAAGTGCCCACGGCCAGGGCCATGGCGGTAGCATCGGAGAACTGAACCGGGAAATTGGCGTAATTGCGGGTCACCATCAGACCCATGAAATCCTTCCAAAATTGTGCTGCTGCCGGATCTTTTTCGTTCTCAATACTCAAAAAGTCCACATCAAAGGCCTTGCGGGCCAGGGCTCCGCCTACCCGGACATATTTGTTGGGTTTCGGATAGGTGATTCGGCTCATCCACATTTCCTTCAGACCCCAGTTATCCGGCTCCTCCTCATTGAAAATCTTCCAAAGTTCCTCCTGCATGAGCCTGATGTCGAGCATGGCCTTGACAGAAAGATCGACGCAATCCAGGCAGTAATTGACGAAGTGATCCGGAGTTTCGCCAGCGTAGGCAGCCGCGGCTTCGGCCCGCTCCCGCATCTCCTTCTCATCGATCTGAATCTCTGTGCCGGCGTTAGGTCTATTTTGGACGCCAAAACCCTCTGTCCTGGTACGCCAGTTATCTTCGACGGCCATGGCTATTCCCCGTTCTGAAAGGTAGTGGGCTTTCTCTCGTTCATGGCGTCTTCTTTATAGGCTGTCCCGGCAAACTGGTGTAACTGGGCGTCGGTGCAATGGGTGAAGGTTGGATCTGCCTGACCTGCGATTCAACCCTCTGGACCGGCTTAACCTGATCCGGTTTGGGGCCGGATTGAGGACCGGCTCCCTGAGTTCCTCCGCTCAATGTCTTATCCAGACCAGGCCAGACCTTCCCTCTCAACCAGGTTCCCGCCCGTTGCCCTAGTGTCGGCGATTGTGGATCACCGTTAGGCATGGTTTCCTCCATCAAATCTTTCTGACGGTAGAATCAATAATATGGACCTTGGGGCCCGTAACTTCGGTTGGAGGTGAAGCTTTTACCGCCGGTTTGGAAATCTTCTCCGGCGGATTCTCTTTTGCCGGATTCAATTTTGGCTTAGTTCCGGCAATCTGGTGATACGCGGCAGATTCTTTATCCTTTTTTTGGGCCAGTTCTTTGGCGGCTTTCTGGGCAGCGGTCAGGCGTTTTGTATCGGCTTCAATTATCCGGGCTTCGGATAAAGTCCGGGCATCGCCGAAAGGACAATGATCTTCTTCCAAAGAGGGTCTTGTGGATCTGGCCATGGTTCCCTCCTAATCATGATGCTTCCGGGGACGCAGGTGGCGCACCCGGGAGTCGATCGTATGAACTGGCAGACCGCGTTCGCTGCCCTTGGCAAAGTCGTGAAGCTCCTCTGTGGTCATGCTCTTGGCTATCTCGGCCGAAGGCGACCCGGGTTTAGCCGTCGCTTCGCCCCGTTTGACCGCCAGGGCGATGCCTGCTGCCCTCCCTTGTGCCTTACTTTCCTTAGGCATGGCTTCCTCCCTACGGGCCGCAGACCCCAAAGTCAGGACAGTCGCGGCAAAAAATGTCCTTGGTGCAATGTTCAGGAGAGTACCGCGGAGCTGTCTGCTCCATAGCACTCTGCTCCACTCTGATCTGGCCTCTTTCCGGCCGACCCAAACCGTAGGCACGGCGCACTGCCAAGCTCATCTCCCCAAACTTTTCCATGGTTCCCCGCCATTTGGGTAAGTGGTGAACCAGATAGTTTTTGGACCGCGAGCAATTCGCGGCAAACCGAAATATTTATCCAAGGCCTGGGCAACACCAGGAGTTTCGCTGCACAGGTCGTGGCCAGAAATCATACAGTTAACGCGGGGAGCCCAAAGTTCCAGATCCTTAAAGACTCCAGCAAAATTGTGATCCCCATCGATAAAAACCATGTCCACCATGGGTGGGATCAAGGGTGACTTTGCAGCTTCTTCGCTGCTCATCTCGACGATGACTAAATTGGAAAAGTGGCCGCAGTTACGCTCAAGATCTGGTCTGGTATAAATTTCGTTGTCTTGAAAAGGGTGCATGGTCCCGCAATAATGGAAGTCCACTGAATAAACCGGGCCCGGGCAGCCGGCCAGTAGAACATAGGTGCTTCGACCTTCAAAGCTGCCTATTTCTACGATCGACTTCATCTTTTGGGCGGTTTCATACAGCCACTGCAACTCTTCGGGGTCCATCCACCCCAAGATTTCTTGCGCTCTTTTTACCGGGTTTTCCACACGGGATCTCCACTAAACTGCCGACTATGTCCCAAAAGGTTTTTGGTACTTGACTAAGCCAAGCCCGCAGACCAGCCTGGTCTTTCAGGTTCTTCCCCCAGGACAGGGCCTGCACGATATCACCTGCCATCACCTTGCAGCCGCAGAGGGCGGCTTCGAAGATGACCCGGTCGCAAGGCCACTTATGCATTGGGAAATGGGCAATATATTCATACTGAGAGTAAAGAGCGGGCATTTCCTCGAAAGGAGTTAATTTGTTGATTTTTTCGGCGAGGGGGTGTTCCTCCATAAATTTCGCCAGATGATCGTGGTGCCATTTCCCGGGCACGGGTACGAGAATGGACCCTGATTTTCTTTCCACGCCCGGAACTGGTGCAAACATTGCGGTATCGATCAATTCAGGGATGGCAGTGCATGGTCCCATTTTTAAGAACACTTTTTCATAGTCAGCCTGGTGAGCCGGGGAAACGAAGATATTCATCGCTGCCCCATGATAGATCTTCTCGGCGTAGGCGTTCCGGGGATAGCCGTGGGCAGACTCGCGCATCCCATCATGATCATGCTCGTATTTGATATAGGGCACTGTCTGAATGACCTGCATGATGAAATCCATGGTTTCTTCCGGAAACCGCCAGATGTTGGAGAGGATGATCAGATCGAACTGGTACAGGCCGTAAAGGTGATAAGGGCCATATAGCGGATGGGTTGGAGTGTACACATCAAAATGGCGCACATTAAAACCCATCTCCCGGCCGGCCTTGATCATCCCCTTAGTGGTGATCTCAGCTCCACCGATTACATCCAGGTTGGTGTCATGGAGGTAGGCGATATTTTTGCCGTTATAGAAACCCTTCAGCTCTTCCGTAATCCGCTCCGGGGTCATGGCCATCATGCAGTCGGATCCCTTCTTACCCTTTGGGAAGGGAGAGCAGGGGATGCTGCGGTCATGGCAGGGTACGCAAGCAATCTCGGTGGCCTGGATGGTTTTGACGCTGGGATAGAAGTCGGAGAATATCTTCGGATCGTTGTTCGCCATGACGCACAGGCACTTTACCCCTAAGGCGCCGGCGATGTGCATGGTGCCAGTGTCAGGACTCACCAGGACATCCATCAGGAAAACCGCGGCAATCAACTCCCCTACACTCAGTTTATTAATGAGGTTGACGACTCTGGGCAGTTTGAGATCCGCCAGCTCGGTATGCCACTCCCGGGTCTTGCCCAGGAGGACTACCGTACCCCCGAAAACCGCCTGAATCTGTTCGATCAGGGGTCCAACATAAGGCGTCGGCATTGCTCTAAAGACGGATCCGCAGGTCGGCGCCAGGCCGATGATGGGTGGGTGGGCCCCCACTAACATTCCCCGCAGCTTGGCTAAATGATCAGAACCGACCGGCACATAGAAATGATCTGTCTGATACTTCACCTTGAGCAGATCGGCAAAGACCTTAGGCCTGGGTTTGGTCAGGTATTCTTCCACCGGCAGTGTCCCGCCGGCTTCGGTTTCGGCAGCATGGACAAGGTTGAAGGTTTTGTAGAAGGCCGCTTTTTCGTACCAATCCGCTGGAAGCTGATCGTCCAGGTACTTGGCACCGGCCAGGACCTCCATCAATTCAGGACGGGTAAGAAGAACCAGGTGCCGATGGGGATATTTATCTTTCAGGGCCTTAAGGGCCGGCGCCAACATTACGATATCGCCGAGAGCATAATCCCTTATAACCCCGATGGCTTCGTTGATCTTGATTTCCGGAGCTGGCGGCTTATCTATGGAGAGCACCCGGCGTTCCAGATTAGCAATCCGATTTTGGATTGCAGAGATCCATTCGTCGTTGTTAACAAAAGGCCCCACTCCGTGTTCGCAGTAAAAGCAGGGTTCGATTTGACGATGGGGTTGGCAGCGGGTCTGCATCTCAGTATCTGATCACCGTGCGGTGCTCCTCAGCCACAATCACCTTGCCCTTGGGGTTCTTGGCGGCTTCCTTCATGTTTTTCCAGAATTCGTCGGATCCGCCGTAATGCTGGATGTTGGCCAGATCGCCGTGGTCCAACTTAGAGAGATCCCCATCCCAACCTTCCGGGGGGATGAATTCCTGGTCGGTCAGGGTGTTCTTGAAGCCCTGGCGGGTCCTCATGGTGCCGTCATCGTTCCAGCCTTCGAAGAAAGTATGCGGCCGCCAGCGTTTGAAGCCGGAGGTGGGCATCTTCAAGAAGTTATCGATGTTGGTAGGCATCTGGGGCCTACCCTTGCACCTGTACAGGGCACGAATCAAATTATAGGGAATCCCTTCTTTGTTCTTAGGCACCTCTCCACCCTCTCACGGCATAAGTATTTGCCCGGTTCCTGAGCTTGGCATTCATCGCCACGGCTTCTTTCCGTCTGTCTGCCGGTCGGTCAACCCGTCCCAGGAGAACATAGACCGCGTTGGCCCAGGCCGACATGACATGGGAAATCTCATCCGGCACGGGGGTGGTGCCCACGATATTGCCGGAGTTATCCATCTTGTAGTGCCAGGCCCCGTTTAGGCCCTTGTGCAGTAGATGATTGTCATTACTGAGATAAACCATGGGCCGGTTCTTGTGGTCCGGGTGGACGAGCCAGTAGTTGAAGGTGCGCTCCAAGTCGGCCCAGCGGGCCGCTCCCTTTTCAAAGCGTGGTTTGAGCGGACCCCTCTCGAACTTCCTGAAGAACGCTTCGATGTCTTTGGCGGCAGAGTGGTTCCGATTGGATTGGTCGGGAGTAGCAATGCTGAAATCGCCGCAAATCCGCCAGGATCGCCATTTATTGTTCCACTTGGGGCTTCTCAATATGGGGGCTACCTGGGTTTCCAGGAGGGTGCGGATATCCGAGCCCTCGTCCCGTACACTGTCGATGAAGATTAAGCGGCGGTGGGTGGTTATCTGGCCCAGGACGCAGGTTGGATTGGTCCATCCGTCGAAGGAAGCGAAACACTCCAGGCCGGCGGCCGGGACGATGATGTTGGGACACAGGTGGATCTCCTTTCGGTATCCAGGCGCCACATCCTTACCGGGTTTGAATTGAGCAAATCGGCCCTCCACATAGCGGGCCTTCGCGGTGGGGTCGTGGCTGAAGACCCGGATGGCCATCTGCCGGGCTTCCTCGTTCAGAGCTGCTAGCTCCCCGTAATTGGTGAAGAAGACCCGTTTGACGATCAGAGGGGCATCCGGATCGATATCCGGCTCCATGATCAGTCGTTTGTAAGTCCAGTGCAGCTCTTCGGAGTAGTTGAGATCTAGCTGCAGGCGGGAGGGGGTATCGGAGCGCCTGGTGGAACGGTAGGCAGCATGGTCGTAGACCCACTCTGGGACGCCGGCGTTGCCCCGGTCAACCATGGGCGCCGGATCGTTGATCCAGATTATCGACCAGGATGAAGCGCCTTGTAGGCGCTGGAGATCGCTGGGATCGTTGCAGCCGAAGAGGTCCAGGTCTATTCGCCGGGCGTTGCCCTGATTGTCGGTCACATGAAGCGCACACTCTTTATATTCATTTCTGAAATGGACTTGGGTCGGATCGTCTTTGAAATACTCGTGGAAGGACGGCACTACCGACATTCGGATATTTTCCAAAGTATCCCGAATGATGGCGCCCCTTATGTTGCAACCGCACCGGAGCTGATGAGCCAGAATGCCTTCTATGGACGCAAAAGTCTTATGGCTACCCGGAGGACCAAACAGGGCGTTTATTTGAGCCGTCGAATGGATGTACTCATTTGCTGTGGGGCCAAACTGCCATGTCGGCGGCTTCCAGCCACTCTCTGCGTCTGGCATAGCTCGCGGTTAGCATCTTTTCTTAACTTTTACAATAGTTCTTGACTCTTTATAAAATCGGGTGTATTTGTGGCAAAAATGGGGGAGTAAAGGGTCTTTTCTGATGCGAAAAAGAAATGTACGCGGACCTGGCCGATTGAGGAAGGTGATGGTGAGAAAACTGACCAAACACCGGGGATGTCTTTACCTGAACATCCCCAAGGCGTTGGCAGATAACTGGGGGCTGGTGGTGGGGATGGAGATGACCCTGGTCGTCGGCCCGCAGATAATCGAACTGACGCCGGTCTATTTCAGTACAATTCCAACATCATAGGGATTTCATCGCAGTCGGGGAAGCGGGGGCAGCCGACGCAGTCAGCCCAGGCCACCGGCGGTAACTGATCCCGGCTGATCCGATGGAACCTCCGGATTTCAACAGGGTTTTTCAACTCAACCTCGGACATAAACTTTACATCTACCATAGTCGTTTTCGGCGCGAATAGAATGCGCTCAAAATAATCTGGGATCCTGGTCAGGATGAAAATGTTTTTGAGCCCCAGATCCCACGCTTCATCTAAACACGCCATCAGTAACGCCTTCCCCATCCCCTGCTTTTGATATTTTTCATGTACTGCCAGGGACCGGATCTCGCCGGTGTTCTCCCAGCAGACATGAAGGGCGGCCACGCCGGCGATCTGGAAAGGTCCGTAGATGTCATGGATGATGAAATAGTCCCGCACCTGGCTGTAAAGGTCGGCCATAGTGCGGGGTACCAGGAGCCACTTTTCATTGAATTCCCTCAGAAAATTGCGGATCTGAGGGATATCCTGGGGGAGGGCTTTGCGGATCATGGTCCCAATTTTTCCTTTTGGAAGCGGCGCTCGATGCTCATCTTGAAGAACCGGCCTTTAGATTCTGCGTCCCTAAGGTTTTCAAAGGTGTGCTCAGGCACTTCGTAGAAGGCATACAGGCTGCCGTTTTTGAACCTGATCTGCAGTTCTTTCTCCACAGGGAGATAACCGATGGACTCGATGAAGCTGGATTGAATGGGGATCATTTCGGGCTTGGACATTAATCTTTCCTCACTTTGGTTTTGGTTTTCGAAACCTATCTGCCTGGGGGCAGGTGGCGAAGTGGGAGATCCGGCCCCGGACGGCCTTACCTTCGTCGGTGATCACCATGATATACTTAAGATCAACCGGGATGAGGTTCCCGGTGGGGGTCTTGACAAACTCGATCTCAGCTCCGCACCCTGCGCAGTTAGCCATGGAAGCCCCTCAAAACAACCCATAAGTGTGGCTGGTTGGACTTCAGAATGATCCAGGCTAACACAAGAACCGCACCAAGGATGACCACCAGCACCACAGCGATAATCATGAAGAGGACGATCAGGCGTTTCACTTTCAAATTGAGTTGAACTATTGCCTGGTGAAGATCATCGAAAGTTAGCGACATAGCTCATCACCCCACCACTTGGCACTTATTGTGGTCAATTAGTTGATAGTATTCCCAGCCCACTTTGCGCTGGGAGTCCAAATATTCCCAATTAAGGCGGCGCCAAGGTTCCAGGCAGCGCCGGCAGGTCCAGAAGAAGCACCAGGAATCGCGGTCGGTTATGGTGCCCTTAGGGTTTTTCCAGCAATACCCCCCGGCAGTTTCTGGAGGATTGTCCTCCCGGAAGAACAGGCACTTGTCGCAGATAAACCAGGCCGGCTTCATATCAACCCCCTCGCTCCAGGGCTCTAATCTTTAACAGAAGGGACTGAGGGTCAGCCTTTTCCAGTAACCTGTAGTAGGCTTCCTTAAAAAGATTGCCCCAATTCTTTTCATCCATATAGGGACCACGCAGACCGTAAAGTAAGGTGACCAGGTCGTCCCTTGAAACCTGGACTTCCGCTTCCGGCTGGCCGCTCATTTCAGCGCCAGGATGACCCAGCCCGGCCGCAGGCCGAAGGCGGGGCCCTTTAGGATGTAGGTGATGGTGCGGGCCACCGCCCGCCCGGTGTAGTTCCCCGGCGGGTGGGGGTTCTCGTGACTCCCGACAACATCCATCACCCGAATGCGCTCCACATCCTCAGGCTGGACGAAATACTCGTGGAGGACCACGATGTCGCCGACCTTAAAATTCCGGTCGTCGTTCCTCAGCTCGAACATCTTCTCGCCGGCCAATGCCGGTTCGAAAAACTCGGGCCAACACTTCAGCTCATGAATCTTCTTTTTGTTTTTTTCGTTGTCCATAGCATACTCCCGGCCTCGCTTGAAGCCTCTGTCATAGCCTTGCTGGTAGGCAGCGTCAATTTCGGTCATTACTCCAGCTCCACCACATGGATGGTCGTCTGGTCAATTAAAAGCCTGTGGCGTAAGATCAGATTGGTGAGTTTCCAAATGAATAACGGAAATCGGTCGGCAAGAATGATGTCCTGCACACAGAACCAATCATCATATCTTGGCAGGTAAACCCAGTAAGTGATGATCATTAACATTTTTGATTACTTCTCCATTTATGCGGGTAAGGCTGCCCGGGATAGAAGTCCGCCGGCGGAAGTACCGGCTGGCTGCAGGTGGTTGACAGGATCAGCGACCACCTCTGGGCGCAGTTCCCGCAGTAAGCATTGCCGGACTCCAGGTACCGCTTTAGATCATCCGGATGGGTCCGGAGCCCGCAGAGATGGCACGGCACCCGGTTGGGGCAGAGCAGGGAAAGGGCAATCTCGATGGTGGGGTAATAGCCATCGACATGGATGTAGGCCATCCGGCAGTCTTCCAGGTTGGTCTGGCCGGTCCCGTAGGTGCATTTCATGATTCTTGCCAGGTCCTCCTGTTTTCCATCCAGGCCATATAGAGTTCGTCGATCTCATGATTCGAAAGGAAGTTTTCGGGGATCCGGCCCCGGGGGCAGGTCAGCCGGTGATGGATGTCGTGGGGCTGTGGCCTAACGGTGCCGTGGATCCGGCAGATCAACGGTCTTATTTCGTAGATGATGCAGCGATGGTCAACGCAAAACGGGCATGAATCCGGAACATCTTCTTTGTGAAACCCCCGCATAAATTTCCCCAGATCTCCCTGGGATATGAGGGGCATTCGAATGGCTGGTCCAACTTCTACATCCAACTCACCTTTAAACCGAGATAAGAATCCAGGTCTGAAAGGAATCGGCATCATCCGGCCCACGAGATTAAGGCACATCCGGATGTCCAGCCCCTTCTTCAGCTCCATCGGGACCAGGGCCCATTCCCTCTTCGAGAAAGGCATCGGGCAGCAGCAGTCAGCACAGCCTTCGTCACAAGGGACGGACGGAATCTTCATGCGTCTTCCGGCATATCTGGAACTTGGGAGCCATGTTCCTTCTGCCAATTAGCCATAGCTTGGGCCTGACCCAAAGCAGCTTCAATAATTTTATCATTTGCTCCTGCCCGCTTTGCTACCAAAGCCCAATATCTTACTACTCCAGGTGCTGTGATATCTTTTGCTCGCAGAAGAAAAACAGGTTCGTCTGGTGGAATACCTCCCATATATTCGGGCAACGGGTCTTGAAATCTTTGATAATCTTTTCTGGCATGTTTCATGTCTGTTTCCTCCTTATCAGCTTGACAAGTTCAATGATCAGGTATACGGCGGCCCCCACGAGCACAATTACGAGCCAGATCTCAAAACTTTTACCCAACCAACTCCAGTACATGCTCCAGGTCATCGTCATAGTTTCCATTGTTGAATGGTAACCGCCCCTTCCTGTTTCTCACCACTCCCTTCCGGTATCTTCGCCACCAATGTCAGCGACTCACAGGTGGGGGAAATAGCAGAGGTGAGGATCGACATGGCCACCTCCGCGGCTTCCTTCTTAGATATCGTAAAGGTCAAATCCTTGAGTTTCCCGTCAAGCAGGACATTGAGAATCGTGACCTTAAGTTCTGGGATGTAGTCACCGCTCATATCCGCAGAACCTCCTTGCCAATGCCGGCGAGCAGTTCGGCTACCCGGGGGATGGCGCACATGCTTTCATTATATATCCACCAGGCGCAAAGGGATTCGTTGCAATCATAAACACTCTGGTCCAAAAAAGGCACACCCGTCTTTTTCTCCAAGACCAGATAGAGAATGTAGCCCAACTGGAAAAGTGGGCAAATCTTTTTTTTGCTCATGGCTTAACCCTGGGAAGAAGCCCGATGCAGCCATCCCCGAGATCCACCTGGCCGTTATCCCAGATGTAAGTGCCGCAGTAATAGACGGCCAGGGTGCCGGGGTACTTCGGGTTGGTGAAAGGCCGCCTGCCACTCAGACCCCTGTGAAGACCTGCCTTGTTGCAAAAGGGGCACCTATCTGGCACTTCTTCGGCGTTCTCGGGGATCTGAATGGTCTTCATCAGGTTTTTCTAATTGACCACACAGCATAAATAAATAAACATATAGTCCAGAGTATAAGGAATATTCCTTGGAAGAAATAGTCCATTTCCTCGCCGTCTTTAAAGAAGCTACTGAAGGCCGCCAGGAAAGCTGCCACCATCATCAGGCTCGGTTTAATTTCTCCGGGTTGGGGAACTCGGGGCGGTCTTCCTCGCCGATCGGCTGACCAGCAGCAAGCCGCTCCTCCACCATCGCCTTCGCCTTGGCTTCCTGTTCCAGATGGATCTGCTCCTCCATCTCCCGGAGCGTCTGTGGCCGCTCCCCACTCAATGCCAACGCCCTCTTGGGCTTATTATCATAGTGGCAGGGCTCGGTGAAATTCTGCAGGTGCTTCATGGTCGTGGCACAAAGCGCGTGTCCCAGCGCCGGCGCCCCACTCGGCATGAAAGCCTTTATGGTTAAAAACCGGGTGCCCTCTACCGCTAAAATCTCCAGACACCTCCCATCATCCGTGTACTCCACCGTTACCTTGGGCATAAATCTCTCCTTTTTTATTTTTTGTTAACCTCAATCTCCACCAGCATTCCAAGCTCGGCTTTCAGCCGGTGGCAATCCATATCGACATAATCCGGGCTCAATTCAATGCCTTTACTGTCCCGGCCCAGCTTGGCCGCCACCAGGCAGGTAGTCCCGGCACCCAGGAAGGGGTCAAGGACGGCGCAGGGTACTGGAATGGCTTCAGGCAGGTCCATAAACGCCCCGTCAGGCACTACGCCGTTCTTCAAGGGGGGGAACCGGCAGCCTGAGAAATCAAAGCACTTGCAGCCGGGCCGCCAGCCGAGGGTGGTGGTTTCCGCCGGTTCAAGGTGGGGCGCAGACCCGTCTTTATTTCTGGTACTGCCACAAGCAGGGTTCCCAGCCTTTAATGCAGTTCCCCTATCTTCCGCTACTGCCTGCATATCAGACCAGGATATGCCCTGCTCCTCCTTAATTTTGGCATAGGTTGATTTACCCTTCTCCACCACTCTCACCCAGGGCACCCCACACCTCGGGCAGCAGCCTTTCTCGGAAGTCCCGGCCTTGATGCACCGCTCCGGGATGGCCGGCGGGAAGGTAGCGAAGTGCGCCTCTGGGAAGGGGGCCGTGGCGATCTCCCAGACGGAGCGCAGATTGCGGCCTCTTTCTGGCGGAAGGTCTTTCATGTATGATTGAAAGCTCGGATTATTTCTGTTGCCACTCCCTGCTTCTTGCATTTTGAAATCCATTGATGGAGGCGATCCATCTTTCTTCTGTCGAGGATGAGCTGTGCCAGAAACTTCTTCTCTCACCGCCTCGGCATCGTAAAAATATTTGGCACTCTTGGTCAGCAGCCAAATGTACTCGTGGCTCGTCGTGGGCCGGTCGGTGACGCTCTCCGGCATCGGGTTGGGCTTGGACCAGATGATCTGCGACCGCAGCCACCAGCCGTCCGCCTGGAGGGCCAGGGCCACCCGCGCCGGAATCATGCAAAGGTCTTTGGGCTTGAGCCCCGCCTGGTAAGATCGATTTGGGCCATCGATAAAGGTTAAAGCCTTACCTGGCGAACGCTCGCCCCGGCTGGCCGGAACCCCATTCCTTGATGCCGATTTTGAAATTCCGGGATTGGCATGATGCTCTTTGTGAGCCCCCCCACCTCCATAATAACTATCGCCCATATTTAGCCACAGCGTCCCGTCCTTCCGCAGCACCCGGCGCACCTCCCGGAAGATCTCCACTAGGTGTTCTACATAAAGCTCGATGGTGGGCTCCAGCCCCAAGCTCCCCCGCCACGCCCCGCAGGTGAAGCAGAATTGATTACGCCATTCATGTTTACACGGCCAAGGGCGACCATCAGAATATAGCGCCTCACCCCAGATCTGCGGCTCCAAACCGTAATCCCGCAGGCCCCAATAGGGCGGGCTGGTCACCACCAGGTGCACCGACCCGTCCTCCATACCTCTGAGCACCCCCAAAACATGCCCCTGGTAAATCGTAACCCGATTCACTTTAAAAATCGGGGGAGAGCAGCAGCCTGGGCAACTACCACCCCCCCCACCTCCACTATTAAAGTTTGAAAATTACGGCCCTGCGATTCTAAAACCATGGGCCGTCTACTTAATGCCCATATTACATACGGCCCAGAACGATGTCAAGTGTTTTCTTGCGTGATTTTTGGCTCAAAATTTTTTGGGACAAGATAGACCACCGGGGGCTCCCTGGACAAGCCTACCCTTGTCCGTTATTTTTTGTGAATTTTTTTCGGAGGAGGCATACTAGACCCAGCGGGGGAGGGGCCCCGGCCGCGGGGTTCGCCTCCTCATGGCGATGGAATCATGGGGGGGCGGCCGGCCGCCGGCAAGCGCAGGCTCCGACGCCTGGCCCCGGCCCCGGCGCCGGACCTCCTCTTGAGGTGGTGGATGTCCAGGTGGAGCTGCGAGCCTTGTGAATAAAGGTCAGATGTCCAAGTTTACATAATAGATATTATCAGGCCCTACTTTGAAAGGGTTAAAGGCCCGATATCACTTGACTATTAAGATTATTCCTTATGTCCGAGTTTGCCGCCGACAGGCCGATATCCATATGTGGTATGCCCCATAGCTCTTCGCCTTTATTCACAAGGACATTAGCTCGGTTGATCGATCGATTGATCGACCGATTGATCGATCTATTCTGTGATCGTTATCGCTCTCCCTGGAGGGTAGACCTGGCCTGGGAGCTGAGGGTGGACCGGCTGCTGCGGCCCTGGAGGTGGCACCTCTGTCCGCTCTCCCCGTGGGCCCTCGATGATGATGGTGATCCCCTTGCGGCCCTCGATCACATCCTTGGACATCCCCAGCATCTTCCCCAGGGTGGTGTAGGCCGCCACCCGGGCCACCGCACCGGCGTTTTGATCCCTGGCCAGCGCCAGCAGGCCCTGGGCCACCGCCACCTCCCCGGCGCCCACCGCTCTCAAGATTTTCCGGTGGTCATCCGTGCTCTGTTCAAGCTTCTGCAGTATTTTTCTACCTCTGAAGTACATGGTTGAATCAGGTTCGATGGCGTATCCGGCTAGTATCAATGATCTTTTCACTGTTTCCTGTTTGATCAGGTGATATTCAATGAATTTAGCTTCTTGAGGGGTCAATTTCCCTGAGAGATCAATGGTTTCCAGTACTTGGTCGATACTCTCAATGATCTGAGGTTCTTCAGAAATATCTATAGACCTCATATTATTATTATTCAATATATAATTGACGGATCCGGTAACATTCTGATTAGACTCACGAATTGGGCGGCGTTTTTGTGGTTGCGGCTTTCCTGGTCCTGGGGGGCGGCCCCGGGGCCGGCGTGGTGCCGGATCGGCGAAGAGGTCGACGCCGGCTTCAAACTTCACGCTTTTCCTGGGCATTGAGCCGCTCCTTCAGCCGCTTATTCTCAGCTTCCAGCTTCCAGATCAGCCTGATCTGCTGGTCAGTGGCCTGGCACTCCAACATCAGGCATTCATGTATAGTATTGAGCATGTCCACCAATTCCAAGACCGTATAATCATTCCACATTCGCTTTCGGGGCTGGAATTTCACTGGTTTCTTAGGCATTCTCGTCATCCTTTGGGAAAAAGGAACTGACAGGCGGTGGCGTGGAAAGTGGGCCCTTAAGGACTTCAGTAACAATTATTTTGGCCGCTTCATCAGTCAACATCGCGGCATCCTGCCAATAACAAAGGAATTGGGCAACCCAATCTATTAGACGAATTTCCCCAAATGTATACGGAGCGTCAAACTTCACGCTTTTCCTGGGCATGATCCACCTCACTCATCGATTTTAACCTTTTTCGGTGGAAGCTTGTCGACATCCTCAAACCATTTAGGCGGAAGAACCAACAGCTCAATTTCTGGCTTCCTCACCCCGTCCAGTTGGGCCATGGCCCTGTGCATCGGCTTGATGAAGTCTGACCACTCAACCCCGAAGTCAGTAAAGAATCGATCACACCGAAGGCAGCGCCAGATTCCATCTCTGCCGCATGGTGCAGGGTCACCACACCGGCAGACCTGCACCCATATAGAATCAGTTTTGCCCATCTGGTTTAAACTCCTTCATTTCCGGCGGCTTCATTTCCTCCGGCCAGATGATCTTGGCACCGCATAAAGGACAGCTCTCGAACATAAGCGGCAAATCCCGCCACCTCTGGCGCATCCATTCGCAGCAAAGCTTCCCGGTCTTGAAATCGCAAACTAACTCAGGCATCGCCTTGTTTGTAAACCAGATCATTTTGGATTGAACTCCTCCAGGCGGTCCATCATGTATTCAGCTTCCATAGACCACGAAGGACCATTGCCAGGCGCCCACTCGCCGCTTTTAGCGATTTTGCTGAACCTGTTGAAGCACATGGTCAGCAGCCCCCGCAGCCGGGCATTTTCCTGATTCAAGCCGTGGACCAGGATGCCGGTGGCTTCCGCCGTTTTTTTGATCTCCCCATGAAGGCGGGCGATCTCACCCTGTAAACGCTCAATTTCTTCAATTAAATCGCAGTGTTCAGCGTATTTCTCCATGTTCCTCCTCCTCAGGTTTGAACTCCTCTAATTGATAACCACCAATACCAAAAGAGGGTTTCCGCCACGCCATTGTCGTCGTCGGTGCAACGCAATCTCGACATAGCTGGTAGTTCAATGGGCAGCCAGAAATCCCCAGCTCGAAGTCACAAAAGACCTCTGGCAGATCAATCTCTTCGTCGTCTTCCAACACCTCCCAGACATCGAGAGGGTTGAATTGCTCCACCTTTTTAAGCCGGTAACGGAATATCTCTTGTGGCTTCATATATTATTGAACTCTCAAACCACCACTACCAAACCATGGTCGCTTGGGCCTTCTGGGCGGCCCTGGTGGCCTTCTTTCGCTGCTTCATGACCTCCTGCCTTACCTCCCGCTCTGCCCCTCTGTCACGGCCCCTCAGGGCGTCGTGGGCGGCCAGCTTGGCCAGCAGCAGCCCCACGGCAATTCCGCTGTCGGCTTCGAACTTCAGGGGTGCGTCGGGGAAGTGGTTTCTGGCCAGCTCCAGTGGCGATAACACCATGTCATTCTTTGCCTTGCGTTGCTTCCAGCGGTAGATCCCGAACACCGCCTGCCAGGAGGACGGGTGGACCAGGACATAAGGAATGTTCAGGGCGATCAGAAATCCTTGCCAGATCCCGAAGTTGACGGCCAGCCCACCGCTGGCCGAGTACTTCTCTTCGATCTTCCCCGGCTTCCTGGGCAGGTTGACATCCTCCAGATAGATTAAACTCAATTTATCTGAAAGATCTAGCAATAAGGTCCAGATCTTCCTGGGGTTTTTCTGGTCCCACCGGAAGGCGTTGACATACCGGCCCTGACTGTCTACGATCCCCATGCCGCCTGACGCACTCCCCGGATCGATCCCCCCATAAAAATGCATTTTTTCACCCCGAAAAAATATTTTTTTCGGACTTCAAGACTCTTTAATAAGCATTATTAGCGCCAACCCGCTGAATTGTCAAGCTAATTCTTGTCCCAAAAATATTTTCATTTTTTACATCCTTTGGCCTACTGGCCACTTGACAATAGGCCAGGGGTTGACTATAATTAGAATTGCCGGCTGGCAACCGGCAGCAGGACCGCAAAATGCTGGCTTTCAGAAGCAGAAAGCACCACCAATCGCAGGACCGCAGCAAAGCTGGATTTGCTGCCAAGTCACCGGCGGGACGGGTCATCAGCCCAGGCCGCCAGCCCTCCAGATGATCTGATCAACTTCAACCCCGGCGACTCCCCCGATGCGGACACACCCGTGTAGGGGTGGGGGCCACCAGCCCCTTGAAGAGTCCGGGCCCTGCGGCAGGCGCAGGAAGTAGCGTTTACACATAACGCGTCAAACCCCGTGCCGTCAGTCATGGCCGGCTATGTGAATTCTCCAGAGGCCCAACATACTGATGCAGCGACCCCGCTTCCGGACCTGCTGATAACAGCGGCGGCGGGGGAAATGCCCCTCGGGGGCCCAAAAGGTGAGGAAGAACCCATGGCAAATTTTGCTCCAGAAATGATGGTCAAGCAGTATGTCGGCAAAGTTCGGAGCAAAACAGCCTGGGGATCTACCCAGCATTTCATGGTTTTCACCACGGGAAACCCCAGGTATTTTCTGTTTTGCCAGCTTGACCGGACTTGCACCTATCAAACGGGCCTGCAATTCCCGGTCAAGAAAAGCGATCTGCGCCGTGATTGGCGCAAAAACCTGGTGGCTTAGAGGAGGTGGTGCAGATGAACAACCTGGAATTTGCGGAAAAGGTCAGAGATATTGCCAAACACCTGAACCTCACTCCGGATTTTGAGAAATACAAGGAGTATCACACGCCTATGGCAATTCTCAGTGGCGTATTTGATTTTGCATTCACTATTGCAAACGGCGGCTACCGCCGGGACGGCCGGCTGGTAGTACGGGGGATCTTCCCTCACACGGAAAAAGGTGAATCGGCATTGGGCCACAGGGATGAGGTTCCCGAAATAACCATCGATGCCGGCAAGCCGGCCTACAAAGTGGCCTGTGAGATCAAAAGGCGGTTTTACCCTGCCTACGAAAAGCTTCTGGGCGAAGTAATCGGACGGGTAAAGGAGTCGAACCTCTACGCCGCCAACTGCAAGGCGAATATCCGTAAAATCGCCGACTATCTGGGCATTGAGCCTAATAAAATGCGGAACACGATCTACGCGTACGACAACGATGTTCCGGGGCTTGGTGGCGCCATCGAAACTTATTCGGACACGGGCGTGAAGTTTTCTCTCCGGGTTTCCCCGGACCTGGCCATCAAGGTTTTTAAGCTGCTCAAAGCTGAGGCAGGGTTGACCAAACCGTAATCCACCAGGCGGGGGCCCCGCCCCCGCCAAAGGAGGATGAGATGAGCATAGAAGTTTACCACAACAAGCGCTTTCTGGATCACACCTTTAAGTGGGGGAGAACTCATTTCCCCTGCACGGCTGATCTGGAACTGGCCGCGGTAGTCGACACCACGGACAAAGAAAAAGCCTGGGTACTGACGAATAACATCGATCATCCCTGGCCCGAAAATCCAGGTGTCACTTGCAAAACCACGAAGCCTCGGTCTACCAGCGTCGGTGACGCTGTCAAGGACGCCGAAGGGCGGTGGTGGCTGTGCTGCGGTGTGGGCTGGAAGGAGTTTGACCTGGAGATCGAAGACATCCATCGATCCGAAGGGGGCCTTTGTTCCTACTGCTACGAAAGGCCCGCTCTTCCTGGGGATTCCTTCTGCTTCTACTGCGCCCAAAAGTTCTACTAACCAACCACGGGAGGGCAAAATAACATGAAGCCAAATCCCAATCGGTTTGTCAACGAGATGGCCCACGCCCACATCCAGGCTCTTAAATCCCTGGCGGGATATAAATTCTGGATGTTTGGCTATTGGGCTGCGGTTTGGGTACACACACGCAAGCTCTCCGGCTACAAGGTGGCCAACCCGTTTAAAGAGTTCGTAGAGCTGGCCCGGAAAATCCTGCAAAGGATGGAGGATGAATGACCAGCCCGAAAAGCAGCGCCGGGGCGAACGGCGCGCTTAGTCCCGGTGGTAGCCGGGTCCTGAAGAGGGTAAACCCTTTCAGAAATATGCAGCGGGAGGTAGTTATGAAGAAAGGGATGAGTCTGGCCGAGTTCTCGCAGGTCGCGGAACAGGCCGAGCGGCTGAAGCACGATTACGCCGTTTCCACGGCGGATCTCCATGTCGGTATCCAACCTGATCGCGGCATGGTGCTGCACATCGCCGGCGGAGTGGACAAAACCTGCCGCCTGGGCGAAGTGGCCCATGAGCAACTGGCGTCCTTGGTGCGCATCCCCCGGGACTATTACAACCGGATGTTGGTACGGCACCCCGGAGAACTTACCGACCTGGTGGAAATGCACCTCAGGAAAGACGAGATGCCGGCCGAACGGTTCATCAGGACCATCGATCCCACCAACGGTGGACTGCCGAAGGTCCGGGCCCTCCTCTCCACGAAGTACGGGATCATCGATCACATCAATGTGATTAAGATGCTGGCCGATGTGCTCCCGCACGATAACGGGGCGGAAGTGGCCAGCGTGATCGTCACAGAGCGCCGGCTGACGGTGCAGTTTTTCTTTCCCAAAATAGAGGAAACCGTTAACCGGAAAATCGGCGACATCGTCCAGGCCGGCCTGGCGTTCTCTAACTCCGAAGTGGGGCTGGGAATGTTTTCTGCTGAGGAGTTACTGCGCATCCTGGCTTGTCTGAACGGGATGATCCGTCCGGGCGTGGGGGATTGGAAGGTCGAGCGGATCCACCGGGGCAACCCGGACATCCAGGTGCTGGCCGATCACACCTACGCCAGAGTCAAGGCGCTCCCTGAGGCGTTCGCCAACACCATCAACTTGGTGCGCCGGGCCGACGGCGTGTACATCCCCGAGGAAAACATGGCCGCGGTGGTTGAGCGGACCCGCAAGAATCACGCTCTGACCCTGGATGAAGCCGACAAAACCCTGGATAACCTGTACGAAGGGGGACGGTGGACCGGCTGGGGTCTGGTGAATGCCGTTAACCAGCAAGCCCATCAGGCTGAAAACAACCGGAGTGTGGAGTTGGAGAAGATCTCCGGTGACATCCTTGACACCTATTAACCGGACAGGGGGCCGCAAGGCCCCCATTTTTTAAAGGAGAAGGAGGCCCAGAATGACCATTATTTTTTGTGTCGGCGCGGTTTGCGTTTTTGCCTTGGTAACTTATCTTAGTCTGCGCTATTACCGTCGGCTCAAAAGGCGGGCGATAATCAGAAGGCGGATGTGGGCTTAAAACCAAAGAGAGGAGAGATTCATGGTGCGAAAACCGCAAGAGCCCTCCCGGGTTCGCTTCCTGAATAAGGAGCAATGTATCAGCCTGGCTGCCAAAATCTCCGCCGAGATGAAAACCTATACGAAGGACAAGGCTGAGTTTGAGCTAGAGCGAGCAAGAGGGAAGATTACCGACAAGTACCCTATGTGGGGCCCGGACTACGACACTGTGGTGGAGAAGATCAAGCGGCTTTTCCACCCGGAAGAAGCCGAAGCAATAATCGAAAAACTGACCGCCTAAATGGAGGATTTATGGTGGAAACCTGGTTTTGGTCGCCGGCAGTGGCGCACATTATCTTTTTGTCACTCTTCGGCAGCATTTGCTTCTTTGCGGGGTTTTGTTTTTGCGCCCTACTCAGCTTGCGGCATGTCCCAAAAAAGAGGGAGGAACCTGAGTAATGGGCACCACACCAAAAGAAGCCTTGCAGGAGCTAGCTAAATGGCTAGATGGGAAAACCCGGGAGGAAATCCTTGAACAAGAACAGCGGGCTAAAAATGGAATAGGGGAGGGATCGGCGCGAGAGGTTTGTCCGCCGCCTTACGGAATACGGCTGGCGCCTACTCAGCATTAAAGCTGACAGGACGGAGATCTATCAAAAGGGCGATGTCCGCCTGGAGGTGGACTTTAATGGAATCTTCGTTTTTGTCCCAGGCAACGGAAAGGCCTGGAAAAGGATAGGCTTGTGTGATAGTCTGGTCGACCAGTACCTTAGCAACGATCCTACGGACTTCGTCTTTTGGGAAAATGGTAGCCGGAAGCGAGTCCGCCACTTCAACCTCCAAACGGCTGAGTTTTATAAGAAGCCGAAAAACAATGGGGTTACTGCTATGAAAAAGAAGCCCGTCATCAAACCCAGCGATTTCATCGAAGCGCGCCTTACCCTGAACCTGACCCAGGCCAAACTGGCGGAGAGGATGGGTGTGCAGATCAACACGATCTCCCGGTGGGAGAATGGTCGCCGGCGGATCCCCATGATGGCGTGGAAGTTTCTTAAAATGCTGCAGGTTACAAGATAAAAAGTGGGGCCAGGAGAGATCCTGGCCCCTTTTTCATTACTTGAGCTGCGGATTCAAAACCGAGCGCAGCCGCTTCTGGACCTTGAACGAAACCCGCTTTTGCTCTGGCACCCGAACGGTGCCCCCCGTCTGCGGATTTCTGGCCGTTGTTGCCGGCGACTTACGAACCTTGAAGGACCCGATGCCGTACAAAACAAACTGATTGTTGTCGTACAGCTCGTCAATCATCTTGTTCTTCAGGGTTTCAAGAAACCGTTTGGCCGCTGCGACCGTTTCGCCAGTTTCCTTGGCGAGAACCTTTACCAGTTCAGCTTCATTCATTGCCATTGCACCCTACTCCTCTCTTTTTGATAACCGCTCATCACCGAGCGGATAATGCTCAACTCCCCTGGCATTAAACTTCTTAGCCCGCTGCTGTGCTTCTTCCCTGGTCAGGCCGGGGCTTGATGACTGCCAGACCCCGCCGGCGAAAACCGCCACCATCCACATCCCGCAATTATCCGGCAGGACCAGGGCTCGCCACCTCTCCCCTCTATTTTTGTTTTTCAAAACGGGAGGTCCCCGTGATCTTTGGTTATCTTAGACAGGACCTCCTGCGGCAGCTCCGGACCATACTTCGCCAGGTCCTCGTGTGTTGGTCTGCCTTCAAAAAGATTGCCCTTGGCTGGCCGGTCCTTCAGGTGCGCCAGGATCTTGTCAATGTATGGTTTCCGTGATTTCGGCTCCGGGTAGATCATCCCCCACGGCGGCGGTTCCTTCGCCCACCGGGAAGGCTCCTGTTCGTAATTCTCCAGGGGGATCAGATCGTCGATGGACTTCGGGCCGCCGGATCCGCAGTTGCCGCAGCGCAGGCTGTAGATCGCCCAGATCTCCTTTTCGGGATAGTAGAAAACCACTTCCCACCAGCCCTCGTGGCAACCGCAGGCATCGGCATCCTTTTTCCCTACCGTCTTTCTCCACTCCTGGTAAAGGGCTATCATGGCGCCCGGGAGGTTCCTGGGCACCCCGGCTGAATCTTGGATTATGTGCTTGTAGATGAAATTCAGGGAGTTGCCGTCGATCTTGTTGACCTCTAAATACCAGAGGTCGATCGTGTGGAATTTTGGCTCTATCTTCTCAAAATAATTATAGATTTTTTTGAGGAAGTCCACGAAGTCTTCTTTTACCATCTCGGCCTATCTCCATTCCTGGTGGTCCCAGATCTTATCTTCCCCCAATCCTCCCTGATGGCCTTCCGGAAAGCCGCATCATAATCCACATACTGCTTCCCACTGGATCTGACATAATCGATAAAGGCTTCAAGGTGTTTGTCCAGGTTCCCAAACCCCTCTTTTTCCGCCCACTTACTCACTGCATCTGAGATCCCAAAATCTTCCGGCAGTGGTATTGTGGGTTTTTTCTTTGGAGTTTTTGAAGGTTTTGGAGGAGGGGGAGAAGGGTCTATATCTTTTTCTTTTGATTTAGATTTAGATTGTGATTGTGATTTTGTATGGGTAGGGGTATTGATAGGGGTATTGTATGGGATATTAAACTGTTGATAATGCTTCAAAAATTCCTTTATCATCGGGCAGCCATGCAGGGAGTCTAAGTGGGTCGAAATTCCCTTGGCCTGCTTCTCGTTTAGGACACCACCACTCTGGTGATGGAGCATTTTTGTTACCCAGACGACAGAAAAATCGTCGTCATATTTCATAAACCCATTATTTTCAAGGACTTCTAATACCCCATTACATACCTCTACAGATACCCCTACTTCATCGGCTATCAATACCCTCGGCAGATAATAAATTCCAGAAAAGTGGCGGTGAGGGTTTGTAAATAGCCAGGCTGCAATTAGTTTTCCTTCTGCAGAAAGACCCTTAATCATCGGGTCTGTCCAAAAACGCTCATCGATTCTCGCATAGGCCATAACCACACCTTAGTTTTTAAAAGTTCCTTATAGGTCACCTTCTCCTTTAAACTGGTTGGCCCAGTGAAACCATTGGGTGCAGCGGTTCACAACATAATCAGCATCACACGGAGTTTTAGTGACCATGAATTTCCCCGGCTTCCCATCTTCCCCCGCTTTCCAAAACCACTCCTCCATACCCTCGATTGATTTCTCATTTTTGCCATAGAGGACCATCAGATGAATCTTCCCCTTGCCCAATATCACCAGCCGTCGGAGAGCAATTTCTTGACCAAGGGGCATCTCAGCCAAAGGGTTTTTGGTTTCAAATTTCAAAAACCTGCCATTCCGCTCGACCATGCCATCAATGTCCATCGGCTCAATTTTTGTGCCACCCCAGGCCGGCTTGAGGAAATCCCAATCAAAATGTCCATCATATCCTGCAGGTCGTTTTTGGTCGAATTTGTCCTTATCCCGGATCATAATACCTTCTCCATCAAAATTCCAAAGCCCCTGAATATCTCTACAAACTTCTTTTTATGGTTTCCGAAGTAGTAAAAAACCTGGCCATTTGTAGGGCTGGAGGTTGACCCGTCCGGTTTTAAGAAATTAATTCGCCCCTTGGTGAAACAAAGGGCAGCCGCTATTGTGGCCGCATCATGGAAAAAATTAGTATCCGTGTTGTTATTGGTTAGAAGCATGGCTTGTTTTACCCTGCCATTTTTAATTTCATTTAGAAGCTTGTCTACGAAATACTTAATTTCTGGGTGGCTATAGGGTGGATTAAGGAAAACATTGCCGTGCCACAACTGGTTAAGGCCATCATCCTCTTTCGTGAAATATGTTTCGGCCATAATGACCTCTTGCGCGGCCTCACAGGACGCAGGATCGAGGTCGATAGAGCCCATGACATCCCGCGCAGCTTCAACATACTCGGACGGCGTAAACGATTCCTGGTCCCTGGTCCATAAAGAGCAAATTGGAGCAGGAGCCTGTAAACCGTTTACATCTTTGTCCGCTTGTGCATCTTTCTCTTTCTTTTGCTGTTGGTGAATCTCCACCCGAATCGATTCTGCCGGACGCCCTGTTTCTTCCGAAATCTGCCGAGCCGCATCGCTAATACTATAAGCCGCCCCTGATTCGAGTTTTGCTTTAGCAGTTTCCAGAAGGGTCTTTCTGCAAAGAGGTAAAAGCCGTTCTAACTCCTCAAGTTCTTCAAGGCTTTCGGGACATTTAACCATCAGTACAGTACCCCGTCATCATAGTGCTCATCCTTGCCGCCGGTGGGGAGATACCGGGCAAAAGAGCCGATCACCTCGGCGTCGTGCCGCTGCTGCCCGTGACTATCTCTCCATGAGGACCAGGTGAGGATCCCCTCCACCAGGATATAGGCGCCCTTGTGGAGGTATTTGAGGGCGTTTTCTGCGTGTTTTTTGAACAGGGTGATCCGGTGCCAGTTCTCTTTCGTCTTGCCCGGAAGTCCGTCGTTGGTGACCATCCAAAGGGTGCAGACCGTTCCCTCTCGGGAGGATTTCTTCTCAGGCTCCCGTCCCAGGTTCCCGACCAAAATGATCCGGTTGAAAGTGGGCCGGCCGGCCATCAGTTTTCCCAGGTAATCAGCTCTTTTTCTTTTATATTAAGAATCCGGGCTACTTTTGTGAGGGTCTTGAAGGTACTGATCTTCCCCTTTTCCCAGCCCTGGATGGCCTGCCTAGTCACCTTCGCTTTTTTAGCAAACTCTCCAATAGTCAGGCCGAGAGCCATCCGCACCTTTCGAATTTTCTTTCCGTTGGCCTTCATGCCGATATCCTAGACTCATGAATAAATTATTGCAAGCAAAAAATACTCCGGGGACAAAAAATGTCTGTTTGCCATTTGGGACAAAAAAATGCTTGCAAAATATATTATGCTCCATATAATGCAGGCATGAGAAAATTTTGGAAAAGTTACCCGCCAGGGGAGATAGCAGATCTGATCCTTGTTTCGGGACAGGTTTTCAGGTGGGCTACCTTCTCCTCCCCTGGCGGGCGAATTTCCGCTCCGTCGGAAACCCGTGTCCCCCCGGGTCATGAGGTCTACCCCTGCCGGGAGGGTAGTGAAAAACCCCGGCAGTCTGGGGGGCTGCGGCCCCCCAGGTTTACGAGATGGAAACAGTGGTTGAAAAGGTGGTTGGATAGGGCGTTGCCGTGACCTGCGGGACCAAAGATGGCGAGATCCACCTTTATACTCCACTCCGGGCCATCCGCCGGAAATGTCTTTGACTGTTGCTGCGACAGCCCCAAGGAAGTGGAGCTGTGCCCGGTTCAGACCTGCTCTCTTTATCCTTATAGATTCGGAAAGCGACCGGGTACGGCCCGTAAAGGGTCTTGGGTCAAATCTAAAGGGCAGATAGCCCCCACTTTTTCCGAAGAAGAGGATGAGTGAATGGTAAGGGCTAAGGTACCATCAGTGACCGAGATCCTAAAACCCTACCAAGATTTCTCTCGGGTGAATCCTTCCGACCTGGAGTTGGCGGCCGACCGCGGCTCCATCATCCACACCGCCTTGGCCTGTCGAGCTGCGGGGCTGTGGTATGCAGTTAAGGATATCCCCAAGGAGTATATGGGATACTTCCGTTCCGGTTGCCGATGGCTCGATCGGTATGTCAAGGATGTCAAGCTGGTCGAGATCCCGCTAGTGCACAAGGAAATGAAATTCAGAGGGACTCCAGATCTCATCTGCATCCTCAAGGGCGACGAAGCGCAGGGAATTTGGGACTACAAAACCGGCGCTCTGGCCCAACGAACCTGGGAGGTTCAGGTCGGCGGATATGTTGGGTTGTGCATGACGAATGCGATACCTGTCGGTCGAGCCGGCTTCATTCAGCTCCGGCGTGACGGGAAAATACCCAAGGTCACAGACCTTACCAGCCGGATGTATTATCTGTGGACTGTGTTCCATGCATTCCTGCGGGTCCATCAATTTTTAAACGAGGGGTAAGTTATGGCAAAAGATATTTTCGCTGATGATGAAGTGGATCGCCGGCCTGAGGAATCGCCGGAAGAAGAGGAGCCCGAACTCCAGGCTCAGGAGCCCCAGGTGGTCGAGGGTCCACCGGCACCCTTGCCCGTCGTTTCGGTCTTGCCTGCAATTAACTATCTCGAAAAATTCAAACATGAATTTAAGCTCCTCCTGGCCAAGGCCCAAGCTGTCGTCACGGTTAAAACTCCGGGGGAGCGTAAAGAAGCCGGAGAGATCGGGGTCGCGCTTAGGAAATTCCGTTTGTTTGTCAAGCGCCACGAAGACTATTATAAGCGTCCTCTACTGGACTGCGTCGCCGAGATCCGGGCAAAGGCTCAAGAATATGAAGAACCGGCTGAAATGCTTGAGCGAAAACTGGCCCGGGTGATAAAGGCCTACGATGACCAGGTAATGGAAACCGAGCGTCGGGCCAGGGAAGCTGCGATAGCCAAGGAACAAGCGGAGCTGCAGGAAAAGCTCAAAGCCGAAGCTGCAACCGCTAAGGCTGCAGGAGTAGATTATGTCCCGGTAACCGAAGCTCTGCCAGTGGCGGAAACCATCCCCGAGAAAACCCGGGTGTCTGGCGGAACAGTGGGCAAGAAAAAAATAGTGGTGATCGAGATCGAGGATCTGGACAAGGTCGATCCGCAGTACATCATCCGGTCCTTGGATGAAAAAAGGGTCATCGAGGACTTCAAGGCCGGCCAGCTAAATTTCCCCGGGCTCAAGGTCCGTTGGGATTACGAAACCAGATTCAGATAGGAGGAAGGTATGGATACTGTTCCCTTAGACACTGAAAAGCTCCCGTTGTGGCAATGTCACAAGAAAGTGCGGGGGGCTAAGGTCGTGGCCGTGACAACCCGCGGTTGGGATACTGTTGTCTGGCAGTTGGAAACCGGCCAAGAAGTCGTGGTCGATTCCGACCTGAAATTTCGGGGTGGGCCCGACCCTGTGGGAGGATATTTTGTCCTTTATCTTGAAGACGGCTTTCAGTCGTGGAGCCCCGGCCCGGTCTTTGAAAAGGGCTACACCAGGATCGACTGATGGCCCACCACGGCGATGACCCAAAGGGGTTTGTGATCGATGATCCGAATGTGCTCGCCAAGCTGGCGGAGAAACACGCCGAGCTTCGAGCGCAGCTAGGTCCTGAGCTTGGACCCACCGGCCGGTTTCCACAGGGTAAGCTCTGTCCCGACGACAAGGGAGAGCTGGCCCTGCGGATAGGGGTGATCCAGGGAAAGGTCGTTATTGATTTTAAAACTCAATTATCATGGATCGGCCTGGGCCCGGACGAAGCCCTGGCCCTAGCCCAGGCCCTGATGCAGAAACGGGCCGAAATTCTAAAGGGAGAATGACATGACAAAGAAAAACTCGTCGAACATTGACCCCATGCTTTCGGCATCAGAAGGATCTGGTCCAGGACCTGGCCCAATCGAACCCGTCACCGAGCCGGGGGCTGCCAGTGGTGATCTCAGCCCCGAACTCGAAGTCAAGCCCAGCACCGAACTGCTCAAGGTCACCCTGACCTCCGAAGAACTGCTGGAGCTGTCCAAACAACTGGCCAGATCAATTTCAGAAGTGGGCCGGCTGAACGACGAACTCACCTCTGTTAAGAGCCAAAAAAAGGCGGAGATCGACAAGATCTCGGCCACGGTCAACGAACTCTCCGCCAAAATCAACTCCGGCTACGATTGGCGGAAGGTGGATTGTGAGGACATCTATAACTTCCAAAACAACACTGTCAGCCGGAAGCGCCTGGACACCGGAGAGATTTTCAACGAAAGGACCATGAGCGCTTCGGAACGCCAGCGGGGGCTGGGCCTGGAGGAAGTATGAGAGAAATCACTGATCATATCGTCAAAGAGGATGTGCCTCAAAACCAGTTGCGCATCGAGGTCACGGATGAGCCTGGGGCCGGTGGGGCAAATCATGTTTATGAAATTCGGTTTCAGAGTGACCCTCGTATCGTCTATGGTATCGCTAAGTTCCAGAACGGCCCAATCAGGGAAGTCGGAATAAACGGTATCACTAACGAGGTCCTGCTGGCCATCGTGATCGACCGGCTCCGATCCTTCCAGGCCGGGCCGTTCCCATGTGTCGAAAACCAGACGGCCCTATGGCATTGTCAGGTGGCCCTGGAATCCCTTAAATTCAGGACCGAAAATCGTCTTCGCCGTGGAGTTGAAGGCGAAACCAAACCATAGGAGGAAGTCATGGCCACGAAAAATGTGCCGGCGACCGGCACCGATCTGGAGCTGGTAGCCTATAAAACCCGGTCAGGTCTGGAGATCAGACTGTCCATGGACATCGTGCGGCAATACTTGGTGACCGGCCGGAAGGATGCGGTCACGGTGCAGGAACTTATCTATTACATGGGGATCTGCAAGGCCAGGGGGCTCAATCCCTTTGCCCGGGAAGTCTACCTGATCAAGTATTCCGAGAGCGATCCCGCCGGGATCGTCACCAGCATCGACTTTTACCGTTCCAGGGCCAGGGCCCAGGAAGATTGCGTGGGCTGGGAGTCCGGGGTCATCGTCAAGAAAAAGAACGGTGAGCTGCGCTACTCCAAAGGTCTGGTACTGGACGATGAAGAGCTGGTGGGCGGCTGGTTCAAGGCGCAGCCCAGGGGCTGGGAACAGCCTATGGAGCTGGAAGTCAACCTAAAGACCTTCATTAAAAAGACCGCCCAAGGGGTCCTCACCCGATTCTGGAAGGAAGAAAACCAGCCGATGATGATCGCCAAAGTCGCCGAGTCGCAGGGCCTGCGTCGGGTGTGGCCGGATGAATTCCGGGGCACCGTGACTCCGGAGGAGATCGGCGAACTCTCCGATCTGCTGCCTACCGGAGATCTCATTCCCAGCGGTCTACCGGGTGGAGCACCTATACCGGAGCCGCCGGCGGTTTACGACACCACCAAATTTGAAAACCTGGTGAAGGCCAAGCTCGATGAAATCGGCGACCAGGCTAGGGCACGAGTGCTGCTGACCCACTTGGAGGTCTACCTCAACGAATCTGCTGAAAAGAAATCCACCAAAAAAGAGCCCTGGACCCCCCAGATGATCATGGTAGGTGCCGCGGAGTTTTTCGAGCCCTATAAAATCAGTGCCAAGGAAGCCAAAGAGCGCCAGATCAACCGGGAGCAGCCGGGGTTCTGGAAGCGCTTTCTGAATTGGGAAGCGGATCCGGCGCGGCCCTGGTATGTTCCCCCTGAGCTGGCCGGCGATAAGGGTGCGGGCGCCGAAGGTCCTGGTCCTGGTGAAGAAGAACCACCCGAGGAAACCTTTGAGGATCGAGTAGATCGGGTTTGGGAAATGGCCAAAGCAAAATATGGCACGAAAATCAAGGATCTTAAAGATAACTTGGGGGTCGTCAGCATTAACGACATCACCCCGGAGAACATCGACGGCCTGGAGGAAAAACTAAAGAAATGATACCCAAGACCTGGCGGGTCGTGGCGTAACAAGATGAGGTACGGCATGGCCGGTCATGGACTCGCCAGGCAAGGCAGGCAGGGCTGGACATGGGAAGGCGCGGTCAGTCCAGGTTCAGGCAAGGCAGCAGTAAGGCACGGTAGGCATCATCCCCCTCGCGTGAGGGGTTAAATCCAGCGCAGGAGGAAGGAGAAGATCCATTTATGAAGAAAAGATCAACTGCATTTCTGGCGTGTTTGTTGGCCGTCAGCTTCTTGGCCGGCCCTTTTGGCTGTGCGACGCAGTTTCCGTCGCCTACTCAGCAGACATTTACTCTGCAAAACGGTAACCAATTTGAAGCCTGGTCCTTGGAACAGCAAAATGCCTCCGGGTTTAATTCCAGGGAGGTATATGTTTTCGACAAGGAAGGCAAAATGGTGACGAAGGACGCCTTCGCTGCCCAAGGCTGGGTTAATGGCGCAACTCAGAATGCCTTGGGTGCGTTATTGCAAGCTGGCGGACTTGTTGGGGCGGGTGCTGTGATTAGGCCAAGTCAGAATTACAATAATTCTGGCAGCGCCAACCAAGGGACCGGGGCTGTGGCAGTTAGCGGTAGCGAGTCCAAGAGCACCGCGATTATTAAGTAGGCAGTACCTCTGCCATGCGGCGGAGTAAATAATCATCTTGAAGGGGAAGAAGTATGAAGAGATTTATGGTGTGCGTAGTTTTTGTTCTGGTGGCCATGCTGGCCGTTGCCCCCGCTTTTGGGAAAACCACGACTGTGACCACGAAAGCGAACGCGGGGTTTGGTGTTTCAACTGCTGGCTTCGCTGGCGGTATCGGTGGAGCAAATGTCGGTACAAGCTCCGGGGTTATCGGTTCCAGCCCCGGCAAAACTGTCGCATACGGCCAGGCCAACGCGAGTGCCGGTGGTATCGGTTTTGCGGGAAGTTGTGGCTACGGCTGCTCCAGTGTGGTGCTAACTTCGGGCACCCAAACGAGTGTCGGCATCAGCCAGTAATTAATCCGGGCTAGGGAAGGCCCCAATGAAGTGAAAGTCCCTGCCAAGGAAGGCGGGGGCTTTTTTATTGCAGCTAGTAATCCACCTTCCACTTTTCCAACCGATGGAGCCGCTCGAGGTGCTTCTCCAGGTGATCTTGCTCGGTGCGGTACTGGACATCGCCGGTGACGCCAGCCTTGAGGATAGCCTGTAGATTTGCGTGGGCGGCCTTGATGGCCGACTCCGCATCATCCCCTGTACCCACTATGACCCCCAGCAGGCCATCCCCGCCGGCGCACCGCAATTTTCCGTTGTGATCCTTATAGACATCCAGCCACCAGGCCCCCTTAGCATCGAAAGGATTGTTAATCAGGTTGTCCTTAACCATCTGGCGGCTGCGCCGGGAGTCCCTGACATGAGGGAAGGGATGCAGCGTCAGGGTCTGGCTGGCCACCCAGAGGTCCTGTAGGACGACATCGAAGCCCTGAAGGATCCATTTCCAGAGCTGGCCCTTGGGTACCAGGGTAAGGAGCAGGTACAGGGCGCTATAGCCGAAACGGAAAGTCCATTCGAGAAACCAGATCTGACCCAGGTAATCGACAATGCAGTTAGCGTCGATCGGCCCGATATACTCTTTCAGCCAGGGGATCCCCTGGATCAGCCGGTGGATCACCCCGGGAGTCTTGTTAAGAAAAACGGTGTTCGACTGAGATCCCACCGTGGGGCCGGTGTCGCCGCTGGAGAGTTTCTTATTCTCAAAGGTCCGGTTGGGGTGCAAGAACTTGCCGGCGGCGTTCCGCCAGATCTCACTGGAGAGTTCCACCGTCTTGCCGTCGATTTTTTTCTGGATGATGAAGTTGACCTGGTCGTTGCCGTCGAAGCGCTGGGGGATCGTGGTCATGAGCAGGTCCAGCAGCTCTCCCTTATAAGTTTCCACCAGGGTGAGGTCCAGGTCCTGGTTGCCCGAGGGCTTGAAGACCCACAGGCCTTTCTTCCCTTCGTCCGAATAAAGGAATTTGGCGCCGGCATTCAGGGAATTGAACTCTTTGTAAGGCGGGATGTCGAAGCCTACCTGGCGGGCCAGCTTGAACCCTTCATCCCGGTCCAGCTCTACCAGCTCCGGCCTGGCGCCGCCGCCGGTAACCTCCCGGCTATAAGGCGGCTTCTTGAGCATATCTCCGAACCGGCCGAACAGGCCCGGCGAGTCGTCGGGCAGCTTGAATTTGCGTAGGAAAGCCAGGTCTTCATCTGACTTGGAGTTGCGCAGGATGATGTCGATGTTGACATGGGTGCAAGCCCCGATGGCTCCTTCCAGGTCATTCAGGTCCAGGCGGGACATGATCCCGGAGTAAGCCCGGCGGGCTACCGGATCATGGATGTAGATATTGGTGGTGACCCCTTCATCCCGCAGAGCGTGGACCACCGGGAGGGTTTCCCCGCGGTTGCTGATGAAGAGGACATTTTCGGTCTTAGGGCTCATGTGCCTTGCTGTAGAATAGTCTTAATGTCGAGCAGGGTATCCAGAATCGCTATCAGAAGGCCCGTGTTAAGAGCTTCTACTGCACCCCTCACAGAAGGACGGTCAATGTGGACCCTTAGCTGGGGAAGTATCTCAGTAAATTCTTTGATAATATTTTCAAGCTGTTCCTTGTTGGCCACTCTCGTGCTCCTTAATTAATTTCATTAATTCACGAGTAAAAGCCCGGTACTCTTTCAGGATCTCTTCTTTTTCCTCCTCGGTTCTGGGTGCGCATGTTACACAAAACACCATCATTCCAACTGGCACCCCTTCAAAGGTGCCCATGACGCAGCCGCACCGGCAACAGGTTTCACTCACGGTTGCTCTTCGTCGTCGGACGGCGGGATCACCGTCCCGTCATCATCCGGCGGAACCGGGTAGGGAGGAAGAGGAATCATGGTCATCATCTTTAATAAAAATCAGTACCCGTTCACCTTCAGGCTCGTCCCTTCCTAAACCACCCCATATGAAGCCGTATTGCCGCATAAGAGCTTCCGTCTTTTCCTCCAGCTCCTTACGGGTAGGACCATTATATCGGATCGTTAGTTTCTGACTCACCGCTTACCTCCAAAGGTCGCTTCAAAAGAACCCTGCCATTTGGGCGGGCCCCACCACTTCTTTCCCTTCCGGGCGCACATAACCTGCTGCGCTGCCCGGCGCGCACACTCCTCGGTTTTGTTGAGCACTTCGGATGACAGACTGAACTTGATGCGCCGGGGGGCAGGGAACCGGACCACGCGGTTCATCAGCATGGCCCGGGCTATCAGATCAGCAAGGGGATAATTCATCGTTTGTAGACCAGAAATCGCTGGCCGTTGGGGAAGCGGTTGCATTCCCGCAGGGTAGGATAGTGGATATCCACCCTGCGATGGCGCCACTGGGGGGGCATAAGATCGTCAAAAACGAAAACCCCGATCCCTTCGACCACGATGACATCTCCGAAATGCGCTTTCAATTCTTTGACCAGGCATCGACTTAAAGCTATGCAGCCGGGATAAACTATCTTATCGCTGGCTGTGCGCCTTCCCCGTAGGCAGTAGGCTGTGGCAATTACTGAAACCTTTTTTATTGTCGCAGTTTCTTGTCTTGCGGGACCGATTGTTTGGTCGGCGCCTGGGTTAGGGATTAACAGGATAAGTAGGAGAGGGAGAACCCTCATCCAGGATCATGGATTATCGGTCCCTGAAGTTTGACAGTAATAAAAGAGGATAGTTTCTCCGTTTCTACGATAACGAAATCTCGCCAATCCTTCCCCTGGTCTGGGAAGTGGACCAGCTCTCCGCACACCTGCCGTTCGGTGAG